>Ga0209305_1000330_pt1 | contig 35769 bp, 32 predicted proteins | sample COGITO_mtgs_1103_FD_184792 | JGI IMG/M metagenome (GOLD analysis project Ga0209305, IMG submission 184792) | Pelagic marine microbial communities from North Sea - COGITO_mtgs_110321 (SPAdes) (version 2) | ecosystem: Environmental > Aquatic > Marine > Epipelagic ...
CACTGTGTTGCACGTTGTGTGCGAAGAGCCTTTCTCTGTGGTATTGATACGCTTACAGGCCAGAATTACGAGCATCGTCGTGCTTGGCTTGAAGATCGTTTGCTGGAACTGCCAAAGGTCTTTGCTATCGACATTGCCGCTTATGCCATCATGAGTAATCACTACCATGTGATCCTTCATATCAATACTGAAAGAGCCAAGAGCTGGTCTGACTATGAAATTGTGGAACGCTGGCATCAGCTTTTCAATGGCACAGTCCTTTCGCAAAAGTATCTTAAAAATGAAGGTGAACTGTCGAAGGTTGAGATGCTGGTATTTCAGGAAACCATTGATGAATGGCGTTCACGTCTTCAAGATATTAGTTGGTTTATGCGTATTTTAAATGAAGCCGTTGCACGTGAAGCGAATGCTGAAGATGGTTGTACTGGTCGCTTCTGGGAAGGTCGTTTCAAATCTCAAGCATTACTAGATGAAGCTGCATTAATGGCGTGTATGGCGTATGTCGATTTGAATCCTATTCGAGCAAAGATGGCGACTACTCCAGAGCAATCTGATCATACGTCGATAAAAAAACGCTGTGAGAAAGCAGTAGAAAGTTCAAATCCCAATCATGTAAATCAGCAAGAAAAATCTCTTTATCCTTTTGTCGGCAATCCAAAGCAGGGCCAGCCTGAAGGTATTCAAATGAAGCTGAGTGATTATCTTGAATTGGTTGATAGTACCGGAAGAGTTTTAAGAAAGGATAAGCGCGGTGCGATCAGTGCGAGTGCTGAAAAAATTCTAGATAGGTTGGATGTTGATGAAGACCAGTGGTTAGAAATGACTTCCAACTTTGAAGGATGCTTTAGCTCATTTGTGGGTGGCGAGCGTAGTTTACGCATGGCTTGTGAAAATCTTCACTACCAAAGGCCTCCAGGCTTAGCGACTTGTAAACTGATGTTTCATTAACTTTTAATAATCAAGGTTGTAAATCAATTATCAGATGCCCCCTGAGGAATTTTTGTGTCTGATGTTTAGGTCAGTTGACCTTTATGCCTGAATTTAAACGCGAGCAATGCGAATTGAAGTGTAGTGATTGACACGGAGTTCATATTCTTCTGATAATGAATTGATACTAAGGTGGGTGTCTTATTATTTCGCGTGAATTTAAACGCGAGCAATGCGAATTGAAGTGTAGTGATTGACACGGAGTTCATATTCTTCTGATAATGAATTGATACTAGGTGGGTGTCTTATTATTTCCGTTATTATTTCCGTTATTATTTCGCGAAGGCCTCCAGGCTTAGTGACTTGTAAACTGATGTTTCATTAACTTTTAATAATCAAGGTTGTAAATCAATTATCAGATGCCCTCTGAGGAATTTCTGTGTCTGATGTTTATGTCAGTTGACCTTTATGCCTGAATTTAAACACGAGCAATGCGAATTGAAGTGTAGTGATTGACACGGAGTTCATATTCTTCTGATAATGAATTGATACTAAAGTGGGTGTCTTATTATTTCTTTGCGAGCGTAGTTTACGCATGGCTTGTGAACACCTTCACTACCAAAGGCCTCCAGGCTTAGCGACTTGTAAACTGATGTTTCATTAACTTTTAATAATCAAGGTTGTAAATCGATTATCAGATGCCCTCTGAGGAATTTCTGTGTCTGATGTTTAGGCACTTACCCATGATAAGTGCTATACAATAAGAGTGACTACGGTAAGAAGTACTACCATCCATGCTTCCATAGCTTTTCCTTTTAATAATTATGTTCTAAGGTTTACATTCAGCAATCTACATAGATCATCAGAAAATTTTATAATCTTATCATTATTCTTAATTTCTGTTGTTTCTACGTTATCTTCTATTCCAGATAAATTAAGACTATGTTTGGTTAATAGGTTTTTCATAGGACTTTCTTCAATGACAAATATAATCCCGCCCTTAACCACCTCTACAGATTCTATACCTAAAAACTCAAAATTATCTTCGAACAAAATAGTCACTGCTGGCGTAAAAAATCTAGCGCCATCTTCCATAGTAGCAAGGATAGTATGAGACTTATTGAGTGTATTCGAAGTCGTCTTATATCTATCGACCCCTAGTGGTCTCTTATAAAAAGATCGGTCCCAGCCCCTACCTTTAGCAACATAAACCTCAGCATCAAAATGAAAATCTAAGGCTAAAAAATCGATAGCTCTATAACCGAGATACATTCCATTATTACCTTGTAAATTATATGATATTAAAGTATGAATATAATCATAATTAAATTGTGTATACGCTCCTTCATATGAAGTTCGAACTAAGAAGTCTGAAAGCTTAACTTTATGACTCGGCCAAATAACATACTCAGCAATATATTCCTTCAGATTAGCTACTTTCTTTCCTTTCATCTGCGATTTAAAGGCCAGTGAATAAATCTTTTTTTCCATAGATCGAAAAGCCTTGGCCTTTTTACTAATCACACTGCAACAATAAAATACAAGGATAAAACTAATAGCAGTAGGTATACAGAAAACAAGAGCCAAGCCATCTACCAAAAATATAAGAGTTAATGAAAGTAGAGTAACACCCAAAATAAAAACTGATATTAAAAATATTAAGAATAAGAAGTTACTAGCACGATAGAAATCAAAATTTAAATCAGCGCGCTCTTTGTAGGGACTAATGATTTTCTGGGCATCAGAAAATTCTGTAACAGGGTCCATTTCAACGAGAATTTCATCGAGTACATTCGCTGCCCTTACATACTTATCCCACCACATATAAATCCCTTTTATTAAATAATAAACTTTATCGTCTTTAATGTAACATCATGAAACCAAATCATAACTCAAGGATAATTAGGACACCAAGGATAATTAGGATACCCATCCTAGTTAAGTGTTCAGTTAACAGAAAAAGCAAAGCAGCTGTAATAAATAATTAACGCCGCTTTCAGATGCCATTTAATGAGCAATCTGAGAGCGGCTTTATATGAGCACTTTCTTCAGTCCCTGAAGATGCAGCCCTCAAATCAGTCACCTTTACTTAAAATACGTTTATCGTAATCACTAGTCTTAAAATTTAACTTTTTACCGCTCTAATACTATTGCCAATTAAATTGTATTTATAAGGTTTTTATTAGCACGAACATTTGATTGATCATCTTTTGTGCTAACTGCTCCTCATCTGGGCGATTAAAGTAACCGCGCAAACCCGTAAGCTGTACCTGAAAAAATCGCGCATATTCAAGCCCAGTAAGAGTACCCTTTAACTCTCCATTGCTTATGGCTTGCTCAAACAATTGTGTTAAATAGGCTTCAAATTGAGCCGCTAAATCCAAGCTTAGTTTGTATAAATTAGAGTCCTTTTCTGCAAATTCACTGTTTGCTTTAACAAGCATACAAATAGCACTTGGACTGCAATCTTTTGTGTTAATTATAACGTTCTCTACAAACGCACGTAATCCTCCGAGTACCGTATCGGCGCTTGATAAAAACCCTTCTATTTGGGTTTTCATTTGTACGGTGTAATCTTTCAATGATTCACTGTACAGGCCTTCTTTAGAACCAAATGCAGAGTAAATACTGCCTGGTCGCATGTTAATGGCTTCTTGTAAGTCACGTGTTGAGGTTGCATGAAAGCCCTTGTGCCAGAATAACTGGCTAGCAACGCGAATCACATTCTCGCGTTCAAATTTAACCTTATTAACCATATCATTCTCAACCAATTTGAACATTCGCTCAATTTTAACTTGAGCAACCGTTCAAAATCAAATAGTATGTGTCTTGAAGTTATTTAAACCTAATTATTTATTGGAGCTAGACATGACAGAATTTACTTTATACACAGCAGAAAATGCACCTGAAGCATCAAAACCTTTAATGGCAGATTCAGTAGCTGCATTTGGTATGGTGCCTAATTTACACGCCGTGATGGCCGAAGCACCCACCTTACTTAAAGGTTACCAAGTACTGCATGATTTATTTCAAAAAACATCATTCAATGCAGAAGAGCTTACCGTTGTATGGCAGTCAATTAACGTTGAACATAAATGTCACTACTGCGTACCAGCACATAGCGCAATTGCAGCTTCAATGAACGTTGACCAAGGTATTGTTGATTCTCTAGTGAATGAAACACCACTAGCGGATTCTAAACTTGAAATACTACGTGAAACAACATTAGCAATGACACGCGAGCGCGGTGTCATTAGCGATGATCAAATTGAGAAGTTTTTTGCAGCGGGTTATGGCAAACAACAGCTACTTGAAATTATTGTAGGTTTATCTCAAAAAGTAATGAGCAACTACACTAATCACCTTACTGATACACCAGTAGATGAGCCATTTAAAAAGTTCGTAAAATAGAGCAAAGTCCACAACTAGGACCCCATCCTAGTTGAAAACCAACATCATGATCACCAAGCTAAATTAAACCTTTTAATTTAGCTTGGTGATCATGATGCCTAAACCTCGTAAAACCCTCATCGCCGTCGAATCTACGCCTTACTACCACATGATGATTCATATCAGACCGAGCCAAGAGCTGGTTAGATCATGAAATTGTGGAACGCTGGCATCAGCTTTTCAATGGCACAGTCCTTTCGCAAAAGTATCTTAAGAATGTGTGTTAGTTGTTTCTAGAAAATAGCGGTCAAGTCATCGTTAGTTCAGCGATGATTTATAATCTACTGAGCTAAATATCGCCTTACGTTGACGGCTTCTTTGCTGCTCTTGCTCTAGTATGCTTTGAGCATTTACTTCACCGAGTGGAATGTCGTCCTCTCGGGTAAGATTTCCATCGGCGGCCAATGATAGATAGCGTGAGCAACAGACTCTTAAAAAAGAGGTAAAGTTGCTAATGTCATGATCAGCATCGAGAGATTCTAGGTACAGCTTTGTTATCATTTGGTTGACGCTCATCTGGTCTCGAAATGATAGTTCTTCTAGGGTATCCCAAAAGAATTCCTCTAGCCTAATGGAGGTAACAACTCCGTCAATGCGAAGAGATTTTGTGCGATAGCTCCATAGGCGGCTATCGGCATTTATAAAAAGCTGACACATAAGTATGCTCTCAATGCTGTTTAAGTCTTATAACAATCTTTATAGCAAGTGTTACAGCAATGCTACAAATTGTTTCAACATGGCTGGGTGGGCAGGCCACGCAGGTGCTGTGACTAGTTTACCATCTGTTATTGCACCATCCATTGGTAATTCTATGTACTCGGCTCCGGCCATTTTTATTTCTGGCTGGCAAGCAGGATAGGCTGATACTTTTTTGCCTTCAATAACACCCGCTGCGGTTAGCAATTGTGGCCCGTGACAGATTGAGGCAATTGGTTTATCCGCTCTAGCGAAGTACTGAATAATTTCAATAACTTTAGCATTCATACGTAAGTATTCAGGAGCCCGCCCGCCTGGTAGATATAGTCCATCGTATTCTTCGATATTGATATCAGAAAAAGACGCGTTAAGTATAAAGTTGTGGCCGCGTTTTTCGGTATAAGTTTGGTCGCCTTCAAAATCATGAATGGATGTGGCTATGCTATCGCCTGCGTTTTTATCAGGGCAAACAGCATCTATGTCGTGGCCCATTGCGAGTAAGGCTTGGAATGGAACCATGTTTTCATAATCTTCTACGAAATCACCGGTGATCATGAGTACTTTAGCCATGTTTAAAACCTTTATGTCAGTATGAAAATCTTGCGCACTTTGAACGAATTAGCATTCATTCAAATGATGCGTTGTTGATAATTCATTGAACCATGCTGGTTTAATGTTCGGGTAATACTGAGATACTACATTTAGTTGAATTTGCGAATATTAAAATTTGGAATCAGCTAATTTATGTTCTGGAAATTGGGTGTCTAGGCTAACTCGGGAGTCTTTCTCTAGAAATTAGGTGTCTATTCTAATTAAGATTTTGATTATTATTTCGTAATTAGAAACGAAATAATAACCGAAATTTACACTACTAATTCATTACTTTATTGTGCGGTAATTTTTTAGTCTAATAATAAATAATTAGCTTTTACTTTAGTGGGTCCTATTTTTAATTTTTATTGCTTACTTTTATTAAGTTTTTTAATTGCGAATTTTGACAGCGACAGATGAAATATATAAAGTTCGCGCGTAGACTTTAGGTAGCCTAGATGGCTAGCGATTAAGTCAAAAAATTCACTTACCAAAGGAAGGTACCTCGATGTCATTTGCATCCATAAAATTCAGTATCATCGCGACCATTATGATGGCGCTTACAGGCTGTTTTAGTGTTGAGCTGACGGCTCCAGATTCTATAGAGCAAAATTCAATATTTACCATGACCGCAACGCCAACAGATAATGAAGGCGATGTGAGTTATCAGTGGTCTATCAATAATAGTGTAATCTCTGAAAACTCAACTCACCACACAATGCTTACAGCACTGGGTGAATACACTTTAACCGTTGTTGCAATTGATGAAAAAGGTAATGAAGATACACAAACTAAAACCGTTTCAGTAGTCGCTCAGCCTTCTCTAACCCCAGATTTCTCTTTCGCGATTAATGTGTCAGATAAAGAAGGTTTTGCAATAACAGAAGCCCCAGTAACCATTAATGGTATAACAGTTATAACTGATCAATATGGTCTTGCTCAATTTGATGGTATTTCTCAAACTTCACTTATGTTAGTTAGTGCAAGCAAAGAAGGCTATTTAACGCAAACATATCAATATAATTTTGATGCTGCTCAAGAAAATGCAACGGCGACTTTGACGTTACAGAGTATTAATCCTATTAGTCATATCGTTGATAGTAGTGTTGCTATTGAGATTACTGAAATAGAGTTACATACAAAATTAATTCTTGCAGCGAATAGCTTTGTGGATGCAAACGGTAATCCAGTAACTGGCGATATAGAAGTTACTATTACTCCAGTGGATGTTCGTGCAGTTGATAATGCCTTTTTAGGTGGTGCTCAGGCTCTTACAACCTCAGGTGAGCCAGTTGCATTAATCTCAACAGGTATGGCTGATTATCAATTCTCTCAAAGTGGTTCTGCTGTTTCTTTAGCAAAAGGTGCTGAAGCAGTTATTGAAATGGATTTGGTTGTAGCTACAGGTGATGACGGTCGAGTTTTTGCTGAAGGGGATACCATTGAAATGTGGTGGTTTGATACTGTTACAGGTTTCTGGATTGAAGATGGTGTAGGTTCTGTTGAATTATCCGATACAAGTGAAACAGGCTTGAAACTAGTTGCGACTGTCGATCACTTTACGACATGGAATTGGGACTATTACTTTGGTAATGAGAGCGCGACTCTTACCTTCAAATGTCTAAAAGACGGCCAGTCTTTGACAAGTGATGAGAACTGCCAAATTACAGTATCAAGTACAACGATTAATCGGGAATATAATGCTAGTACTGCAGGTGTTACTGCGCTAAATACAGCACCTAATGTGACGTATTCTGTTATTGGAAATATGACGACAGGCTCTTCACTTTGGACAGGGTCTACAACGTTTACCTCTGTTGCCGGTAGTAATGAAGTAAATATAGGTATGGCTCTTACACCAACAAAAACAGGCTATGTTCAGTGTCGAGTTATTAACAATGCTATAACAAGCATTGCACCATGCTTTACAGTTGTTTCTTCGGGATCTATGGGTGATCAATTTGTTGATGCACTAGGGTTTATGAATTACCGTGCACCATTTACTTATGTGCAGGGTGATGTACTAACTTTATCAACCTCAGTAGGCGAAAATTTTAACCGTTCAACTTTAATTGAAACAGCAGGTGTTAATGGCACGCTAGACATTGAAATTGTATTTGATGTTCAAGTTGGTTCATTGCAGTGTTCAGTAATGTTAGATGGCTCTAGTGCAGAATTCTTCCCATGCGATGCCTTGGTAACGGCTGATGATGGCTCTAGTGTTGCAATTTTTAAAGAAGATTTCTATGGCACATCACCAAAAGCAGAGTTTCCATATTCAAAAGATACTTCAGGATTAACAATTGAAGTAGCTTCAATATTCGATACGGCAGTTTTACGTGAAATAGGCGACAATGTTGGCGGATTTTTCATGTCAGGGCAGCCTACGGAACTTTATATTGATCTGACGACGGAAGCACCTGTAGCTAATGTGGTCTATGACATTCAGTCTGAGAATATTTACTCTGTTAAGTGTGTTAAAGGTGAGGGTTATTATGACCCAGGCTCTATTTTTAATCCTGGTGATGAAGTCGATTGTGATTTCACTTTGTACTCACCAATGGAAAACGTTATTTTTGATGGGAATATTTCTGAGCTTACTTCACCAGATATTTTACCAGTATGGATGAATGGTAAATTATATCTGGAGAATGCTACAGAAAATTTTGGCTATGCGCGAAAACGTGTAGGTAACTATCGTAATAGCTCTGAAGCCTTTGAGATTGATACAGTAAACAAAGTGATTAAATTTACTTTGGTTAATCAGCCTGTTTAATGACGGCGTGAATAAAAAGGCTGACTAATTTCAGCCTTTTTATAATTTTATTACTTGTTTAAATATACAATGTTAACTTGTGTATAAAATCACTAAGAAGTAACGAGAGTTCACCCAATAAAGTAGACACCTACCTTAAGCAAAAGGTAGGTAATACATACAAGAGCTCTGAAGAAAAATTAGAATGACCACTACCGATGTGCAGTACTGCGGTATTTAAAAGTGTAATAGTCATTAATACAGACAGCGGTCATGAGTCAGAAGAGAATTCAGTTTCTTACTCCCCTTTTTTTGTTTAATTAGCAGAGGATATAGCTTCATCCTCAAAATCGCCTTCAATGCTCATGCCAGGCTGTTGGTCGATAAGTTCCGTCAAAAAAGGGTAGTGCTTTTTATAAGCCTGTACGATTGCCTGAAAGGGCACATCATCAAAGTGCCCATGTTCATTCAGATATTCCATATGTTTATCGCCTGCCTGATCAAATTCATGAAAGATTGAGTCATTAATGCCGTCAAACTCAAGTGGCTTAATACCTGCTTTATCGCAGAGCAGCTGATTAAAAGCAGGGGTGGCCTTTACCCATTTATTATCAAGGTAAAACTCGGTATAGCCATGCCAAGCAAACACATCAGACTGCATTACTTGCTTTAATTTTTCTGAACTCAGATGGTTTTTAACATCAGAGAACCCAACGCGAGTAGGAATGTCTACAGCACGTCCAGCGGCAGCCAGTAAGACCGCTTTAGCGACACAATAGCCGTAACCTTGATTTAATGTTGTACTCGCTCTTAATCCATTAGGTGTAAGCTGAATACGATAAGGGTCGTAACGAATACTATCGCGCACCGCGTAATAGAGCTTAATGGCCTTCTGGGTTTGATCTTGCTCAGAGCCAACCGTCTCGTTAGCAAAGCGAATGATCGCGCTAGTATCCGAATCTATAAAGTCAGTCGAGATTAAGTTATTTTTAATATTCATTGATGCTTCCTAAACTTCAAATTTCCGCTTACGGATAATGACCTACTTGGGGCTGCTCTTCTACCTTTCACAACCAAAACATATAACTTGTAATGATCATGCTGAATATCAAATTCAGTATCAAGCCCACTTTCATCATGGTGTTTTGAGGAATGTAGCCACTGGAAAAAACAATCGCATTAGGCGGCGTCGCAACCGGGAGTATAAACGCGCAAGAGGCTGCAATCGCAATGGCACTTACTATCATGGTGGTATCAAGGCCCATCACGTCGGCCATGCCCATAAAAGTTGGAATCATTAACGCAGACAGTGCCGTATTGCTGGATATTTCGGTCATAAAGATAATAAATAAAATAACCAGCAAGAGTAACCAATAAAGGCTAAGGCCTGCGCTTAACATTTCTAATTGCTGTGCTAAATACAGGTTGGCTCCTGTCGCGCTTAATACGGCGCTCAGGGCTAGGCCGCCACCAAATAAAAGCAATACACCCCATTGGGTATTATTTTCAAAGGCTTTCCAGCTTAAGCTTTTACTGGCATGCAGCACAACGATCGCTATGATTGCTATCCAACTATCGAAGTCTGCTATTTTACCCAATATACCTTGAATGAAATCTCCAAAAATCCATAAGCTGGCGGTGGTGATAAAAATAATAATCGCCAGAATACGTTGGCGGCTCCAAGCAAAAGATTGAACTTCTGCAATCTCTGAATTAAATAGCGTTAAGTTTGGTTTGAGGTAGGTGTATAAAATGCCCCACATCAGCGGCAATAAAACGAGGCTTATCGGAAGGGCAATGATTAGCCATTCGTAAAAAGATAATCCCAAAGCACTGGCAGCAATGGCATTGGGGGGGCTGCCAACAATGGTGGCAATACCACCGATGTTGGCCGAATAGGCGATGCCCAATAATAAAAAGGCAAAGACTGTTTTGTGTTTCTCATATTCAAGGTGCGACATTAAGCCTAGCGCTATAGGCAGCATCATCACGGTAGTGGCGGTATTGCTGATCCACATCGATAAAAATGCCGTTAATGAAAACAATATGAGGCAAATAACTAAACCATTGTTTTTGGCTTTGAGCATGAGAATATGCGCGAAGTGTTGATCGAGTTTGTGTTCATGTAAAGTAGCTGCCAGTGCAAAGCCGCCTAAGAATAAAAATATAATGGGGTGGGCAAAGCTAAGTAACGCGACTTTTAAATCCATTACGTTGAATGCAACGGCTAAAACAGGCACGAGTAAAGCCGTTACGCTGAGCGGGAATAATTCAGCGAGCCAAGCATGGGCAATAAGAGATAATATAATAAGTCCGTGTTGAACTGATTCACTGATCTGGCTGGTTAATATTAAGGTGATGAGGGCGGTTTGTATGAATACTGCCAAGAGCCATTTCATAAGAGTGTCCTGTCGAGGCTTCAATTAAGCCAATTATCAGGCTTTGTTGTTTTTTTATATTATAGGCAGTTTTTAATTCGTTAAGGAAGCTAGAAGTCTGTAATAGTCATAGTGGTAAATATGGACTAAAGACTGACTCGGTGATGGCATTAGATAAGCGTGCGAGAGTATTCTTAGTGTGTACTGTCCTTATAAAAAGTGACTCTTTTATTTATTGATAACTGCAAAAAAAACTTCAGGCACAAAAAAAGCCGCTCCCTATCATTTTAAAGACGATTGGGCGGCTTTTGTAGTTTTGGCTATCCGGTTTTACCCTTCTCAAAATTAACGCTTTTTAAGAGTAGAGCCTCGATTATCCAAGCGCGCCATGATATCGCGCATTTCTTGTGCTTCAGCAGATGCTTTCATGAGCTTTTTTGATTCGCGTTCAGCCTTCTCTTCTGCAATCGCTTCTTTAATTGCTCGTTCTTTAGCGGCTGAATTGGTTCGGCCTGAGGCAACTTTAGGCTTTACGATTTTTGTTGTGACGGGACCGCCGCTCGTTTTAGATTTTATTGTTGGTTTTTTGACCGCTGCTTTTTTTGGGGCGGCAACTTTAACGGGTTTTGGTTTTGTGGTCTTAACACCCACTAAACTGATGCCTTGGTGCTCTTCCATCGCTTCTTCAAATAAATCTTTTAAATCTTCTCTGTCAAAAGCTACAGCGTACTCAGAGGGGGTAAAGCTTTTTGCACCAAAATCTCGGATATCTTTAAACAGGCGAGCGGCTGTGTGGTCTAGTGCGGCTGCTTCTTGGTATTGCTTCCAGCGTTCTTCTACGCTGTCTTTGGTAGTGCCTACATAAACTTCGTCGGTGACATCATTGGTAATTATAAAAACAATCAAAATACTTCTCAAATCTTGGATTGGAAAAAGGTTGAGCATTCTAATCGACCGCACAGAAAAGGCTAGGCCATTCGTGTAATTTTCATCAAACTTTTTATGTTTTTTTCAAAAAAAATTTATTCTAGTGATCGATTGCGTTATTTGAAAATTTGCAAGGGTTTATTCGCTTGGTTTCTCTCTTTTTCCGGCAATAGCGACGGTACTTTGCAAGCGTCCTGAGCGCATAAACTCAATGCGAATATTTTCACCGGGGCGTAAGGCGGCAATTTGATTCATTGCAGCTTTGGCATTTTCACTGGGCAGGTCATTAAGTGAGGTAATGATATCTCCCATCATCAATCCAGACTGCTGTGCAGGTCCATTCAAGGCTAATCCCGTAACAATTAATCCCTCGAGTGCCGTTGGCAGCCCAATGTTAGTTAAAAGGGCTGGCGTGGCTTCTTGTACTTCTATTCCCATCCAGCCGCGTATGGTTTGGCCAAATTGAGTAATGTCGCCTAGTACCTGAGCAGCGCTATTGGCAGGAATTGCAAAGCCAATGCCTTGTGAACCACCTGATTGAGAATAAATCGCTGAGTTAATTCCGACCAGCTGACCATATGCATTAATAAGCGCACCGCCCGAATTGCCCGGATTAATTGCGGCATCGGTTTGAATATAATCTTCGTACGTATTCAGCCCCAATTGATTTCTGCCCATTGCACTCACAATTCCCATGGTCACTGTTTGACCAACGCCAAAAGGGTTGCCGATGGCAAGTACAACATCGCCAACATCCAGCGGATCTTGGTCTGCAATGTGTATGTAAGGAAGATCACTTAGATTAATTTTTAGTACCGCGAGATCGACTTCTGCATCACTGCCAATCAGCGTTGCGTCGATCTCTCGACCGTCATGCATTGAGACGCGAATTTCAGTCGCGCCAGCAATAACGTGATGGTTCGTAAGAATATAGCCGGCAGGGTTCATAATTACCCCAGACCCTAAACTGGACTGCATGCGTTCATTGGGCTCGTTATTAAAAAAGCGACGTAAAAAAGGATTATTTAATAATGGGTGCTGCTGTTGTTTAACAATGCGCTGAGTAAAAATATTCACAACCGCAGGCGCTGCTCTTTTGACTGCGGCAGAGTAACTTACAGGGCCAGTTTGATCGGTTAGGCGCTGCATTGGTTTTAAGTCAATCGGTTTAAGGGCAGTCTCTGCGCGTTGGGCGGGCTGTTGTGGAGAGATGTTTAATTGTGGAAACCAATCAGGTTTGATCAATATAATTAATAAGGCAATAATTAGCCCGAGTAATACCGGAATTAAATAAACAGTTAACCAATTTTGTGATTGTCGCATTGCATCTCTACCGCATTAGGGGTGTGCTTACATAAGGTGTACTTTGTATCAGGGAGTGTACTTTATTTATGCTTGCCATACCGACTAGGATTTTTTATGAGTATAAAACGTAACGATTTAATGCAATACCTCAATGACTTGCTGCAGCCAGAGAAATGCAAAGATTATTGCCCTAATGGTTTACAGATTGAAGGCAAGTCTGCGATTACAAAAATAGTGACGGGTGTCACTGCGAGTCAGGCGCTGATCGATGTGGCTATTGCAGAGCAGGCAGATGCGATATTGGTGCATCATGGGTATTTTTGGCGTGGGGAAAATGCATGTCTCACAGGCATTAAGAAGAAGCGGATTCAGGCATTATTAGCGCACGATATTAATCTAATCGCCTATCACCTGCCGCTGGATAATCATCAAGAGTTCGGCAACAACGTGCAGTTGGCCAAGGTGTTGGGGTTAACCATTGAGTCTGGGCTAAGCCCAACAGATCCGACAGTACCAGGACTGATTGGGCGCTTACCTAAGCCTATGCCAGCACGGGCTTTTTCGGCTTGGTTAGGAGGGTGTTTGCAACGTGAGCCTTTGCATTTGGGTCCTAATGAAGAGCAAATGATTGAAACCATTGCTTGGTGCACGGGTGGGGCGCAAGGGTATTTGCAGTATGCAGTGGATGCTGGTGTGGATGCGTATTTAACGGGAGAAGTGTCTGAGCCGAGCCATCATCTTGCGGTTGAAACAGGCACTCACTTTTTCGCGGCGGGGCATCATGCTACGGAACGCTATGGCGCACGGGCTTTAGGCCAACATTTAGCAGATAAGTTTGAGGTTGAGGTGTGCTTTGTTGATATCGAAAATCCGGTGTAATCAATATGCTGTCAGGCTACAATTTTCAACAAAATCAGTCATCAATTCGGCAGCTAAATAAGCAGGGCCTGCTAAACTTTTTCTATACTTCACACCCTTATGTTTATGGCTAGAAAAAGTGGACCTTGCTTATGTTGATTAAAAAATACCTCGAAATTCTGGCCAAGCATGATGGTTCAGATCTCTATCTCAGCACAGGAGCACCGCCGAGTGGTAAGTTTCAGGGGGTGCTGAAGCCTCTTAGCAAAGAGCCTTTAAAGCCCGGTCAGATTGCAGAAATGATCAACGATGTCATGGATGATGATCAGAAGAAGGAGTTTGAACAGGAGTTGGAGTTGAATATGGCGATCAGTTTGCCAGGAGTTGGACGCTTTCGCTTGAACATGTTTCGCCAGCGTAATGAAGTCTCTGTGGTGGCCCGTAATATTGTTACGGATATTCCCAAGTTTGATGATTTAGGTTTGCCTGAGGTATTAAAAGAGGTTATTACGGCTAAGCGTGGTCTGATATTGTTTGTGGGTGGTACGGGTTCGGGAAAATCAACATCACTGGCGTCGCTCATTGATCATCGAAATGCTACCTCGGCAGGTCATATTATCACGATTGAAGACCCTGTAGAGTTTGTGCATAACCATAAAAAATCCATCATTAATCAGCGGGAAGTCGGTGTTGATACCAAGTCTTTTAAGGCTGCATTGAAAAATACTTTACGCCAAGCACCGGATGTTATTTTGATTGGCGAGATCCGTGATGCCGAGACAATGGAGCATGCTTTAGCGTTTGCCGAAACAGGCCATTTAGCAATATCAACGCTACACGCTAATAACGCGAATCAGGCGTTGGATCGAATTATTAACTTTTTCCCCTCCGAGCGTCATGCTCAAATTCTGCAAGATCTAGGCTTGAACGTGCAGGCGATTGTTTCACAACGCTTAGTGCCGACTGTGGATAATAAGCGGGTCGCTGCCGTTGAAGTATTGCTGGGCACAAAAACGATTCAAGATTTAATCTATAAAGGCGATATCGACTCGATTAAAGAGATTATGACCAAGTCGGAAATGCTCGGAATGCAGACTTTTGATGGCGCACTGTTCAAGCTGCATCAAAGTGGTCAGATCAGTTTAGAGGAAGCCTTAAAGAATGCCGATTCGGCGAACAACTTACGATTACGTATTAAGTTGGTAGAAGGGGATAGTGCGGTGGGATCTGCTGAAAAATCTAGTCCATCGGAATCTCGCACTGCTGAGCCTTCCGCTTTTGAAGGGCTGTCTTTAGAAAAAACAGATGAAGAGAAACTGGTCGATGAGAAGCGGGCAATAGAAGATGCGGAGTTAGAACGCTTTAAGAGCAGTAAAAAATCATAATGAGAAATTCATTATAAGAAATTAAAAGGTGAGTATTTTTATCTTAAAGGGTCTGGTTGTAATATTTACGAGCTAGTTGAGCTAGCTCGTAAATGGCGCAAATTTGATAACTATAAAACGGGGATATGAAACTTTGTTGAATATCCTTAACCTTGTATATTAAGTTGCATACGATTTATTCGATGTTAATCGTGCAAGACCTTTTATAATTCTATAAATAGACCATATCCATGTAATAAGTAGAATAAAGCCTCCGATAAAAAATACCCACAGAGCAACCCCTATGACTGTCCATAGCAATCCCCACCAGAATGTTTTAATTATATTAGAGTAGTGATCGTGAAACGCAGTACCTATTGCTTCTTCTTTTTTTACCATGGCCCAGATAGCACCAATGATCCAAAAAATACCGGTGAATATACCTAGTGCCATCAGTATATAAGCGATGAGTGCATTATTCTTAGCGTTTTCTATGTATTGTTTTTGCTGAGGCGTTTCAACAAGTTGTTCCGATATTTCAGACATGTATATTCCTTTAATAATGTCGTTTTATTTATCTGGCTATAATCTATTAGCTTATCAAACTTGTCAATGATTCGACTTTTTGCATATTAAATGGGATGTTTATGACGCAGAGAAGAACTTCTCTGCGATTACTAAAGATTGCTTTTTCATTATAAAAAAGCAATCTCGATCAGCGCATTGTTAAAGCAATAACAATAATTAAAATCTAATCTTAAACGTTAAAACGGTAATGCATAACATCGCCGTCTTTGATTAGGTATTCTTTACCTTCTAAACGCCATTTTCCGGCATCTTTCGCGCCCGCTTCACCCTTGTACTGAATGAAGTCATCATAAGCAATTACTTCAGCGCGAATGAAACCTTTTTCAAAGTCAGTGTGAATTACGCCTGCGCCATTCGGAGCTGTTGCACCTACTCTTACAGTCCAAGCGCGAACTTCTTTAACGCCTGCAGTGAAGTACGTTTGCAAACCTAGTAGCTGATAACCTGCGCGAATTACACGGTCAAGACCGGCTTCTTCCATACCCATGTCATCTAAAAATTCAGCTTTTTCGTCTTCGTCTAGTTCAGAAATTTCTGCTTCAATCTGGTTGCATACAACCACGACAACCGCTTTATCAGCAGCAGCAATTTCGTTAACAACATCAAGATGTGGATTGTTCTCGAAGCCATCTTCGCTAACGTTAGCGATGTACATAACAGGCTTTAGAGTGATCAAGTGGAATTGATCGTAAAGCGCGTAATCGCCTTCTTCTTTAACTAATGTGCGTGCAGGTAAGCCTTCACTCAAATGCGCAACCAAAGTTTCTAATAGGTTCTTCTGCTGAACAGAATCTTTAGCACCACCTTTAGCAACACGAGCAACACGGGATAATTGCTTTTCGCAAGATTCAAGGTCAGCCAAGATGAGTTCGGTATTGATGATATCAACATCGTCAAGTGGGGATATTTTATTGGCAACGTGAATAACGTTTTCATCTTCAAAGCAACGTACAACGTGAGCGATGGCATCGGTTTCACGAATGTTGGCTAAGAACTTGTTACCCAAACCTTCACCTTTTGAAGCGCCTTCTACCAAACCCGCAATATCAACGAATTCCATAGTGGTCGCTAATACACGCTCTGGCTTAACAATTTCAGCCAACGCATCAAGACGTGCGTCAGGCATTGGAACCATACCAGAGTTAGGCTCGATGGTGCAGAAAGGAAAGTTTTCTGCGCTGATCCCCGCTTTGGTTAAAGCGTTAAAAAGAGTCGATTTACCTACGTTGGGTAGACCAACGATTCCGCATTTAAAACCCATCGTGATGTCCTATATTTATTGAGCTGTTTGAGTCGCAATGAATACTCGATTAACGAGTATTATGCTTTAAAAGTATGAAGTCGGTTCATGGCTTTGCCCCAATCGCCTTTTATGGCGTCGGGTAGTACACGACTTGCTTCATCAATGGTCGCGTCCATTTGTATTTTTTCATTCGCGCTGGGGCGACCTAGTACGTGCCCAGTCACTTGGCTTTTATCTCCTGGATGGCCAATGCCAATACGCAGACGATGAAAGTTTTTATTATTACCTAAGCAGGCAATGATATCACGTAAGCCATTTTGGCCACCGTGACCTCCGCCAGTTTTCAGTTTTGCTACACCAGAAGGTAAGTCTAATTCATCGTGGGCAACTAAAATTTCTTCGGCGTTAATCTTATAAAAATTGGCCAACGCTTGTACGGCCTTGCCACTGTCATTCATGTAGGTTGTTGGAAATAATAACCATACATCGTGACCATCAATACGGCCTTGGCCGCTGATACCATAGAACTTTTTATCGGCTTTTAAAGGAATATTATAAGCCCGAGAAATCTCTGAGATAAACCAAGCACCAGCATTGTGGCGAGTCGCTTCGTATTCAGAGCCAGGATTGCCTAAACCGACTATGAGTTTAATTTTGCTCATCTTATCTATGTCTATCTTTTCTTGTTTATTAATTGATTAACATTCTAACAATTATTAAAGCAGTGATACAAAAAAGGGCTCATAAATGAGCCCTTTTTGCTGTTTTCTCTCGACATAATTCGTGTCTACTTATAAAAGAGACTCGAAAATGAGAGAAAGAAGATTACTCTGCAGCAGCTTCTTCTTCAGCGTCGTCTTCTACGATACCCTTAGGAGTAAACAAAGAAACAACAGCTGTATCATGATCAGGACCATGAGATAATGCTAGAGACTCAACGCCTTTAGGGAACGTGATGTCTGACAAGTGAATAACAGAATCCACTTCAGCGTTAGCAAGATCGATCTCGATGTACTCAGGAAGATCGCCCGCTGCACAGATAACATCGATGCTAGCCATTTGGTGATTGATTTTAGCGCCGCCAGTCTTAACAGCTTCACAAATATCTTCATTGATGAAGTGAATTGGAAGAGAAGACTTAAGGATAGTTGTTTTGCTTACGCGTAAGAAATCAGCGTGCATAACGTGCTCACGAGCAGGGTGACGCTGCATATCTTTCAATACAACTTGCTCAGTCTTATCACCAATGTTCAAAGTGATGATGCTGCTGTAGTACGCTTCGTTCTCTAGAGCTTTTTTAAGCTCGTTAGACTTCATCGTAATATTGGTAGGCTTACGTGCGTTGCCACCAGTTTTTCCACCATAAATGATGGCTGGAACTAGACCTTCTAAACGACGTAGGCGGCGGCTCGCACCTTTCCCTACTACTTCGCGAAGTTCTGCGTTCAATGTTAATTCAGACATGATAACTACCTTTCTTGATATATAAAGCCACTGGCATGCTTAAAAACTATTGTTAAAGCTATGAGTGACTAAGTGCAGAAAACCCCAAGGGTAAAATACCCTTGAGGTTCTCTATATGTTAAAGAGTTTTGCGACCAAACTCTTTAACGTGAAACTGTTTTTACAGTGCTTTTAACGAAACATAGCGCTGATAGATTCTTCGTTATTTACACGACGAATCGATTCAGCAAGTAGACCTGCAATCGTCAATTGACGAACACGTCCAGATTTTTGTGCAGCCGAAGATAATGGAATCGTATCGGATACAACAAGCTCATCAATGGCTGATATTTTCAAGCGATCGATGGCTGGGCCAGATAAAACAGGGTGAGTACAATAAGCAACAACACTCTTAGCACCACGTTCTTTCAACGCGGCAGCGGCGTGGCACAAGGTGCCTGCTGTATCGACCATGTCATCAACTAAGACACATGTACGACCTTCAACATCACCGATAATGTTCATGATTTCGGCAACGTTGGCTTCTGGGCGACGTTTATCAATAATCGCTAGATCAACATTTAACTGTTTAGCGATAGCACGTGCGCGAACAACACCACCAACATCAGGAGAAACCACGATTAAATCTTCGTATTTCTGACGGGCAATATCATCTAATAAAATAGGGGAACCATAAACGTTATCAACAGGGACACTGAAAAAGCCCTGGATTTGATCGGCGTGTAAATCAACTGTTAATACGCGATCGATACCTGCACCTACCATCATGTCTGCAACTGCGCGGGCACTAATTGGCACACGAGCACTGCGAGGACGACGATCTTGGCGTGCATAACCAAAATAAGGAACAACTGCGGTGATACGGGCAGCGGATGCACGACGTAAGCCATCTGAAATTAACAGAAGCTCCATCAAGTTATCGTTGGTTGGGGTACAAGTTGGCTGAATAATAAAAACGTCTTTACCACGCACATTTTCATCAATTTCAACGGTGATTTCACCATCACTGAATTTACCTACGGACATTTCGCCCATTGGAATATCTAAACGTTCAACGACTAGCTTTGCTAATTTAGGATTGGCGTTGCCGGTAAATACCATCAGTTTGGACACTATGGGTCACCTTTAGATTTTTTCAATAATGGATAAGAAAGAAGTTGGCTGGGATGGCAGGATTTGAACCTGCGCATGACGGGATCAAAACCCGTTGCCTTACCGCTTGGCGACATCCCAACTTTTTAAAACCGTTTTTTCAAACGGAGCCGAATAATACCTTATGTGCAGAAGAAAGGTTAGTACCTTTCGCAATAAAAGTCGTTAATTCAGCCGGAAGCTTATTTGCAACTTGCGTTGCTTTGTTCTCTGAAGCGACGCTTAAGAAAACACAAGCTCCAGTGCCCGTCATCTTAGCAGAACCGAATTTGTTTAGCAAATTCAATGTCTTACCGATTTCAGGATTGAGTTTCGATGCAACTAACTGGCAGTCATTACGACTGTTGTTGGCTGCTTGTCCCTCAAGTGCGTGGCGCATATTAAGGATCTGACTGTCCCTTGTCAACTCTTTGTGTGAAAAAATTTCTTTTGTATCAGAATGAACATTCGGACAAGCAACAAGGAACCAATTTTCCGCTAGATCTGGTAGTGGGATTATTTTTTCGCCAATACCTTCAGCCCAACATGCTTGGCCTTTGATAAAAACAGGAACATCGGCTCCCAATTTAACACCTATCTTGGCGAGTTCTTCCAAGGATAGTTCGAGCTGCCATAAAACATTAAGTGCAAGCATTGTTGTTGCTGCATCGGAACTGCCGCCGCCTAGCCCTCCGCCCATGGGTAATGTTTTTTCTAACCGAATATTCGCACCGCAGTTTTTACCGCGGGCATTGGCATGGCTTTGTAAGCTGCGGGCTGCTTTAATAATTAAATTATCTTCAAAATTAAGCCCAGATATTTCAGGGGTTAGCGTTAATGTATCATCGGTGCGTATTTGAAAGCTTAATTGGTCGCCGTAGTCTAAAAACTGAAAGATAGTTTGCAGTTCGTGATAACCGTCTTCACGGCGACCAGTAATGTGCAGCATCAGATTTAACTTTGCGGGTGCGGGTACGGTTAACCAAGCTGTCGTATTGTTATCCATTTATGGACCATTCTTTAATTGCAAAAATGAATTTAAAATCGTGCCCAATTATTTTTACTCGCCCAGGCAGCCAAGTATCTCCTTGGCTTTGATAGCGGGAGAATTCAACGCGCCAGTCATGTTGCTGCAGGCTTTCTAATAGACCCAAGGTGTTGCGTACTTCGGTGAATTCTGAATGTGGGCTGGCCTGTCCTTTCACCCAATACCGAAGGTCTAATACGGGGAATTTCCAGCCTAAATAATAAGCCATGAGGTATTCCGCAGAAGGGGCCTGGACTGGTTCTTCGTTTGGAAGGGTAAGGGTTGCTTGGCTATCATTTCCAACTAGGCGGCTTGAACCTTGACCGAAAGGCCCTGATAAAAATAAATCAAAGTCTTCTTCATCTTGCTGCCAGGTTAAATAACCCGTTACCGCATCGTCAGGGCTGACGACGGAGAGTTTGCCGCGGACTTGCCATTTCTGAATGCTGTTGAGTTGTTTTTGCAGTTGCTGACTATCTTGTTGCAGGTTAAAAATACTGCAACCTGATAGGCTCATACTGATAAACAGTATGAGTCCATAATAGGAGGCTTTCATGGGTCGGGGTTGTTCACTCTGGTATTGATTTCAGATTAATATCTAGATTAAACCGCTTTAAGGTATCGGTTATAATAGGACTATTAGGTTCTTGTTCCAAACCTTGCTGCCAAATACTTTTGGCTTCTTTATTGCGTTCTAACTGCCATAATACTTCCCCTAAATGTGCGGCCACTTCATGATCAGGAAAGTTATTAAAAGCTTGTTGCAATAACTCCACCGATTTATCTAGATTACCTAATCGGTAATGCGCCCAGCCTAAGCTATCGATAATCGCGGGGTTGTTAGGCGAGAGTGTGATGGCTTGTTGTATTAACGCCAGCGCTTCATCAAGGCGATCTGTTTTATCGGCAAGCGTGTAGCCAAGCGCATTAATTGCTTCTGCATTGTTTGGCATTAGGCTAATAATATGACGTAGATCGATTTCTAACTGAGTGATATTGCCCAGTTTCTCGGCCAATAAACCTCTGCTATATAACAGTTTGGTATTATTAGGCGTGTCGATTAACGCAGTATCGACCAGTTGGTAGGCTTCTTGTATTTGCTTATGCTTGATCAGTAGTTCTACTTCAAGCTGTACGAGTTCAATATTATAGTTTGGAAATTCGCTACGGCGGTGAGTTAGGTAATCACGTGCGGCATTCATGTCTTCTAATTGAATGAGCAATTGTGCTGCTTGGAATTGTGCAGGTAAAAACTGTCGGCCTTGTTGAACGGCTCGATAATCGCGCAGTGCTCGAACGGGATCTTGTTGTTTTTCGGCAATGCGTGCGAGGTAAAAATACGCTTCATTATCTATATTTTCGTGCAATGTTAGTGGGCTTAATACGGCAATGGCTTGGTCGTATTCTTCTAATTCCATGTGCAGTAAACCCAGCGATAGTTGTATCGAATAATCGTTGGGGAATAATTTCGCTAAATATTGAAAGGCTGCACGGGCTTCGCTGAAACGTTTTAGATCAATCAAAATACGTGCACGCAAGACACCAATGCCTTTATGTTTTGGTAAGTCATTATGCAGTTCGTCTAATGCAGCGAGCGCATCTTCAGGGCGATTGAGGTGATGTAATACTCGTGCCTTACTCAGCGCCGCTGCTGTGTATTCTTCACTTAAAGAAAGTGCTTGGTTGAGGGCGATTAAAGCCGCTGGGTAGTCTCCCAGTTGAGATAAAAGTGCACCTTGCGCCATCCAAAGTGGGGCGTAATCGTTGTGCTTTTGAGTGAGTTGTTCAACTTGCTGCAATAAAGCAATCTTTTCGGTACGGTTTAATAATTGGGCATTGAGCGCGAGGTAATCAAATTGACCGGCGCCAGCAAGCTCTAATACCGATTCCATATGCTGTAATGCTGCTGGGAAATCTCCCGCTTTGATTAATGCTAATGATAATATTTGATGAGCTTGGGCATCGAGCGGTGCAATGGAAACCCAAAGCTGTGCGGATTCTAGAATGTATTGATTAATCCCTAAATATTGCGCAATACGTGTAGCACGTTCGGCGATGCCGGGGTCTCTAGTATGGTGTGCTTGATCTAGATAATTTGCTAAAGATACATCGAACTGTTGGCGCTGGCCTGCAACTTCAGCAACCAGTAATGAATACAGTGTCGGGGCAGAAAAAGGAACGTCATAAACAGGCTCTTGGGTTTCTAGACTCTTGCTATTGTCTATTTCAGCATGGGCTGCTTGAGTATCTGTAGCACTGTCTGAACGAGTTGAGTTGCCGTTCATTGGCAAAAGTGAACAGCCTGCTATTAAGCTATTGGCGATTAATAAGGTAACAATCCGAAGTAACATAACAACCTTTATCCATTTATTCTGTCAACAGCATACTCTGAAAATTAACTAAAAGTCAGCGCTATGTCTTTATTATGGGCGATTTTATAGTAGACAAGGCAATGTGGAAAAGATTTCATGATTATTTCCCGTTATACTGTTCGGCTTTCGTCGATGCTTAATTATTTAAAAGGTCAGATCTAATATCAGATGGGAATCATAGCGCTTGGCATTAATCACAAAACCGCCCCAGTGGCAGTGCGTGAAAAGGTTTCGTTTGATCCAGCAACTATGCCGGATGTACTTCAGCAGTTGCTGCAAACGCTAACGCCTGTCACTGAAGTATCGATTCTATCAACCTGCAACCGAACTGAAATCTATTGTTCTTATAAGCAAGCAGATGATGATACTGAGATACATACGTATACAGGGCAAATTTTACTGTCTTGGTTGAGTCAGCATCATGGTGTTGATGAGCGAGTATTGTCTGATTCATCTTATATTTATCATGATGATGACGCGGTTCGACACATGATGAGAGTGGCCAGTGGTTTAGACTCACTAGTACTGGGCGAGCCACAAATCTTAGGCCAGTTCAAATCGGCTTTTGCTGTTTCGCAGGAAGCGGGCACTACAGGCAGTCAGCTTGGGCGCTTATTTCGTCAAACGTTCAATGTTGCAAAAGAAGTCAGAACTAATACCGCTATTGGGCAAAACCCGGTATCCGTTGCGTTTGCAGCTGTCAGTATGGCGAAGCATATTTTCACGGATCTTAGTAAAAGTACCGCCTTGTTAATCGGCGCCGGTGAAACCATTGATCTGGTGGCTAAGCATTTAAAAGATGCGGGCATTAAGCAAATTATTGTGGCTAACCGAACGTTAGCTAGGGCGCAAAAACTGGCGGAGCAGTTTCATGCGGAAGCTGTTTTGCTGGAAGACATAGCGCAAGAATTACCCCGTGCGGATATTGTGATTTCATCGACGGCTAGCCCACTGCCTATTTTAGGGAAGGGGACAGTAGAGCGAGCCCTTAAAAAACGCCGACATTCGCCGATGTTCATGGTTGATATTGCGGTGCCTCGCGATATAGAAGAGGAAGTGGGTGATCTTAATGACGTCTTCTTGTATACCGTGGATGATTTAAAAGACATTATTGAAGAAAATGTAAAGTCGCGCCAAGACGCAGCTAAGCAAGCCGAGCAGTTGATTATTTCAGGTGTGGAGCGTTTTATGCGAGAATTGCGCTCATTAGATGTGGTTTCAACTGTGATATCAATGCGCTCACAGGTTGAGAAATTAAAAGAAGCCTGTCTTGTTAAAGCGCGTAAGCAGCTTGAAAACGGTGATGATCCGGCCAGGGTTTTACAGATTTTTGCTCATACTTATACCAATAAAATATTGCACACTCCTACCAAGCAAATGCGTAAAGCAGGGGCCGAAGGCCAGCTTGAAATTATGGATTGGGCAGAAGAATTATTTCAGCTCTCAAGTAATACTGAAGACAGTCTGACTGAGAACAACGAGAAGAATAAATTAGAATGAAAGAATCACTAGTTCATAAGTTACAGCATTTAAGTGAGCGCTACGAAGAAATTGGTCACCTATTAAGTGATAATGAAATCATCACTAATCAGGATAAATTTCGTAATTTATCCAAAGAGTATTCCGAATTAGAGCCTGTTGTGCAGGCTTATGAATCGTTTACAGAAGCGCAAGGTGATTTCTCTGAAGCCGAGCTGCTATTAAAAGACGAAGACCCAGAAATGCGTGAGATGGGTCAGGAAGAATATAAATCAGCCAAAGCAACGTTAGAAACGTTGGAGGCTGAACTGCAAGTTTTGCTATTGCCGAAAGATCCTAACGATGGCCGTAATGTTATTTTAGAAATTCGTGCCGGCACGGGGGGTGATGAAGCTGCTATTTTCTCTGGTGATTTATATCGCATGTATTCTCGCTATGCCGAGACGCAAGGTTTTCGCGTTGAAATTTTGACCACCAACGATGGTGATCATGGCGGTTATAAAGAGATTATTGCCCGTATTTCAGGCACCGATGTATATTCACAGCTGAAGTTTGAATCCGGCGCTCACCGTGTACAGCGTGTGCCAGAAACAGAATCTCAAGGCCGTGTTCATACCTCTGCGTGTACCGTTGTGATCATGCCAGAAGTTGAAGGCGAAGGTGAGATCGAAATTAAGAAAGCTGATTTACGCGTTGATACGTTCCGTGCCTCCGGCTCGGGTGGGCAGCACGTTAACAAAACCGATTCCGCAATTCGTTTAACGCACTTACCAACAGGGTTCGTGGTCGAATGCCAAGACGAGCGCTCTCAGCATAAAAACCGTGCGAAAGCGATGACGGTTCTTGCCAGTCGAATCAATGATGCGGTATTGCAAAAGCAGCAAGCGGAGCAAGCAGCAGAGCGTAAAAGTTTAGTAGGCAGTGGTGATCGTTCAGAGCGAATCCGCACTTACAATTACCCACAGGGCCGTGTTACAGATCACAGAATCAACTTAACATTATACAAGCTTGATGAAGTGATGCAGGGAGATTTGGGCGCGGTCTTGAAGCCTTTGATTACCGAACATCAAACAGAGCAGTTAACGGCTTTGGGTAGCCAAGAATAAATCACTATGGATGCTTTCATACTAGAGCCATGGATGATTCTATTGTTCTTCTCTTTACTGTTATTAGGCTGCTGTTATGGCTGCCTAATAATAGGAAAAGGACTTGGCAAAAAATCAGGTTATGATTCTGGTATAAGCACCGGCTTTGAATCAGGTTTTGAGTCAGGCCAGCAGCAATTGCAGGTAGAAAATGCGTTGTTAAAGCAGAAGTTGCAGCATCAACAGCAGCAGCAGGTTCAACAGCAGCAGTACAATCAAGAGTTAAATCAACAGCAAAAACAAGCCTTTGAAAACCTTTCGAATAAAATATTCAACGAAAAGCAGCAGCAAAATAAACAAGGCCTTGATGCGATTTTACATCCCTTTAAAGATCAGCTAGAAGGACTGAGAAAAAAAGTTGAAGACGTTTATCTGCACGATACAAAAGACAGGGCCGTATTAAAAAGCCAAATCAGTGAACTCTATCGCCTAAACCAAACTATGACCGCTGAAGCCAGTGCGCTGAGTAAAGCCTTGCGCGGCGATAAAAAAGCTCAAGGTAATTGGGGAGAGTTAGTACTCGAAACCGTACTCGAACGTTCGGGTTTACGCTTAGGTGAAGAATATGTCCGCGAGCAAAACCATAAAGCCGACAATGGCCAAAATTATCGCCCTGATGTGATTATTAACTTGCCTGAAAACAAGCATATTATTGTCGATGCGAAAGTCTCGCTGAACGCTTATAACGACTATGTGAACGCTGACGATGACGCCTTGCAAAATCAGTTTTTAAAACAACATGTTGACGCCATTCGTAATCATATAAAAGCCTTATCGGCGAAAGCGTATCAGCACTTACCAGGGCTACACTCTCCTGATTTTGTCTTTATGTTTATGCCAATAGAGCCTGCTTTTGTAGCGGCTTTTCAGCACGATGAACAATTATTTATGGACGCATTTGACCAACGAATTGTGGTGGTAACACCGACAACACTTTTGGCCAGCTTAAGGACTATTGAAAGTTTGTGGGCTATTGAACGCCGTGGCCGTAGCGCCGATGAACTTAGTCAGCAAGCAGGGAAAGTATACGACCGTTTACGCATCGTGGTCGAAAAAATGGATAAGCTGGGCTCGCAGCTTAATAGCGCACAAAAAACCTATGACGAAACTTACAGCTCTTTAGCCCAAGGGCGCGGCAATTTGGTGAATACCGCCAATCAATTTGTCGAGCTAGGTGTACGCATAAAGAAGAAAATCCCTCAGCCTGCCGCCGATAACTCTGGGCAAAAGGAAACCTCAAATGACCTCAAATAATACGCCCAAAGTAAATGCAGCCAATTCTTTAAGCACAGAGTCCTTAAGTGCAGCAGATGATCTGTTTGCCAATAGTGATGGTGAGCAACTGACGGGGCAATTTACTTTTGATAGTGCCGTCGCGCGCGTATTTCCCGATATGATTAGGCGCTCAGTGCCAGGCTATGCCGAAACCGTGGCAATGTCGGGTGTGATTGCCGGTGAATATGCTCGTGCTAATACCAATTTGTACGATTTAGGCTGTTCATTAGGTGCGGTGACATTGGCGATGCGTCATGGGGTTAAAGCTGAGCATTGTAAAATTATCGGCATTGATAATTCTGCAGCGATGATCGAGCAAGCGGGGCATTATATTGCGCTAGATGATGGCAAGGTTGATGTTGAGTTATTGTGCGCTGACATTACCGTTCAGAATATTGAAAATGCCTCTGTGGTGGCATTGAACTACGTGTTGCAATTTATTGCTAAAGATCAGCGTTTGAATTTATTAAGCCAAATTGCTGGTGGCCTTAATGTGGGTGGAGCGTTGATTTTATCAGAGAAAATTTGTTTCGATGATGACGAGCAACCGCTGCAAGATAAACTGCATTTAGACTTTAAGCGCGCTAATGGTTATAGCGAATTAGAAATTGCGCAAAAACGCAGCGCGATTGAAAACGTACTGATTCCAGAAACTGAAAGTGCTCATATTGCGCGTTTAAAGCAGGCAGGTTTTGGTCAGGTTATTCGCTGGTATCAATGTTTTAATTTTGTGTCTTATTTGGCGATCAAATAAATATCCAGCGCGTAATCAATATTTAACTAATTTTTAACCCAGTATTTAATAAATAGAATTCTAATATGAACGTAGATGTATTTTCTTGGTTTGATGATATTCAAGCTGCCATGGAGCAAGAAGGCAGCTTGTTGAAACCTTGGGCTGAAATTTTACCGCAGCAGCTGCATGCACTTTTTAATGAAAAAGTGCATGGCGATCAACAACGTTGGTTAGATGCTTTAGAAAGTTTGCCTGCGGTTGAAGATACAATCACAGATTTACAGCAAGATTGTATTCAATTAGCCAGCGATGCGTTGACGGATGATATAAGTCGTCAAATAAAAACCGGCCTAGAGCAGCTTAGCCCCTGGCGTAAAGGTCCGTTTCAGTTCTTTGATACGCACATCGATACCGAGTGGCGCAGTGATTGGAAGTGGCAGCGCATAGCAGCACATCTAGCCCCGTTAGAAGGCCGCACAATATTAGATGTTGGTTGTGGTTCGGGTTATCACATGTGGCGTATGCTGGGCGCAGGGGCTTATCGTGTTGTTGGGATTGATCCATCCCGTTTGTTTCTTGCTCAGTTCCAAGCATTTAAGCAATATGCTCAGCTGGGTCAGCAGCAGTCTGGTAGCAAGCAGCCTTTGAAAATTGATTTATTGCCGCTGAAAATGGAAGACGTGCCGCGCCCATTAAAAGCGTTTGATACAACCTTTTCTATGGGGGTTTTGTACCATCGAAAATCCCCCATCGATCATTTAGCAGAACTTAAAGATACTCTTAAGCCTGGCGGGCAGCTGGTATTGGAAACCTTAGTGATCGAAGGCGAGCTAGGGGAAGTATTAATGCCGGAAGATCGTTATGCGCAGATGCGTAATGTATGGTTTTTGCCGAGCTGCGATACGCTTTTATTGTGGGCACGACGAGCAGGCTTTAAAAATCCTAGAATTGTCGAGAAAAATGTCACCCGTCTTGAAGAGCAACGCTCGACCGATTGGATGCAGTATCAATCATTAACGGACTTTCTGGACGCCGATGATAAGAGCAAAACAGCGGAAGGCTACCCAGCGCCTTTGCGGGCAACGCTGATTGCTGAGGCTTAGAATCATTTAAATGAACTATTTATAGAATAAATCACTGTCAAATTGTTCGAATCTGTCATTACTGACTACACTCAATGAGCGTATAAAAATTTTAGCGTCGTTAATAACAGATGAAGAGTAAGTTATGTCAGAAGCTGAACAATTAAGTGATGAGCAGCGTCTTAGCCTTTTAGAGGGTAAAGTCGGTAAAAATAGAACAGTGATCACCATTGTTGCAATTACTATGGTGATCATCTTGTCGGTGTCTTTCACGGTTTTACTTCTTAAATTACTACGTGCTGACTCGCCTTATGTCACAACGGCTGCTTTTGAAGAGCAAAAGGTTGTTATACAGACATTGCGCACAGAGCTAGAAAAGCAGAAAAGTAAGGTCAGTACGTTGACTCTTACTTACCAGCAAAGCGAAGTAGCGACGTTCCAGCAAACCATGATTGAGCAAGAGCAGAGCTACCAAGCGTTTTTCGCGACTTTAAAATTGGGTATGTTTGATCTCGCAAAAATGGTGCAAGGCTCACGTACTTGGCTGGATGTTTATAACGAAAAAATAGATGATGCCAAATATTTGAGTCAGCAACGAGAGAAGAAGCTTCAGCGCTTAAAGTAAAGCGTTTGAAATAACACGCTTATTCTATCCAAACTTCACGCACTGGCTCGCCAAAATCGTCATAGATTATCTTCTTTCTAGGACGATTGCTTTTGGCTGGAGATGCTGGAGTTTCTGATTTTTTACGCTCATCAACTGCTTTTAACTCGTCTAAAAGCGGTGTTCTCTTCTGTTTTCCTTGTTCGAAACCGCTACTGCGATCGTCAATCTTGCCATTAATTAAACCACTTTCTCCGCGCTGAAACTCACGCACTTCTCCACCCTTGTTAAGGTATTGGTCAACCTCGTTATTCATTTGCTGGCGGATTTCGCGCTTGGTTGGGCGTTTATTCATGGATAATGGTCATGATAGTAATCATAGAGGTATCGACAGTTCGTTTTTCATTATGGGTGGTGAAAGTATAGATGGCAAAACTCACTCTACCACTTGATGCCTAATCTTGTTAGTTTAACGTATATTAATCCATTCATGTTATACGAGAATTCTAAATGAAAAACGATCGTTATTTACCTCAGACCGTGCGTAAGCTTGCATTAGTCGTGGTGAGTATTTTTATAATGACAGCCTGTACAGAAGAGACAATGAATAAGTGGTCACGTCAGGCAGATAATTTTTTAGGTGAAGATTTAACAGTATCGTATGTTGATGGCGGTAAAGTTGTTAAATCGTGGACGGTAAAAGACGGAAAGATCACGACAGGGCGCGACGATCAAGGCCGAGCCATTGGTTATTATTATTTTTGGAGTATTGAAACGGGCTATGTTCAGTTGCCAATTGAACGAACCTTGATTGAAGAGATCAGAAAGTAACCACGACTAGACACTCGTTGATATTCGTCATTTTATAGAATTGACATCTGTCATCTACTAATAATAAAAAGATAAAGCATGAAAGATACGTTACAGAAAATAATACAACCTTATGCTGCTCGTTTAATCTCCAGTAATAGGCTGTTAACGTTCAAGCGTCAGTTGCAAGAAGCGAAACGCAAGCTGCTTGGGCGTTCGCATCATATTGATGTTTATCTGCGTATTAATGACCCTTACAGTTATTTGTTGGTACAGGTCTTAGCGGATTTTGAGCAACGTTTTGATGTCGGTATTCAATTTAAGACCATCTTAAACCTACAGCAGGATATGTATCCCGAAGAAACTATGTGGCATGACAATGGTTTCTTGGATGCGACCCATCTTGCAGATTTGTACAAGCTTGAATGGCCTGATAAAGCACCTGAAACAACAGGTGAAGAAGAGTTGAGTAAAGTAGGGCAAGGTACTTTATTGTTGTTACAGCTTGAAAGCTCAGGCGAACGCCTGAGTGACTGGGCTGCGGTTGAGAAAATATTTAAGCACTATTGGTTTCAGCAGCCTTTTGAATCTTTATCTGAGAGCGCGTTAACAGCTAATAAGCTAAGTGCTAATTCATTAAATGATCTTGCTTGCTCGCAGCAACTGCTGGCGAATGAGCAAACCTTGGCTATTAAAGGCCATTATATGAGTGCAATGCTTAATTATGCCGGAGAATGGTATTGGGGGCTCGATCGGTTAGATCATTTGGAAAAGCGTTTATTGCAGCTGGGCTTAGGGAATGGAAGTGAGGTTCTTTTTGATAAAACGTATCGTGACTTCTGTAAGACAGCACCTTTACTCGCTGCAAGTTCTCAGCATAAAAAATTGATGTTATATTTTTCTATTCGCAGTCCTTATTCTCACCTGGGCTTAAAGCAGGCAATTAAGCTGGCTCAGCATTATCAATTAACATTTGAGGTTAAGCCCGTTCTGCCTATGGTGATGCGTGGATTACGAGTACCTGATACAAAAAAAATGTATATCTTTTATGATACCAAGCGTGAAGCCGAAAAATTGGGCATCGATTATGGTTTTGTAGCAGATCCTTTGGGTGAGGGTGTTAATCGCTGCTACTCATTATTTAAATATGCGCAATCGTGCAACAAAGAAACGGAGTATTTACTGAATTATGCTGAGGCCGTTAATGCCCAAGGCATTCGCTCCGAAACCGATGCGGGATTGAAACATATTGTTGAGCGCTCTGGGTTAGATTGGGATCATGCTAAGCCGTTATTAGTGCAGGATAATCGAGATCAGCAGTGGCAAGCTTGGGCAGAAGAAAATCGACAAGAAATGGTGGCATTAGGCTCTTGGGGTGTACCCACATTTCAATATGGCGACCTAGTATTGTGGGGACAAGATAGGGCAGGCTTAATTGAACGAGCCGTTATACAGGACTTTTTATGAGTGTTGAGTTTATTTTTAACAATTGATCAATAAATGAACTGTTTTGAGTGAAGAAAAGTCATTAATTGCGCCAGAAGAAAAAATTCATCAATGAATCTATCTTTGTTTTAACAATCTGACATAAAACTCCATTACACTACGGCTCGCATTCAGTAGAATGCTTGGCTTATTGTGTGAAAATAATTAAAAGAGATAATTTTGAAGGTACTCTTGTCTGCTATATGGTCCGCTAAATGGTATTTATTAATCGGACTGTTCAGTTTTATTATATTTTTGGGAATGACGGCTCCATTGGCGTTTATATGGCCTAAGGTTCAGCCTCATTTAGGACGCTTACCTGTTCAGGTCGAATTGGTCAGTGGTACCCTCTGGCAAGGCCAGGCGCGTGTGAATATTCCTAATGTCGGTAAGGTTACTGGAAAGTGGGATATTCAATTGAGCGAGTTACTTGCTGGGCAACTTGCGGCAAATGTGAATATTTCAGGTGATGAGCTTAAGTTTAAAGGGCTCGTTCGTGGCAGTGCCGATCAAGTTGAAGTGATTGAAAGTGAAGCGTTTATGTCTTCACGCTATTTAGCGCCCTTATTACGACAAGGAAATTCATCGTTGATCGGTGATTTTGAATTAAATAAATTTAATGCGCTTTTTTCTGTGAGCGATAAGCAGATATTAGCCGCTGATGGTCGACTGCTTTTTAGTGGTGGCGATGTTAGCTTTCCCCTTGATGGTAAAAAGATTAGTGCCACATTACCTATTTTGGTGGGGGTGATTAAAAAGCCTGCTGAGAATGTTGAATTGGTTATTACCAATACGGATGGTCAAGATATTGGTCGAGGATATGTACAGCCTGATGGCTGGGCGGGAATTGGTATTCGTCGTCGTTTCTTAGATATTTTAGGGTTACAGTGGCCTGCTGAAGTCGATGCAGAAAAAGTTATATTTGAAGCTTCCCAAAAGCTGTTATGACCTCAATCAGAAAATAGACAAAGATTATACAAAGACTATGGAAAGAAACATGAAACAGTTGGCAGTCAGGAGTGCAGAGTGACTGAACAAACAATCGTTATTTTGCCTTGGCAACGACTGGTTTTAATTTTAGGTAAGCTTACTTTTACCGTGTTAATCTCTAGCCAATTAGCCATTTTTACGTGGATGATATTAGCGCCTAGTTCCTTAGTATTGTCAGAACCAAGTCGCGCACAAGGTGCCGCCGCAGTTATCCAAAATCAAAGTATTGCAGATATGCATATCTTTGGTGATGCGGTTGTGGAAGTGATGGAAGTTCCTAAAGAAGTAAATGCCCCTAAAACTCGTTTACGCCTAGAGTTGTTGGGAATTATGGCTGCAAGTATTGCAGAAAATTCTAGTGCGATCATTGCCCCGAAGGGCGGTGCAGGTGAAAATTACCGTATCGGAGATGTGGTTCAAGGCCGTACAAAGCTGGCAGCCGTGCAGCAAGATCAAGTGATCTTGGACAGTAATGGTAAGTTAGAAGCGCTGAAATTTGATCTAACCGACAAACAAGGCATTCAACAGTCCGCTAAGCCAACCCCCGCGCAAAGAAGAGCGCAAACCGGTGGTACATTAAAAGAAAGATTCAGTCATATTCGCACTGCCTCAGATGCGGTAAGCCTATTAAGAGATGAGGTGGCTAATAATCCAGCGGGCGCCCTCAAGCAAATGGGGTTAGAAGTTGCGGGTAATGGCTCAGGCTATAAAGTTTCGAATTCGGGTTCAATGCTAACGCAGTTAGGCTTGCAACCGGGTGATGTGATTTTGTCTGTCAATGGACAGACATTGGGCAATTTAAATGATGATCAGATGTTATTAGAACAAGTGACTAATAGCGGTCAAGCGCGTTTGGAAATACAGCGTGGCAATCGTCGTTTTGTCGTTAACCATACCATTAAATAAGGACTTAATCGGTGTTTAAGCGTTTTTGTAAAATTGCACTGTTGGCTATGACTATTGCCATCAGTATTCCTGCGTTGACTGTTCATGCAGAAGATCAGAACTGGCAAGTAAATCTTAAAGATGCCGATATATCGGCGTTCATTGGACAGATTGCTGATATCACTGGTAAGAGCTTTGTTATTGACCCTAGGGTCAAAGGTAAGGTAACGGTGGTTTCAACTGAAACCATGAATACCGAAGCCGTTTATGAACTTTTCTTATCGGTGTTAAAAGTCCACGGCTATGCGGCGGTGCCAGCGGGTGATGTTGTCATGGTCGTGCAGCAAAACTCGGTTAAGCAGCAAGGTCGAGATTTAGAAGAGAAGTTCAAAAAACAAAGCCAAGAAATGGTCACAAAAGTGATCATGATTAAAAATACACCGGCTTTGGATTTAGTGCCTATCTTGCGCCCGCTGGTGGCTAAATATGGCCACCTCGCGGGGGTGAAATCTGCCAATGCATTGATCATTTCCGATCATGCTTCAAACATCAATCGTATTGAACAGATTATCGATCGTCTTGATAAGTCTGGCTCTGAAGAGTTAGAAGTTATTCAATTGAAAGAAGCATGGGTTGGGAACGTTGTGACTATGTTGCAAAGTCTAGATCCCGATAAAGTGGCTCAAGGTAAAGGCTCTTCGAGTGGTGGTGCTGGTAGTATTCGAGTGGTTGCCGATGAGCGCAGCAATCGATTAATTATTAAGGGTGAGAAGACATCGCGAGAACGTATTCGTATATTGATTCAACAGCTAGATAAGCCTTCTTATTTCTCAGGTAGCACCAAGGTTATTCGCTTGAAATACGCGGATGCCAAGAAGTTAGCAGAATTATTGAAAGGGGTTATGTCAGAATCGGACTCCGGTAGTAAAGATGCCAATAAAGCGAAAGGCAAAGCGAGTATTCATGCTGATGAAGAACTGAACGCTCTTGTGGTACGTGCTGAACCTTCTATTTTAAAAGAAATTGATGAAATTATTCATGAGCTGGATGTTCGTCGAGCTCAGGTACTAATTGAATCAGCTATTGTTGAAGTGACGGGTGAGGTGAGCGACTCTTTAGGTTTCCAATGGGCCTTGGGTGATACCGATAACCCTGTTGCGGGTACAAACTTTGGTAATGCTGGGCAGTCTTTATCAACGCTTGCCGCAGGTGTAGCGTCAGGCACTCCGACCTTGAGTAACGGTTTAACGTTAGGTGGCTTTAAAGAAACGAATGGTCAGGTAGATTTTGGTGTCATTCTACAAGCGTTAGAAAGTCAGAGTAATACTAACTTACTATCGACTCCTAGTATTATGACGCTTGATAACCAAGAAGCAGAAATTATTGTGGGCCAGAATGTTCCTTTCTTAACAGGTTCTACTTCGTCAAGTGCGAACAGCAATCCGTTTACCACCATTTCACGTGAAGATATTGGTGTAACGCTGAAAATTAAGCCGCATATCCATGAAGGCAATGAATTGCGTCTAGAGGTCGAGGTAAGCGCTGAGTCTGTGGCTAATACCACCGTTCAGGGGCAGGCGGATTTGATTACCAATAAGCGTTCATTGAAAACAATGATTTTAGCCGCTGATGAAGAAACAATTGTATTAGGTGGTTTGATCAGTGACGACATTGTTGAAACAGAAAGTAAGGTTCCGCTGTTGGGTGACATACCATTATTAGGTTGGTTATTTAAAAGTAAAAGTACACAACATGTGAAGCGTAATTTGATGGTTTTTTTACGCCCAACGATTGTATTGGATAAGCAAAAAGCGACGACTTTAACTCAAGACAAATACAATGGTGTTTGGGAGTTTGATTTGTCAGGTGATTTAGAAGTGGATGATGTGAATAGACGCATGAGTCGTTTATTTGAAGGTGTTCAACTAAGTAACTAATCGCTTGAATTATCTTAAGTTAACGTTAAACAGTGAATAAAAAAGGCCAGCTTAGCTGGCTTTTTTTATGCCTGTAATTCCGTCTTTAAGGTTAAAAGTTTAATCATCAAAGCACCTGAATATCTTGTTTTTCTAATAAATCGATCAAGGCGATTAATGGTAAACCAATTAAAGTATTAGGGTCTCGGCCCTCTAAGGCGCTGAATAAACGAATGCCTAAGCCCTCTGATTTAAAACTGCCTGCACAATCTAATGGCATTTCTTG
>Ga0209305_1000334_pt1 | contig 35567 bp, 32 predicted proteins | sample COGITO_mtgs_1103_FD_184792 | JGI IMG/M metagenome (GOLD analysis project Ga0209305, IMG submission 184792) | Pelagic marine microbial communities from North Sea - COGITO_mtgs_110321 (SPAdes) (version 2) | ecosystem: Environmental > Aquatic > Marine > Epipelagic ...
TGTTCGAGACTGATCCATTAACGCTCTACAAAAACCAAGCTAAACGCCTTAAGTCTGCTGGTCTGTAATCACTGTTTATTAAGTACTGTTTTTAAGTACTGGCGGCATAACGAAAGTTTATGCCGCTTTCCTCATTTAATAAGAAAAAAAGCGTCACCCATTTTGAGGTTATCTGATGAATGTTAAAAAAATCACAACACACCATTTATTTACATTACTAATCGTTGCTGTCGTATCTGCGGTAACCGTTTCTTTTATTAACTTTAATATTGAAAATACTTCTGTCGTCGTTATATCGCAACCCACTAAATCAACATCAAATAGCGCAGAAGTTAGTACCACACAATACGTGCTTGGTTATGAATCTAAACACGGCGGCTTACCTGATTCACTAAGAGGCACCACTATCGAGAATGCATTATTGGTTGATGCAGAAGGTCACCTAATTATCTCTACCGATATTAAAGACTTATTTGATTATTTTTTATCGACAATTTCTGAGGAAGATCTCGATACCATTCTTTTACGTATCGATGAATATTTGAATCATTATCTGCAGGAACCTGCGCTAAGTGAATCGAAAGCGATACTGGTTCAATATGTAGAATTTAAATATTCATTAATGGCTTTAGAGCAAGAGCTTGGCGACGCTCTAGCGCTGATGAGCCAGCAAGATAAAGTGAACGGTGGTTATCTAAAATTTCTGCGCAAGCAAATGGATCAAAGAAATGCATTAAGAGTACAACACTTAGATCTTGCGGTTTATGAGGCATTTTATGAAGACGAACAGCGCTATGACGAGTACACCTATTCAAAATTGTTAGTAACATCCGATCAATCACTTTCCGCTAGCGAACGTTTAGAAAAAATCACCGAATTTCAACGCGCCTTACCTGAAGACGTTAGAAGAAGTATCAGAGAAACTCAAATAACAGACGAACTTAAAATTAGAACCGAAAAATTGCTCGCCGATGGCGGTGATCAAGAGCAAGTGCGCGAGTTACGTCGAGAAATGTTTGGCGACGAAGCCGTGCAACGCTTCGACGAATTGGATCAACAGCGTGCCCAATGGCAGGCTCGAATAAATACCTACTTGATTCAACGTGCCAACATTCTAAGCAACCAAGGCTTAGCAAAAGACGAGCTCAACATGCAGGTAGATGCTCTGCGAGCATCACTGTTTGATGAGTTAGAACAAATACGCGTGCGCAGTATTGAACGCAATGCCAAGGTATAGCGAATACATCGTTAAAGTATCAATTGAGCGCATACTCTCATGCTGAGAAGGAGTTATTTTGAATCACAGTAATACCGTTCCAATGTTCAAATCTTTAGTCTATTTGTCGGGCAAGCGTACGATGTACGTGGGCCCGTTAAAAAGATTATTAGAGCAGTCAAATAGCCTGACCACCCTTATTATTTCTATTGATAAAGAGCTGGGGCTAATCGACAACAGCACTGGCCAAAGCTATGTGAGTAAAAGTTTTTTAATTCCAGCGGGCTCTCATGTAACCGTTGATACCAACGATTCAATCATTGCTTTTTGTTTTCTAGATACACTAGGGACCGACTTAGCAAAGTTAATTCCCAGTATGGCTAGCTGTGTTCACATCGACGATAGCAGCGCTTGTTATAGTGGCATACCCAACGAAGCAGCCGTAATTGAACAGGCGGCTGAAATATTCAAACACCGCCCTTCAGCAGAATATGTATTTGAACGCCTTGATAATTGGATCGAAGACTCAAGCAGTGGAAATTGTTGTCTTCCCGATGCCAGAATTGCAAAAGCGATTGAGCTGATCACAAGAGATTACGCCACAAATGTTTCTATCGATGAAATTGCTAATGCAGTCGGATTATCGGCACCGAGATTAATTCAACTGTTTAAACAAGTAACAGGAATACCTATTCGACGCTTCAGATTGTGTCATCGAATATTTGTTAGCTTACTTAATTTAGGTAACGGCATGTCGTTAACGGATGCGGTGGTCGAAGCGGGTTTCTCAGACTATTCGCATTTCTCTAGAATCTTCAAAGAATTAGGCAGTGTAAAGCCTTCTGAATTATTGTCTTCCAGAAATCTTGTCGACTTGCGCGTTCTATCCAAAACGACCTCAACCAAAGCCAATCAGTTGCATAGTCATACGGCCTGTTAATTAAGTGCGTATAACAACGCTAAATAGTGTCAATATAGTCAGCTTCATCCATGTTGATATCTATACGTAATCTACGTACACTTCAACAATGAAAGGATTATTCGTTGAATCATCAATTTTTAGCAAGAACCGAGCTGATTATTTATCGGATGATGAGTATCGCCAGCTACAAACGGAGCTGCTAATCACGCCAACAAAGGGCGCTGTGATTCAAGGCACGGGAGGATTGCGTAAGATTCGCTCTTCTTCGAAAGGTTCTGGAAAGCGAGGAGGCGTTCGTATTATTTATTATTATCTCGATATTTTTAATCGTTTCTACTTACTTACCCTTTATGCCAAAAATGAAATGACTGATTTAACCGCGCAAGATAAAAAACATTTAAAGCACTTCTTGGAGGATTGGATAAATGAACAAGCGTAACTTATTTGAAGAGCTATCTTCTGCATTAGTAGAAGCCAAACAGCATTCCGAAGGCAAGTTAACCCTTCGTACTGTTAAAGCTGATGCAATTAAAGATTTTCAGCTTTCACCTGCTGAGATTATCGACATACGCGAAACCTTCAAAATGTCTCGTGGTGTGTTTGCAAAATATTTGCATACCTCATCGAGAACTCTTGAAAGCTGGGAACAAGGACGTAGTGCGCCGAATGGCCAAGCGACTACTTTATTGAAACTAGTCCAAAGTCACCCTGAGACATTGCAACAGATTGCAGAGCTTTAAATTCTACTCAGTATTCTTACAGGCTACGTCTAAGCATAAACATCGATGGCTTCCATTTTCTTGTTATATTCTTCAACGGCTCTGGCTTGTAGTTGCTGTACAAACGCCTCAGCGGTTTCATTCATACGTCCATCATCACCAGCTGAATTCATAAATTCTTTAAAATAGATGATGTCTGAAAAGTTATCCTTGGTTAAATCGTATTTCCCTATATTTGAAGAATATAAAGCTGTTGTACGATCTTCTTCAAGCACCTCGATCATTACTGACTGCAATGAAGAGAAACCTTCCATCAATCCTGAAGTGCCTATTATTTTTTCAATTATTGCTTTGTTTTTATCACTCAGCTCTTTACTCACAACGACAATAGCGCCATCTTTATCAATCGAAAAGTCCCAGACACTATTTGCAGCATCACCGATTTTTTCTTCGACCTTCTTCTCTATGTACGAAAATTGATTACTTAGTTGCTCTGTTTTAGCGGGTAATTCTCGAATAAATATTTCTAGAACCCTTGCTGAACTAGCAAGTTTCTCTTCCCGTGTCGGTTCAACCCCTCGACTTGGAGTCCTAGTGATTCTCATTACTTGCATACCATCTGCGGCTTTTTGCTCAGAGGATGCCAGTCCATTGGCATCCTTTTCCACCATCTTAGGAGGAGCCGTAACAGAAGCTACAATACTTGGGGTTTTAGTCCCCTTTATATTAGCTGTGCCACCCTGTGTAAGGGCTACTCCATTAATATCCATATTAAAACTCTGCCGTAAATTGTGATTCTTTCTTTATCGGCAATACAATCAATACATTGATAGGCGCTTTAGAATATTACGAACTATTACTGATAGTTTTAATGAAAATAGATTAGTTAATTATTTACAGTACTGAGTGTACTCAACATTAACTCAGGTTTAATCGTGAGATAAGCGGCTAGCTGAGATAAGTTACTCTCTAATGTTTTAGTTACGCTTTCCTCCTGTCCTAACACCCTATTAGATTGATGAAACAGCATAGCCAACGCATGCTGCTCCGCCTTAAGTTCTAACTTTTTAACCTGCTGTCGAAAGTTTTCATATTGAGGCCCTCTTTTTTCCACCCAATCTACTTTCATGCTGCGACGCATCTTGCGCAGCGGCAGTACTTGTTCTGCGATCCAATGATCATAATCTGCGGGAATACAGGCTTCAGTCCACTGCTTACCCTCGCTTGCTAGCCACAAGGCTTGCAGTATCAAGTTAATATCAGCCCCATGATCATCCTGCAAAGCTAACAAAGCAGCTTCCACACATGTCTGCGAGTAGACCTGATACGCGTACTGCCAGAGTTCGTTATCGAGAGTGTTTTCTAGCGACTGTTCTAGCGGGTCAGTGAGTGGGTTTTCAGCCGAATTTGTGGCAAACTGCGCGTCTATATTTAAGCCCGTGTCTAAGCCATTTTGTGAATCAGCCAAAGTGCTACACCTCTGTTAAAAAAGTATTCTAAAAGACTATGATCGAATTTAATCAGGTTTCATTGCAACGTGGTATCAAACCTCTGCTAGAAAAGGCAGATTTGCGTATTCATGATGGCCAAAAGCTCGCCTTAATCGGCGCTAACGGTGCTGGTAAGTCTAGCTTATTTGCCCTGCTTTTAGGTGAGCTTGTAGTTGATAACGGCGATTTATATTACCCGTCAGGCTGGCGCGTCGCGCACATGGCGCAAGAAGTTGAAGCCAGTCAGCGCAGCGCCGTTGATTATGTGATTGATGGTGATAAAACCTACCGCGAAATCGAGCACGGCATCAATACCACCACCTGTGATAATGAGCTGGCCGAATGGCACGGCAAGATGGATCTGCACGCCGGTTACAATATAAAAGTTCAGGCTGAACAGTTATTACACGGCCTTGGTTTTAAGCAAAGCGATATGGCGAAGCCTGTTTCGGGGTTCTCGGGTGGCTGGCGTATTCGTTTGAACCTTGCCCAAGCCTTGATGACACCCTCCGATTTATTATTACTCGATGAACCGACCAACCACTTGGATTTAGATGCGACTGTTTGGTTAGAGCAATGGCTGAATAAATATCAGGGGACGCTGGTATTCATCTCGCATGACCGTGATTTTATCGATGGTGTGGCCGACCATATCGTACACCTGAACCAATGCACATTAACCAGCTATCCGGGCAACTACAGCGCTTACGAACGTATCCGCGCTGAGCGTTTATCGCAACAACAAGTGATGCACGAGAAACAGCAAGTTCGTATTGCTGAAATTGAACAATTCGTTACGCGTTTTAAAGCCAAAGCCAGTAAAGCGAAGCAAGCACAAAGCCGCGTGAAAGAATTAGAACGCATGGAGTTAATTGCGCCGGCGCATGTTGATTCACCGTTTAAGTTTAACTTTGCCTGTCACGATAAAGTGTCTACGCCGCTATTGAGCCTTGAAGAAGCGGATATTGGCTACCCTGCAAAGCCTGGTGGCGAAGCGGTAGCCATTTTACAAAATCAGCACGTATCTTTAGTGCCTGGCCATCGCATTGGTTTATTAGGTGCTAACGGTGCGGGTAAGTCGACGCTAATAAAAACTTTGTGCGAAGAGTTACCTCAGCTTTCCGGTAAGCGCCACGAAGGCGAGCATTTAAAAATTGGTTATTACGCTCAGCATCAGCTTGAGTCGTTAGATATTAAAGCAAGCCCAATGTTAATGATTCAGCGTTTATCACCACAAGTAACCGAACAAGAAGCCCGTAGCTTTTTGGGTGGCTTTGATTTCCGTGGCGAAAAAGCGTTGGAAATTTGCGAACCTTTTTCCGGCGGTGAAAAAGCGCGTTTAGCGTTGGCGTTAGTCGCGTGGCGTAAGCCCAATCTGTTGATTATGGATGAGCCTACCAACCACCTTGATATTGAAATGCGTGAAGCATTAACCATGGCGCTGCAAACCTTTGCCGGTGCCATTGTTATCGTCAGCCACGATCGTCACTTATTAAAAGCAACGGTCGATGAATATTGGTTGGTTGAAGATGGCAAGGTCGCAGTCTTCGATGGTGATTTGCACGACTATCATAAACACGTACAAGCGAAACAAGCAGGCAGTAATTCTGTATCGGGAACCGGCCAATTGGCCAGTAACCCTAACTCCGCCGACAATGTGAATAATATCGCATCCGCGAATAAAAGTGCCGGTATGGGCGCGCAAGATCGTAAAGAGCAAAAGCGTTTAGACGCTGAACGTCGTGCCCGTTTAGCGCCTTTGCGTAAAGAGTTAACTAAGCTCGAAACCCATATGGAAAAATTACAGAAACTGCTGGAAGAAAGTGAAAATCAGCTGGCCGATACCACACTTTATGAAGCGGCGCGTAAAGCGGATTTGCAAAAAGTACTGCAACAGCAAGGTGACTCAAAGAGCGAATTAGAAGACGTGGAAATGCAGTGGATGGAACTGAGTGAAGAAATGGAAGCGGCTGAATAATGAAGCTGCCTCCACTATCACTTTATATTCACGTACCTTGGTGCGTGCGTAAGTGCCCCTACTGCGATTTCAACTCTCACAAGGCTGAAGAGCACATTCCAGAGACGGAGTATGTTCAGGCATTGTTAGACGACCTAGAAGCTGACCTTCCTTGGGTGCAAGGCCGCGAAATCCAAACCATCTTCATCGGTGGTGGCACACCTTCGTTATTAAGCGTTGAAGCGTATAAAAATTTATTGGCAGGGCTACAAGAAAAAGTAACCTTTGTTAAAGACATCGAAATTACCATGGAAGCGAATCCGGGTACTTTTGAAGCGGTGAAATTTTCGGGCTATCGTAAATTAGGCATTAACCGTCTTTCCATAGGTGTACAAAGTTTTGCTGATCATCAGCTAAAACATCTCGGCCGTATTCACGATGGTCAGCAAGCGGTTGCCGCGATAAAGATGGCGAAAGAAGCAGGCTTCGATAATTTCAATATCGACTTGATGCACGGTTTACCCGATCAATCTCAAGCACAAGCCTTAGCGGATATTCAACAAGCGATCGATCTTGGCCCAACGCACATGTCTTGGTATCAATTAACGATTGAACCAAATACTGAATTTTTCAAACGCCCACCCATCTTACCCGAAGACGAAACGCTTTGGGATATTCAAGAAGCTGGACAAGCACTTTTAGCTAAACATGGCTTTGTGCAATATGAAGTGTCGGCTTACGCACAACAAGATAGACAAGCGACACACAATTTAAACTATTGGCAGTTTGGTGATTATTTGGGTATTGGCGCGGGGGCTCACGGCAAAGTGACTGATCTAATTAATGCGCCAGAAAGCCTCACCGCCTCACCTGTTTTTAGAACCTGGAAAACGCGGGCGCCGAAAGACTTTCTTAATGCAGCTGGAAACTCATCTAAGAGCTTCTTAGCAGGCAAAGAATCAATTCAGAACGAAGACATAGGCTTAGAGTTTTTGATGAACGCCTTACGCTTGCAGCAAGGCTTTGATTTAAATCTGTTTGAACAAAGAACAGGATATCCACTCTCTACCATCGCGAGTGGCATCGATACCGCCATTGAAAAAGGGCTACTCGAAAAGCATTTACTAAAAGATGGCCACGAACAGATCAAAACCTCAGCCAAAGGCAGCTTATTCTTGAATGAGATTTTAGCGCTATTTATGTAAAACGCTTACGTTCACAGTGAGTTTAATTCAGTTCAATAAAGCCGCCAAACTTATGGCCGCTGCGGTCAACATCCTTGTCTTCATCGGCCACTGCAATTACAAAGCATCCTTGTTACAGTAGGATCAATAATAAAACTAATAATGATGACTACACTCAGCTCTATAATGAGTGATTAAGACAAGGTGCATTAATGACTACTCTGATAACTTCTCAGCAATCTAAATATAAATCGCCCAGCATTAAACAAATAGCATTGGGAATCATGCTTGCCAGCAGTCTGGTTGCAGCGCCTAGCGTATTGGCTAGCACGCCAGAAACCATCACCCCTCAAATCACTGATGCAGTTGCTCACGCGAATATCGCAAAGCTGACTACTGACTTAAATACCGATTTACGCGATGTTATTGTAGTGGGTAACAACTGGGATGGCACGATAGACATCTACGATCCTCATACTTATCAGCGGATAAAAAAGCTCAATGCTGTACCCGATAAAGAAGAGCGTTTAGAAGAACTCACCAGCAGTATTAAACGTCGCATTGTTTCTACTTTTATCAAAGAAGTTATTGGCGAAGGCAATCATCAAATGGTTGATGATATGTTCCCTTCCAACGATGGCCGTCACCTATTTATTTCACGCCCAAGTTTTGCCGATGTTGTAGCACTGGATGTGAATAGTGGTGAGATTGTTTGGCGTACACAGGTTGAAGGGTCTCGCTCTGACCACTCTGCGATTTCCCCAGATGGTAAAACCTTTTTAGTATCAGCGTCTACCGCCGGTAAAGTACACGCTATTGATACCGCAACGGGCAAGATCGTTAATGAATTTGATTCTGGTGATCAGCCTCACGAAAATACTTATTCTGAAGATGGCCAGCGTATTTTTCACGCCAGTATTGGTAAAGTCTATGTGCCTTTTACCAGCTCATGGCTGGACTGGATGAAAGGCGAACGAGTTTTCCAAATTGTTGATGCTAATACTTATGAAGTTTTACAACGTGTCGATATCGGTGAAAAATTAGAAGAATTCGGATTCCCTTGGGTTGATAGCGCTGTTCGTCCAATGGCTGTCGCACCGGACGGAAAATTTGTTTATATGCAGGTTTCTTTTTTCCACGGCTTTTTTGAATACGATGTAGAGCAACAAAAAATCACCCGTAAAATGGATCTGCCGATCCCAAAAGAAATTGCCGAAATGAGCACTCGTGATTACCAGCTGAACTCTGCTCATCACGGCTTAGCGATGAATAGTGAAGGCACTAAATTATGTGTTGCCGCAACAATGTCGGGTTATGCCGCGATTGTTGACCGCAAAACATTCGAATATAAAACAGTACAATTGTCAGATACGCCATTAGGCGCAAAACCTTATTGGTCTACTGAAAGCGCTGACGGAAAATACTGCTATGTCTCGGTGAGCGAACAAGATCGTGTTTCTGTTATCTCGTTTGACGAGGCTAAAGAAGTAGCGAGCTTCCCTGTTGGCGATCATCCTCAGCGTATTCGTACGGGCAAACTGATTATTGAGTAATGCTTTAGTATAATAATACGAGCTAAATACCAAAACGTCGTGATTTCGCAAAGCATCTAGCTAAGGCTTTCTGTTAGAATTAAAAATTCCTAGTGAGAGACCTTAGCATGCGCCTAATTCAAAGAATATTGGTCAGCATTTCATTTGCCATCACGATGAGCACACCCGTGCATGCCTTAACATTAGGTGTAGAAGTAACTAATTATGCACCCTACTTTTATCTTAACGACGAACAAAAATACCAAGGCGCTGCTCGTGAAATTTTCGATTTATTCTCTGAAATTAGCCAAATAAAAATTGCCTACGTACCCATGCCTGTTCCGCGTTTGTTTAATGAGTTTGTAAAAGGCAGTATCGCATTAAAATTTCCTGACAATCCTCTATGGTCTGCATCACTCAGTTCAACAGTGAAAGTGCACTACAGTGAGCCCGTTTTAAACATCACTGAATCTTTACTTGTTTTGAAACAAGATAAGCCTGAAGTAGCTAAAGAAAATATCAAAACGGTCGGTACGATTTTAGGTTTCAGCACTCCTGGTATTGCTATGCCTGTCGCTAACCACGAATTTAAAACGATTAAAACAAAAAAGGTCGAGCAGCTTATACACATGCTGGTATCTGAACGCGTGCAGGGGGTATATTTTAATAAAAATGTCGCACAAAATTTAATAACAAAGATGTATCCAAAAAAGTCCCTAGTAAGGCACTCTCAATATCCTCCTTTTCAATACGCTTATCATCTCTCAAGCATCAAGCATCCCAAGTTAATTGAGAAATTTAACGCGTTTTTAATCAGTCATGCTAAAGAACTGGATATTATTCGTAGTCGCTACGGCCTAAAATAATATAAGCCGTAGCACTAACATAATCAATTACGCAGCGCCTGCTTCTTTTAATAAAGCGGCAAACTCAACACCTTTAGAGTGGCTGGAAATAATCGCCAATGCACTTTCGCCCGCTTCATTTTTCGCGTTCACATCACCGCCTTTTTCTTTCAGCAAAGCCAAAAAGTCAGCAAATGATGCAGGCATCATGTGACGGTAGGCACGAATGATTGAGGTAAAGTCGGCTGTTTCACCTGGGTAGTCCTGATCAACCAAAAACTCTTCTAACTGAGCTTCGCTCCACTCACCACCGAATACTTTTTCTTTATCTTTCTTAGTCATGCTTGTAATCCTTAAATTCTAAAACTTAATTAATTTTTTCAAAAAACAAATCCCAAACCCCATGGCCTAATTTCTCACCCCGTTTCTCGAACTTGGTCAGTGGGCGATGATCTGGGCGCGGCGTATATTGGCCTTCTCCAGCTTGGTTTTTATAGCCTTCAGCAGCACTCAAGACTTCCATCATATGCTCAGCATAAGGTTCCCAGTCTGTCGCCATGTGGATAATGCCACCCGGCTTCATTTTACTGCGAATGGTTTGAATGAATTCTTCATTCACAATACGGCGTTTATTGTGGCGCTTTTTATGCCAAGGATCAGGGAAGAACAACTGCAAGCAATCAAAGCTTTCGTCGGCAATCTGATGTTTCAATACTTCAATAGCATCATCTTCGCTAATGCGCACGTTCGTTACGCTTTCTTCATCTGCCATGCGTAAAGCCGAACCCACACCCGGCGTATGAACTTCAATGCCAATGTAATTCTTTTCTGGATCAGCTTTAGCCATTTCGATAAAGGATTGCCCCATGCCAAAACCGATTTCTAAAACGGTATAGGCGTCGCGACCAAAAGCCGTTGGAATATCAAACTTGCCATCTTCCAAAGCGAAACCTAGCGTGTCCCACTGACGGTCATAACCCAGCTGCTGACCTGCGGTCAAACGGCCAGTACGACGAACAAAAGATCGAATACGGCGCTTCTGGCTCTCAATGACTTCGTCTTCCGTTAAGGCTTCTTTAGTAAGTACGTCTGCTGCCAGCGGCTTTTCTTGCTCGGTCACGTTATTTTTCTCTTCATCAGTCATAATAAACGAATTATTGCTCATCAACTGGCAGCTTAAATGCAGCCACCATCAAAAATATCCAGCCCATTATAAAGGCTAATCCACCAATAGGGGTAATCGGACCTAACCAAGCAGGAAATCCACCCGCCGCTGACATAAATGTCATGGTATATAAGCTGCCACTGAAGAGTAGAATCCCGACCATCATCAGGTTCGCGCTCCACTTTAGCTTGTTCATTACTGCGGGCTTAGCCACGGACGTTAGCATCAAAATTGCTAACGCGAGCAAGGCTAAACTGTGGATAAACTGATACTGCACACCCGTTTGATACACCGTTAACATATCGGGGCTCACCACCTTCTTTAACCCGTGGGCACCAAAGGCGCCTAAAGCTACACTCAACAAACCGCTAATCGCGCTCACCAACAGATAAAAGCGTGCACTCAACATAACCATAAGCCTCTGAATATCGCATTAAACCTAATTAGCCGCCATATTAGGGACATATAATTAGAAATCAACTGCTTAGCCCTTTATGATATGGGCATTCAAATATTCATGACCAGAAACAGGCGACTCGTGAAATATAAAGATCTGCGTGACTTCATCAAGCAACTGGAAAAGAAAGGCGAGCTTAAACGCATCAGCTATCCAGTCGACCCTCATTTAGAAATGACCGAAATCGCCGACCGCGTTTTACGTGCAGGTGGCCCGGCATTATTGTTCGAAAACCCTAAAGGCCACTCCATACCCGTGCTGGCTAACTTGTTTGGTACTCCCGAGCGTGTCGCCATGGGCATGGGTGAATCATCGGTAGAAGCCTTGCGTGAAGTGGGCGAACTGCTCGCCTTTTTAAAAGAGCCTGAGCCACCCAAGGGCTTTAAAGATGCGTGGAGCAAGCTGCCTATTTTCAGAAAGGTACTGAGCCTTAGCCAAAAAGTGGTGAAAAAAGCGCCTTGCCAAGAAATTGTGCACGAAGGCGAAAACGTCGATCTTGGTAAATTCCCAATTCAGCACTGCTGGCCTGGGGATGCCGCCCCTTTAATTACTTGGCCTTTGGTTATTACCAAAGGACCGAATAAAGATCGCCATAACTTAGGCATTTACCGCATGCAGGTGATTGCCAAAAATAAACTCATCATGCGCTGGTTAAGCCACCGCGGTGGCGCGTTGGATTTTCGCGAATTTCAACAGCAGAATCCTGGCCAACCATATCCTGTTTCGGTTGCCTTAGGCGCTGACCCTGCAACAATTTTAGGGGCGGTAACGCCCGTACCAGATACATTATCGGAATACGCCTTCGCGGGTCTGCTGCGCAATAGTCGCACCGAAGTAGTGAAGAGTATGGGTAACGATTTAATGGTGCCTGCCACGGCAGAGATTATTTTAGAAGGCTTTATCTACCCCGATGAGATGGCCGAAGAAGGCCCGTTTGGTGATCACACTGGTTATTACAACGAAGTAGATAGCTTCCCTGTTTTCACGGTAGAACGCATTACTCACCGTAAAGACCCTATCTATCACAGCACTTATACTGGCCGTCCACCGGATGAGCCTGCCATTTTAGGTGTTGCACTGAATGAAGTTTTTGTGCCGATTTTGCGTAAGCAATTTCCAGAGATTACCGACTTTTATTTACCGCCAGAAGGCTGCTCGTATCGAATGGCGATTGTGACGATTAAGAAGCAATATCCAGGACACGCCAAACGCGTGATGCTAGGGGTGTGGTCGTTCTTACGGCAGTTCATGTATACCAAGTTCGTGATTGTCACCGATGACGATATTAACGCGCGCGACTGGAACGATGTGATTTGGGCAATTACAACTCGTATGGATCCAACCCGCGATACGACCTTGATCGACAATACCCCTATCGATTATCTCGATTTTGCATCACCAGTCTCTGGCCTCGGTTCAAAAATGGGCCTGGACGCGACCAATAAATGGCCCGGTGAAACCAACCGTGAATGGGGTGAACCGATAGTCATGGACGAAAAAGTGAAAGACAAGGTCGATGCTATCTGGGATGAGCTAGGCTTATAATATGGCCACAGACATAACATCGTTCAAGGTAACCTTTCAACCAGCGAATATCTCAATTCAGGTGGCAGAAGGTCAAGCACTGCAAGAAGCGTGTTTTGAGCAAGGCGCAATCATTCCGCTAAGTTGTGAAAACGGCGTGTGCCAAATCTGCGAAGCCAAACTGCTGTCTGGCACCGTTGACCAGCGTCAGGGTTATCAGGTCGAGCAGAAAAAAGGTGAAATACTTGAGTCTCCTAATCAGGTATTATTATGTTTAACTTATCCGTTATCTGATTTAGAGATTTTTATGCCAGAGATTTATGCACCCGGACACTCGCCAGAACAGACTCTTGCTTGCCAAGTGTCTAGCGTCGAGGCCTTAAATGCATCGGTTTACCGCATTGAGCTACTAGCCCCTGCGGGCAGTAAGCTCGACTATTTGCCAGGCCAGTATTTAGAATTACACCTTGCCGATCAGCAGCTTCCCTACTCAATCGCCAATGCCCCAGATCCTAAGCAACCACGTCGATTAGAATTACAAATTTCTGATCATAACGACGTAACTGCAAATATTATTGCAGAGCTAAGCCAAGCCGCTGAAAATCGCAGTACGGTAAAAGTGACTCTAGCAAAAGGCGAGTGTTTCTTAAAAGAGTTGCCAAAACAGCCCATTTTATTAGTCTGCGCAGGCACCGGATTCTCGCAAATTAAATGCTTAGCAGAAGCGATTTTGGCCCAAGATCCTGAGCACGAAATTCATCTGTATTGGTCAAATCGTTCGCTAGATGAATTCTATTTATACGATACGCCAAAACATTGGGCTGATGAGTTCACCAATTTCACATTCCATCCTGTATTAGAAGCGGGTATTGATAGCTGGCAAGGTCGTGCGGGTTGGATTTATGAAATAATTCATGAAGACTTTAATGATCTAAAGAATGTACAGATGTATGCCTGCGGTTCACCAAATATGGTGCACGGCACATTAGATCAATTAGAGAAGTTGGGGTTAAGCGAAGCGAATATGCACAGTGATGTGTTTAGCTATGCGCCGCGTGAGAAGAAGTAATCACTTTTCTAGAATAAATAAAAAAGGCTTCTGATTAGAAGCCTTTTTTCTGCACGTTTTCTAAGCCAGCGCTTTATTAAAGTGCTCGCAAGCACCTTCAAATGATCCTCGCTTTGTTAATAAATAACCCAGCTCAGTATGCACTTCAGGCAAGGCTTTAATCCTGCTAGCGGCTTCTAGATATTCTTGTGCCTTTTCTTCGTTACCCGCTCGGTTTGCAATACGCCCTAAAGCGAGCAATAACATCGGATCATTAGTGCGCTCTTGTAATTGCTGCTCAGCAAACAAAAGCTGTCGATCCTGATCATCACCTTGAATACGGCCGTACAAATCAATCAACTTATCATGCCATACAGAAGGTAATGCTGTGCGCAATACTTGTTCAGCTTTGCCTGGCTGTTTTAACAATAATAATAAATCGACGTAGTAGCTTAATACGTCAACCGATAGACGAACGCTACGAGGCGCGTCATTGTAAATTTCTTTAATTAACTCTGCCTGACCTGCGGTAGCCGAAGAACCGGAAGTATGACTTTTAGCGGCGCGTTGCATCAACTGAATAACTACTTTTTCTTCTAATTCTTTTAACTTGTCTTGAGGAATAAGTTTGGCCAGTTTACGCACGGTCGGTAACAAGTCTTTTAAGCCGACCCAATCCTCTAACTCTCGTAAGACCTTGATATGCATTTTCAATAAATGCTTATGCTTTGGATGCTGTTTACGCAAACGCAAAACAACCGCCAGTGCTTGCTCAGTTTGGCCGCGTGAAATTAACAATTGGATTTGTGTAATTGCCACCGCAAGCTCAGCCCCTTTCGTGCTGTGTGCGGCTTCTTTTAGCCAATGGTCTGATTTATCCATGTCGCCTTTTTCATAAGCAGCACGGGCAGCACCTAAATAGTTAATTAATGGATTATCACCTAAAGCAGCCGCTTGAGTAAGTTGGCGCTCTGCGGTTCTCCACTGACCTTGAGCTAAGCTCAAGAAGCCACGTGTTGTTTGACGCTGCCCACGTATTGAACGTTTTTGCTTACGCCACTCATTAATGCGCCAATCACTGCCAATTAATAATAAAACAAAGCGAAGTACTAAATAGGCACTGATAAAAAATGCTGCCAGCATAATATTGAAAAACCAAAAACTGGTTTCAAGAGTGTAGTTAGCCCAGCTAAATAATACGTAGCCAGAATCAAGACTCACGAGGTAGCCAAAGAATAATCCAACTAATAAAAATCCGGCGATTAAGATAACGAGTTTTTTCATTTCTTATTCCTCGTTATTGAGCGCTTGTATGAATAGGAAGCGCTGTGATGCGGCGCTGCTGATCCATTAACTGACGCAGTTTGTTAAGTGAGCCGCTAATTTCAGGAAATTCAGGTGATACATTCCAAGCACTGAGCTCTAGCAGTGTTTCTTTTACCGCTTCTGTTTTAACATTTTTCACCATCGAAAATTCTTCTAACCAGTCAAGGGTTCTTGCAATACTTTGCTTATATAAAGCATCTTGCTGGCGAACCAAAGCTACCTGTGCTTGTTCTAACATCAAGTGCATATTTTGCTGTAAATAATAATGCTGGTCGGGTGTTAACGGCGCAGGTAAAGCCTTGTCGTTTTGACGAATACGTACAATCTTACCAATGCCTGCCAATGCCTTGCTGGAAAATCTATCCCAGGCAGTGGGAATAACTTGAGGAGCCGTCGTTTCTACCACTGCGGTAACTTGAGGCAGAGTACGAGGCATCCACTCCAGCTCGTTGATTTGATCTTGCACGGCTTGCAAACGCGCAACCGCACCTGTGAGATCTACGGCTGGAACCGCGCGTAATGTTTGTAGTTCTTTCGCAAGCTGTTGGCGAACGGAACGAATTAAAGGATTTTGGGTTTCGGCTAAAACGCCGTCTGCAGCGACTAAAATAGCAACGGCACCTTGCCAGTCTCTCTCAAGACCTAAACGCTGGTTAGCAAGACGTAATAAGTATTCTGCTTCGGCTAATAACCAATCATTACGATCTGCGCCCGGCAGTTCTGCAATACGCTGTGCGTTTTGCTGTAATTGCTTATTATGAATTGTTGCATTTTTCTCAGTATTAGCAAGCTGAGCCGCCAGTGCGGTATTTTTATCAGTACTTTGTTCTAGTTGGTGCGATAGCGTTAATAGCTGCTGCGAAAGTTCAAATCCTTTCCAGCCGATGCCTCCAATGGCGACCAATGCGATAATCACGAGCAATAATGCAAGGATAGCGAGCGTGGAACTGGGTTTAGCATGCGTGGCAGTCGCGCTTTTCTTAGCGAATTTTTGTTCAACCGGACTTTTTTCAGCCGAGTTTTCTTCTGCAGCGGGTGCTTGTTGCAAGTTATCTGTCACAACTATTTCCTTAATAAATGATACGATTTACTTTTTTATTAAATACTTTCTTCAATCCAACAGTCCACTGCTGCCAACATATCAACATCTTGAGCACTAGCAGCAATGTGTATTTTGCTAAAGCCTAATGATTTTGCCAGCTCTGCAACTCGCAGACTAGGAGCAATGATGCCACGAACCTTGTCTGCAATCCTTGGCTGTTGCGCCGCAATGGCTTCTAATCCTTGACCACTACTAACTAACAACAAGGGTTTTAATGATAATGTTTGCTGCCATTGTGACTCATCATATTCAGGTACTAAACGTTGATAGAGTTCGGCATATACGACTTCTGCACCGCGTTCACGGAGTGTGCTGGCAAGCGTCTCTCGCCCTCCAATACCTCGCCAAATAAGAATTTTTTTACCTGCGACGTTAGTCAATTCAGGCATTCTCAATGCACCTTCGCTATCAAACTGCCCTTCAGGCATTTTCACTTCAAGCCCCTGCGACACAAGTACTTCAGCAGTCACTGGGCCAATCGCAATCCAATCAATTTCAATGGGCCATTGAGGCCAATATTGATCAAGATGCATGAGCCCCATTTCTGCGGCATTGCGACTGATCGCAATCACCACATCAAACAGATCAATATTCATAAATTGCGATTTGATCGCGGGCGTTTCTTCTACTGCCGCAATCTTCAACAAAGGCTGGCGAATCACCTCACAGCCTAATGCCTCTAGCGCGGGACAAATCTCTTCCGCTTGCGATGCAGGCCTTGTCACCAAGACAGGCAGAAGAGAACTAACATTAATATTAGGCGTCGGCATAGACTTTCGCCAAAATCTTATCCGCACCTTGGCCCAACAAGTCTTCTGCGGCTTTTATACCCAACGCTTCTGCTTCAGCAACTGGAGCACGATATTCTGCAGTAAGCATTTGCTTACCATCAACACTACCAACCAAGCCACGCAACCAAAGCTCGCCATTATTTTCAACCGCGTAGCAAGCAATCGGCACCTGACAACCGCCTTCTAAGCGACGGTTCATTGCACGCTCTGCGGTTACACGGTAGGCCGTAGTATCATGCTGTAGTGGCTTCAATAACGCTAAAGTTTCTTCGTCGTTTGAACGCAATTCAATACCTACAGCACCCTGGCCACCCGCTGGTAATGAAACTTCAGGTTCAAGATATTGAGCAATACGAGAATCCATTTCTAAACGCAGTAGGCCTGCAGAAGCAAGGATAATGGCATCAAATTCACCGCTGTCTAATTTGCTTAAACGTGTCTGTACATTGCCACGCAATGATCGAATTATTAAATCGGGACGTAGATTTTGTAACTGGCACTGGCGACGTAAACTAGAAGTCCCGACAATAGCACCCTGCGGTAAATCTTCTAATGTTTTAAAGTTGTTTGATACGAAAGCGTCTGTTGGATTTTCGCGCTCTAAAATTACCCCAAGCTCCAAGCCTTCAGGGAACTCCATAGGCACATCTTTCATGGAATGTACCGCAATATCAGCATCTCCCGTTAACATGGCCACTTCCAATTCTTTAACGAATAAGCCCTTACCACCAATCTTAGCCAGCGGTGTATCCAAGATGATGTCACCTTTGGTTGTGAAGGTAACCAATTCAACGATTAGATCAGGGTTTAAAGCCAATAAACGTGATTTCACGTGTTCTGCCTGCCACATGGCAAGAGGACTTTTACGGGTAGCAATTCTAAGAGTACGAGCTGACATTGGATATCCTTCAGCGAAATGAGCAAATTATAAAAATATAGCCGTTATGATAACAGCAATCATGGGCCTATTAGAATGCTCTGCGTCAGTTGAAAGATATTATTAGATTAACTGCAAAAACCCTACAGCCCCCGCATGAGTTTCCTAACACCCGGTAGATGCCGACGACTCACATTCATGCCTGCATCTAAACCTTTTAAATAGAGCAAATGCACACTGTTATTCACGGTTTCTAAACGATCTATCTTGCCTTTTGCAACAAGGGCATTGCGATGAATGCGAACAAAGTGATGCTCGAACTCATCTTCCAATACCTTTAATGGTTCATCAATAAGCACTTCCGTCATGCATGAATCCCCTATTTGGAACTTAACCGTGATGTACTTTTGATCCGCTTGAAAGCTGTATATGTCGGTAACCGAAATAAGCTGTAAACCTTGATGTGTGCGGGCACTGATATGGGTACGAGCACCGGAATTACCGCTATGAATTTCTGGCGCAGCATCAGGCTGTTGTTCAATCCAGCGCTGCGCTTTTTGCAGAGCTTTGCACAAATCTTCTTTACGAATGGGCTTTAGCAGGTAATCAACTGCTTCAACCTTAAACGCACTGAAGGCATATTCATCGTACGCAGTACAAAATATTACGGCGGGTCTTGGGCCTGTACTTGGCAATATTTTTATTAACTGCTCGGCGACTTGCAGCCCACTGAGTCCTGGCATTTCTATATCGAGCAAGACCAAGTCAGCCTTGTGCTGACGCAACCAATCTAGCGCAGCCTGCCCATTTCCGGCCTCTGCAACAATTTGATAGTTGTCATGCTCAGCGATAAGTCGCGCCAAACGCTGACGCGCTAACGGTTCATCATCCACCAGTAGTACTCGTAAACTCATTGACCTTCCAGCTTTAGCATTTATGTGCTCGTTGATTATTTATTATTCGGCTTATTATGCTATCCATTATATTCTGGTAAACCAATAATCACTCGGTACTGGTTAGCAGTTTCTTCGATACTTAGTACTGCTTTATCTGCAAAAACTGCTTCTAACCGCATTGCAATATTGGGAAGTGAAATTTGATGGCCATTTCTTTTCACGTCACAATCTGATTTATCATTTTCAATAATTAATGACCAACGCTTTTCTTTATTCTTGACTGTCTCTTCGGGCTTCAAATGGATAATAATTTTTCCACCATCAATGAGTGGTTGAATACCATGATAAATAGAATTTTCAAGCAACGGTTGTAATAACAATTGAGGCACTTGGATTTTGGGTATTTCGCTAGGCAGTTGCCATTCCAATTTAAGCCGATCACCTAAACGTTCTTGCTCAATATTCAAATAGCGTCGACCTAATTCTATTTCAGCCGCAAGATCTACTTGAGCATCTTGGTCTTTAAGTACCACCCGAAATAATGACGATAAATCCACCAGCATGTTTTCAGCTTTCTCAGGATCAATGGCGATTAATGACGCCACGGTATTGAGACTATTAAAAAAGAAATGAGGTCTAATTCTGGCCTGAAGAGCCTGTAAGCGAGAGCTTAATTCAGCTTGGCTTTTCAAGCGCCACTGGCTCTGTACATAGAAATATCGCAATCCCATCGCACCAAAAATGGCGCTGATCAAGATATTACGAAGTATCCAAGACCAGTTGATCTCATAGCCAAGACCCAGAAATGGGAAAATGGCTTCAGTCGCTAAGCTAATAGAAAAACAAACCAGCATTAATAACGACATAGCCCAACACACAGCCCACGGTAGCGCTAAGCGCGCCATAAATTTACGTGACTGACATAGCAAGGCCACGGAAAGCAAAGCAACCCATTGCACAAAATACGATACCGTCGCAAAGCGTTCCCATTGAAAGGCTACCACGCTGCTTTCAACTAATATCAACGCGGTTACCAGGGCTTCTGACAATAAAATAAGCACAAAGACCGCTCGTACGTTACACAGATCGGGCAAAAAGAAGGTTTCGAGTTTTTTATTATGAATATTCATAAACTCAGTGTTCCGTTGTCGAGCAGATAATACAAGCAATATTACCACCTCAGCCTGTTTTGACGCGGTTTTGATGACTACTAATTAGACTCTGAGAGCGCTATAATTCGTGCATTCAAATTGCGTGCAATGTCTATTCACTTTATTTGCACACTCTATTTTATTTGCTATTAAATTCGCTATTCATTCGAGGTTTTCATGTCTGATCAAACTAACTCTTCTTGGGGCGGCCGTTTTTCTGAGCCTACCGATGCTTTTGTTGCCCGCTATACTGCCTCAGTTGATTTTGATCAGCGACTGTATGCTCATGATATTCAAGGCTCTATTGCCCACGCTAAGATGCTTACGAAAGTGGGCGTTTTAACGCAAGCAGAGTGCGACGATATTTTGCGCGGCCTTGAAGAAGTGCGCATCGAAATCGAACGTGGCGACTTCAAATGGTCTATCGAACTTGAAGACGTTCACATGAACATCGAAGCGGCACTGACCGCGAAGATCGGCATTACGGGTAAAAAATTGCATACAGGCCGTTCACGCAACGACCAAGTAGCGACCGATATTCGCTTATACCTACGTGATGAAATCGATAACATCGGCACTGAATTAACCCGCTTACAAGAAGGCCTAGTCGGTTTAGCCGCGGCTCATTCTGATACTATTATGCCGGGTTTCACTCACTTGCAAACCGCTCAGCCAGTAACTTTTGGTCACCATATTTTGGCTTGGAATGAAATGCTAGAGCGTGATTACGACCGTCTATTAGATGTGCGTAAGCGTTTGAACCATTTGCCATTAGGTGCGGCTGCATTAGCCGGTACAACTTATCCAATCGATCGTCACTATACCGCTGAATTGCTGGGCTTCACCGCGCCAACAGAGAATAGCCTAGATTCTGTTTCTGATCGCGATTTCGCCATTGAGTTTACCGCGGCGGGTGCCATCATTATGATGCACATGTCACGCTTCTCGGAAGAATTAGTGCTTTGGGCCTCTGCGCAGTTCCAGTTCATTCATCTGCCAGATCGTTTCTGCACCGGTTCTTCTATTATGCCGCAGAAGAAAAATCCTGATGTACCAGAGTTAGTACGTGGTAAGTCTGGTCGTGTTTATGGTCATCTTATGTCACTACTGACTTTAATGAAGTCACAGCCGTTGGCCTATAACAAGGACAACCAAGAAGACAAAGAGCCGTTATTCGATACAGTTGATACGCTACGCGATAGCATCCGCGCATTTGCCGATATGGCACCGTACTTAGAGCCGAACAAGCCTTCTATGTATGAAGCAGCACGTCGTGGTTTTTCTACCGCAACGGATCTTGCGGATTACGTGGTAGTGAAAGGTATTCCTTTCCGCGACGCCCATGAAATTGTGGGTAAAGCCGTTGCTTATGGTATCGAAACGGGTAAAGACTTAAGTGAAATGACATTAGAAGAATTGCAAAAATTCTCTGATCAAATTACCGCTGACGTATTTGACGTACTGACTCTTGAAGGTTCTGTTGCCGCTCGTGACCATATTGGTGGCACCGCACCGAAGCAAGTCATTGCAGCGGCCAAGCGCGCCAGTGAGCGCTTATCTAAACGTTAATTTTTACAAACGTCCTGCACACCCTTTAAAACCGCAAGTCCTATAAAAACGCACTCCCTATTATTGAAGGGAGGCGTTTTTCGCCTCATGAGTATCGTTTTTGTGTCTATACTTAAAATATGCCAAATTCGCTCACTGCAGCCTCGCCCACATCACGGGCTAAACCAGTACAAATACAGCTACCACCGTCTCAGCAAATTAATCAGTGGCGCCAGTCATTTTTGAGCCTTAATAGCACACGCCTAGAACAAGCTCGTAGTTTGATGCTGGAACGACAAACTCGTGTGCTTGATGTTCTACCCATTTTATTACATTTAAATCATCCTCAGCTGCCAGGTTTCATCAACCAAAAAGTCCCCGCAGGAATAGAACACTATAGCCCACAGGCGAATTCGTTAAGTGCCCTGCGTTATGTCGCCAAAGGACTACAAATCCCTAGAATCAGTGGTATTCGTTGTATTCAATCCATTTTTCTAATGGGCAGTTTAGGAACTCTCGCACAAACAGCGAACAGTGATCTGGATGTTTGGCTTTGCCATGTTCATGACATGAGCGATGAGCAAATAGCCATGCTCAAAACCAAGTGTGAGCTGATTGAAAAATGGGCGGCAAGCCAAAAAGTTGAATTGCATTTTTTCTTAATGGATGCAGAAGATTTTCGCCAAGGTAAGCAGCAAGATTACGTTGATGCTGAGCACTCTGGCTCCACTCAACATATTTTATTGCTGGATGAGTTTTATCGCTCATCCTTATGGCTCGCAGGACGCATGCCCAGCTGGTGGCTGGTGCCCACTGAATATGAGAAACACAGCCAACGCTATTTAGATCAATTATCAGACGAACAACTCATTCACGATGTTCATTGGATTAACTTTGGCAGTATTCCCACAATCCCTGCCGCTGAATTTGTCGGGGCCGGTTTATGGCAACTCAATAAAGGCTTAAAGAATCCTTATAAGTCATTACTAAAACTGCTTTTAACTCAACACTATGCCAGCCAATATCCTAACATTCGGCCGTTATGTTGGGACCTAAAAGATACCGTGCACAATGGCAATATCGAAGCCCTCTCTTGCGATGGTTATTTACTGATGCTGAATCGTGTGAGTAAACATGTTGCGGCAGAGCACGATGATAAGCGTTTAGAATTATTACGCAGGGCCTTCTATTTTAAAGCGCACCTACCTTTAACAAAGGCGAGCCAGGGACAACAACGCCAATGGCGTTACCAAGAACTGAAGCAGATTGTCGACTCTTGGCAATGGACTCAGGCACACATTTCCCATTTAGACCATCGCGATGAATGGCAAGTCCATGAGGTTCAAACTGAGCGAAATGCTCTCGTCAATGAGATGCTCACGAGTTATCGCTATCTCGCTTCTTTTAGTGATCAGTATGCCAAAAAAATCCGAATTAACCGCCAGGATATTACCTTATTGGGTAACCAACTTTACGCGATCTATGATGCAAAGCCTGGTAAAATTCTCACCATTAATCCCAACATTACCCCTAGTTTGCTACAAGACAAAATATCTTTAGTTTTGTCCGAAGAAAATCGCTGGCAGCTGGTTTCAGGCACCTACAATAAAGAAGCTAATCACCGCATTATTAAGCAATCCCCTAGCTTGATCGAATTATTATGTTATGCGCATTTTAACGGCCTACTCAGTAACCATACTAACTACGCTATTTATCCAGAACATAATCCACTCACCAAATATGAATTGAAAGAACTCTTACAAGTAGTCCGCAGTATTGCCCGCCCAAAATACATAGCTGCGGCTAACTATTTACGTCCTAGCACCCCAATACAGTGGCAGCTGTTTATCAATACGGGCATCGATCCCATGCACAAATTGACTCGGCGGGGCATGCAAAAACTCAGCAGCCGAGATGATGCATTAGGCTATAGCGCACTAAAAGAAAATCTTGTTCAGAGTATCGACTTACTCACAATCAACAGTTGGGGCGAATGGCGAATCCAGCGTTTCCAAGGTCAGAATTCTCTAATTGATAGCCTGTATTATTTATTACAGCATATTCCCCTAGCGCGTAAACAAGGCTGGCCTGAACACTTATGCCATTGCTTTTGCGCGACGAGATCCGGAGCGATCAGTTTACGTGTCGAACAAATTCTAGCGGATATCACCGAACATACTTTAGAGCAACCTAGGGTGGATTACATATTAGAAGCAGGTAAAAACTATTACGTCTGGCAGCAAGATAAAAATGGTATCAAGCTTCAACAAGCGGATTCTGTGGCTAAGTTTTTAGCGATACTCGCCCGCCCACGCCAGTACTATGGGCATTATAAATTAGACGTAAACGCCTTAAGTGGCAGTCCATTAAAAGCAATTTTCAACAATGCTAAACCAGGGGCTTGGCAGCTATATTTCTGGCATAAAGAAGACAGTTATTTTTGGTATTTATTAGATGAACATGGCGTTCTGTTACATCAGCAACAAAAAGCCAATTCTGACAGTGAGGTCTTAATTCCCATTATTCGTTTTTTACGCCAAGTCGATCAACGCATGCAAGGCAGACTTGTACGCAAGCGTGCTAGGACATTATCTTTATTCGAACTAAAGCGTAACAACGAAACCACAGAATTTGAACCCATGCCTAGACGCTTGCCGCCTCGACAGAAGCAAACCAGCCAAATTCAATTGAATGCGATTTTAGATGATCAAAATCAGGTCAACATTTACTGCAATGGCGAGGAGTTCAGCATTTGGGAATGGGGAACACAACTGTATCAAAAAGTCGCAGAAACTATCTTAAATATGCGAGCAGATAATGAAACTTACCCCGTCTACCTGACCGACCTTGCCCTCTATGGTGATGAAAGTATCATTCAACACATCAAATTTAAACAAGGGATAGAAAAGGATTTAAACCACGCCTTAATGGCCCTATCGACTACCCGCTAACTGCCGTATAATGGCGACAAATTCGGGAGACTGACATGCGTTTTTTCTTATTACCTGTTTTAACAGGATTGTTATTATTAGCTGGTTGCGGACAAAAAGGCCCTCTTTATATACCTAAAGATGATGCTAACCCTGCTCAAAGCTTGGTAACTCCGTTATAGAAACAACTGCGCCCCAGTAAGCCTGCAACCTTTTTAGATTAGAAATACGATGAATATATTCGATTATAATAATGGCGTTTTGCACGCTGAATCAGTCTCGGCTGTCGATATCGCAGCCCAGTATGGCACTCCTTGTTACGTTTACTCGCGTAAAGCGTTTGAGCAACATTACCTTGCCTATGAAAACGCCCTTCAGGGTCGTGATCACCTTGTCTGTTATGCAATGAAAGCGAATTCTAATTTGGCTGTACTTAACGTATTAGCAAAATTAGGTGCCGGTTTTGATATTGTTTCCATTGGCGAACTTGAACGCGTTATCGCTGCTGGCGGTGACCCTAAGAAAGTCGTATTTTCAGGAGTTGGCAAAAAAGCTCATGAGATTCGTCGTGCTTTAGAAGTTGGTGTTCATTGCTTCAATATCGAATCAGAAGCTGAACTTGATCGTGTTAACGACGTCGCTGCAGAGATGAATATGCAAGCGCCTATTTCGATTCGTGTGAATCCCGATGTCGACGCACAAACCCACCCGTATATTTCTACTGGCTTAAAAGAAAACAAATTCGGTGTCGATATTGACGATGCACCGCGCATTTATGCGAAAGCCAATGCCATGTCGAACTTAAACGTACAAGGTATTGATTGCCATATTGGTAGCCAGTTAATCGAAACAGCTCCATTTATGGATGCCCTCGATCGTGTTTTAGCCTTGGTTGATATTCTTGCTGAGCAAGGCATCACTATTCATCATCTCGATTTAGGTGGTGGTTTGGGTGTAACGTATGATGACGAAGTGCCACCAACACCGGGAGAGTACATCGCAGAGCTCACAGAACGCTTGGGTGATCGCCAGCTGAAATTGATTTTCGAGCCGGGCCGCTCTATTGCAGCAAACGCCGGTATTTTCTTAACTCAAGTTGAGTTTTTAAAATCAAACGAAGAAAAGAATTTTGCCATTATTGATGGTGCCATGAACGATTTGATTCGCCCAGCGTTATACAGCGCATGGCAAGCCATTGTTCCAGTAGTACAACATGCCGATCGCAATCCAGAGAATACGAAGGCATGGGATTTAGTCGGCCCAGTGTGTGAAACCGGTGATTTTTTAGGTAAAGATCGTCAACTGAATTTACAGCCGGGTGATTTGCTCGCGGTTAAATCTTCAGGGGCTTACGGTTTTGTGATGGCTTCTAATTACAATAGTCGTCCTCGTCCTGCTGAAGTCATGGTTGATGGCGATACAAGTTATATTGTCCGTGCTCGCGAAACTATTGCTGATTTATACGCCGGTGAACAACTGCTACCGTCTGAATAAGAAACTGGCGCATTAAAAGGTCAAATAGAATGTGGATTAAATTTAATAAAATGCACGGACTGGGTAACGACTTTATGGTCGTTGACCTTGTTACTCAGCATGCCTACCTAACGCCGATGCAGATTCGCCACTTGGCTGATCGCAACTTTGGTGTTGGCTTTGATCAACTTTTATTAGTCGAAGTGCCTACCAAGCATGATGTGGATTTTAAATACCGCATCTTTAATTCCGACGGCAGCGAAGTTGAAAATTGCGGCAATGGCGCCCGTTGTTTTGCCCGCTTTGTTTACGAGCAAAAACTGATCGGTCGCCGCAATATTCGCGTTGAAACGGCCAGCGGTAATATGACACTAGAGCTCACCCCAGAGAATGATGTCATCGTGAATATGGGGCCACCTATTTTAGCCCCTGCCGATGTACCGTTTATTCCTGAGGGTAATGACCCGTCACAAGCCGTCAGCTATAAAATTGAAGTAGCAGGCCATGGCCGCATCGAGCTAGGAGCTGTTTCAATGGGTAACCCTCATGCAGTGATCGTGGTTGATAATATCGATACGGCGCCTGTTGAAACTCTTGGCCCTATAATTGAAGCCCATACTAGCTTTCCTTCAAAAGTGAATGCGGGCTTCATGCAAGTCATCAACCGTAATCATATAAAATTGCGCGTATTTGAACGGGGTGTCGGTGAAACAAAAGCCTGCGGTACAGGCGCCTGCGGGGCTGTTGTATCCGGCATATTGCGGGGCTTATTAGACCATAAAGTTCAAGTTGACCTACCTGGTGGCTCTTTAACCATCGAATGGGATGGCAAAGGCGACGTCATCATGACAGGGCCGACCAGCAATGTATTCGAAGGCCGAGTTAATATCTAATGCCCCATATTCAGATAAGACAGTCTCAACAGACGAAGCGAATTTAAAGGAATAAACAATGAGCGATTCATTACGACTCACTGATGCCGACGTTGTGCAGTACTTGCAAGACAACCCTGATTTTTTCATCGCCAAAGACGATGTATTAGTGGGCCTACGCATTCCGCACAATTCAGGACAAGCCACGAGCTTAATTGAACGTCAGCTAGCGGTATACCGTGAACGTAATGTTGAATTGCGTCAGCGCTTAACTGATTTACTAGAAAATGCGCGTCGTAATGACAAATTGTTCGGCAAAACCAAGCGCTTAGTTTTAGCTCTCATCGATGCCAAAAACTGGATTGATGTTGAAGTGGCTTTAGACGATAGCTTGCGCCAAGACTTCAATGTTGATCATTGGAGTTTATTATATTTCACCGACGAGAAACTTGAGCATCCACTGCGCAGCATTAACAATAAAGATAAACAGCGAGAGATTCATCGGTTGTTTAAAGGTCATCGTGCCTTTTGTGGACAGCTTACGGATGAGACGATGGATTTATTGTTAGATGAACACCATAGCAGCGCTGAATCGATTGCCGCCGCGCAAATTCGAAATGGCCAGCAAACCGGTGTTCTATGTGTCGCCAGTGATGATCCTAAATTTTACCGCAGCTCAATGGATACTTTGTTCTTAGATTATATTTCTGATGTATTAGGCTTGATCCTGCCCAGTTTACCGCAGAATTAATTCGTCGATTATATGACCATTAAACTGATCACCTTTGATTTAGACAATACCCTCTGGCATACCGACCCGGTCATTGCGCGTGCCGAGAGCATTCAATGGCAGTCGATTATTACCTGCTGTCCTAAAGCAAACACACAGTTTACACCCGCCAGCCTGCAACAGCTAAAACTCAAAATTGCCCAGCAATACCCTGAACTACGCTATAAGTTAAGTCTGTTCAGAATTGAATTTTTATTTCAAATCTTCATTGAATGTGGAATTAATAAAGTTAAATCTCGTCTGTTTGCACAGCATGTTTTTGCTGACTTTTTAAAGGCCAGAAATCAGGTTGAATTTTTTCCTGGGGTATTAACAGTATTAGAAATCCTGCAGCAAGACTATCAAGTCATTGCTCTAAGCAACGGCAACTCAGATTTAACCACCATAGGTCTAGATCATCTTTTCCACGCCCACTACCACGCTGAGAATGTCGCTAAACCTAAGCCTTCTGATGATATGTTTTTAGCCGCGCTAGAGTATGCAGGAGTCGAAGCCCATGAGAGTCTTCATGTTGGAGATCACCCTGAACAGGACATCGAAGCCGCGCAAAAGCTCGGCTTTAAAACGGTATGGGCGAATATGCTTCAGCAACAATGGCCAAATTCAATGAGCAAGGCCGATCACGAAATTACTCACCTAAACCAGCTAATACCCGCACTGATACAGTATCGTTAAACCACACCGATACGTTAGATATTAAATCGTAGCGTTACATCATTCCATTATCTGTAAACAATACAACCGTTAATAAAATAATCAAACCTACCGCTACAGGTAACGCATGTAAACGTCGGCGAATTTTAACAGGGGAAGCTATCTTAGCCATTGAATCATCCTTTGCACGTCAGTGTGCGAGTTCCTTGATTTGATGGATTAAGTTTAAACTTTATTGAAGAAGATGCTGATTATATAAGTGTAAATGTGATTGAGTTGACAGAATTTACTGATTTTTTACGATTAGATAAAAGACTAAAGACAAAAATTTACAGTGGCGATTTAAGACTAATAATAGGTGGCTAGAAATACTAGCCACCTACACTTCTACGAAATAAGGCTAAACCTTTCTTGTACGAATTCTAATGAATACAGCCATCATAGAAAATATCCACATCCAAACTACTGAAATAGAACCCGCAGCTTCTTCCGAGTCTGTAATCGTGGTAATCGTACGAGTTGTTCCTATCTCTTCTTTTAAGCGTGGACTTTTCTTAGAAGTAAGAATCGCATTTTCAAATAAACCAGAAAGGATAAACACTTGCGAATTGCCTAAAGTATTTTTCCCTGAATCCCAATCTGCCGTACCGTAAAAGCTAACCACTGAACCATTCTCAGAGTAGTTAAGCCCTAATACGTCCTCTGTATCATTCACCTCTGTTAATTGAGAAATCGTAGATGTTAAGCGGCTAAATAGGAACACCTCTGCATTCGAAGATAAATTATCACCATTCAGACTTTCTTTACTAACAAAAACAACTCTTTCACCATCTGCTGAAATATCTGAATAACCAGAATTTAAGGTAGAAGAATTGGTCACCTGATCAATGTTTGCAGATTCGAAATTCGCGATAAATACATTACCCGTACCAGAAGCACCGCCTGCTACCAGTGGAGCATAACTTGAGAAAGTTAAATATTCACCACTAGCTGAAATTTTTGCAAAGCCAGAATTAAAATCATCATTCATTGTTACTTGCTTCAAAATCCCTGTTTTAGTACTACCAGTAAAAACTTGGAACTTTAAGTTTTGGTTGATACCAAACACATCGCTCATTGAGCTAGTAACAAATTTTTCACCGCGATAATCAAGATCCAACCCATAAACGTTTACTCCAGCATTGAAGTCAGATAACTGGATGAAAATGTCTGCACTTCTCAAATAATTAAATATTTCGTAATTGCCACCATTATTTATTCCAGCCAGGTTTGTATTACTAATAAATAATAAAGTTTCACCGGTATAATCAAGCGCAAGACTATTAATGTCAGTCGTCGCATCCATGTTTATTGCGATCTGCTTAACCGTGTCGTTTTCTAAATCAAAAAGGAATACTTCTTCTGACTTATCGGCATTAGAGCGAGAAGTGTCGATATCAATATCACAAACAGCAGCAGCCCACTTACCATCGCCTGATATTGTAATGCTATAGCATGCTTCTACATTCGATATATTAGTTAATTGCTGATAGGTATTATTAGTCACATCATGAACATACACGTCAGCGGTACCTGGCAATTTAGGCTCTGCGGTCAATGCTTCTGTTGAAAGAAAAATTAATTTATTTGCATCATAAGAGGCTTTAACTTGGAAAGAACTCGCAAGTTCATTCATAGTAAGTTGTGACGTTTCAACAATTACCAACTGAATAGCAACATCAAACGTTGCAAACACATTGTCTGTGCTTGTTACCCGAATAAGGACTTTATTATCTTTTAAATCATTACCTTCCAATACTGTTACATCGAATGGTATTGATAGCGCTGAGTTGGCGTTAATAGTGCCAGCTGATGGGCCGTTAACCGTTGCCAGTAATCCATCAGTTGTTAAATATTCTAATTCGATATCAACAGCTGAATTAAAATTACTTTCCAACTCTAGAACTCGATTTTTAGTCATACTAAGGGCAGATCTAATGATCATATTTTGGGATGCAGTAGTCCCTGCAACAGTCGAATTATTTTTATATCTTATCGCATAAGGTATTGAAAAACCTGGCGGCTGATCCTGAATACCATTCGCGGAACCAAACCATACCTGCTGACCAATAGTTGAATCTTTTAATATTCCAACAGTATAGTTTTCACCACTTTCGCCATAAATATTTTTATAATGAACTTCTATTTCATTACTGGTTTCAAATAATTTAAATTGAAAGGTGTTATTACCCCCATCATTATGAACCTCTATATTAGAGAACTGAACAATAAAAACTCTATTTGGCGAGCTACCGGTCACCACTGATCGAATGCTCCCTCCTTCTTCTGGGTCTAAATCTCCCCACCATCCTAAAATAGAACTTCCGACTTTTGAAAATCCAATGGCGCTAGGAATACTCGTTGATCCATAACTGCTATTACTAGAATTAAAAGATAACACTCCATTTGACGTCACGGATACAGAACTATAATTAACACCATAAAATTTGAATGAAAAACCAATATTAACAAATTGACTGTCATCATCATCTAAAGATATAAGTGAGCTAGTGGGTAGTGTAGAAATATCTTCAAAGTCATACGACAACCCAGCCTCATTAGAATCAATATAATAATAGCCACCATCATCTATCGAACTTTTAAAAGCCATAACCTGCCAAGACAGGACTGACAGTATTACTAAAATTAATCCGCGAATCATTATTAACATCCCTATTAATCTGAATTTTTTTCTAAATAAATAAACAAATAAATAAACTTTCTTTATGTATTTATTTATTTGGAAAAATACTCTATTAAAAAATTAAGCCATGCGGTTGCCCGCATGGCTTAAAATTACAAACTATAAATCCAGTTACTAAGGAGCTGTAACATTACCTAAAGTTGTAATTGGTGAGTCATTCGTATCCCACTCACTTACTATTGAAATACCAGCGCCGCCATTTAGCGTTAATATTTCACCAGAAACAGCACCCGCTGCTGAAGCAACAACATTAACAGTTAGTACTCGACCTGTTGAATCAAGAGATGCTGATGAAGTTGGATCGATTGTCAAATTAGACAATAGGAAAGCAGCGGCAACTTCGCCACCCGTCATCACATTCTCTGTGATTTCAGCACCAAAGCCTGCATTAGACAAATCTATACGATGAGCAAAACGATAAATAGCCGTGAAAGAAGACGCAGCAGCATTAGACGTTTGAGTCTGAGTCAGCTGGAAATCACCAGCGTCATCACGAATAGCAATACCAGGAATAGTCACAGCTGGAACTGAACCAACACCTGTATTATCCCAGTTTGCCCATGACGTACCACGAGTATCTTCAACATCTTCTGCGTAAATAACACCGTGCGCTCTATCAACTGTAATAACGTCATTATCATTATCGTGATCAAACGTACCACGGTCAAAAACAGCTTCACTATTTAGGTTGGTAAAATCTGCACGATTTAACGTTACTGTACTACCAACAACCGAAGTATTAGCAGCAGATGAAGTAATTGCAATATCACTCGCAACACCATCCAAAGTGAATACAGTACCAGAAGGAACAACAACATTTTCGTTATAAGTAAGAATAATTTCTTCACCCTTATAAACTGCTGACTTCAGCATTGGAGGCATCAAGTCACGAATAACTACTTTAGCGTTGTTACTAGCAGCTGCAATATTACCACTGAGATCAGTGATTACACCGGTAAAGTCAATCGTACTACCATGATCGTCATTAGCAAATTTTATAACGTTTGGCACAGTAACATTGATTAAATCAACAGAGCTCAAACCAGCCTGATCATTTTTAATCACATCATTTTGAGCAGTCCAACCAGTAAGAACCTGACTTGCATCATCAAAAGGTGTTCCAGATAAAGAAACATCCTCTGATACAGCAATACCGATCTTACGACTTCCGACTGCGATTGACCATTCAGCAAATGCTTCTTGATCATAAGCAGTAAAACCTGTTGCGATACTCGCAAGATTTACATCCTGAGTTCCAATAGGTGCAACATCATCTTGCATTAATGCTTGAACAGCATCCCAAACTTCGCCAACAGGCAAGGCAAGTTCGCCACCCGCTTGAGGTGTCAACAATCGAGGAGTCACGTTTACAATTGGCGCACCAAGAGCAGCAGGTGTTAGATCGGCTAATTCACCACCATCACCATAATTCAAACCAACAGTTGCGTTAGTTTTTAGGCCTTGGCCGTAACTGTTTTGCAATACTGTAGTAGGAGCAATTTGATCTGTTAATGGGCGAGTAGCAACGCCATCAACAGTACCAAAACTGGTGAGTGATGAAATAGTAATCTTATCGTTTGGTTCAACGCCAACTAATAACACATCAGCAACACCAGCAAAACCACTGGTTAGCGTTAGAGTAACAGCGTTAGAGTTATCGTTTGTAACAACACCAACAAGTGCTGTGGCAACAACACTTACCGCTTTAGCTGTACCAGACGCATTAGTTAGAGACAATACATATGTATCTGATTCAGTCGTTGAATCAATAGTAAATTGCACACGAGCAACATTAGTCGTTACGCTAGCAAGGTTTGAAGTTAAACCAGGCTCAGAGTAAGTGGATGCTGCTAAATCATTTAAACGAACTTGTGCTTCTGTTTCATTCAACTGTTCGATTGTAAGATCGGTACTGCGGATTGAACCGGTATCAACATCAGAAAAAGTCGAGTTTAGTGTCTGCAATAGCTCAAAATTACTAGTAAAACCGTCACCCAATAACTGAGTTAAGCCAACAACAGCACCAGCTTGCGTTACAGGATCAGCAAATGTTTTTAGCGTCAACTTAACGGTACCAACAGATGTTACAGTGGCAGTTGTATCAAATTCAGGTGTCTGCTTGCCTTGGAAGAAAGGCGCTGGGCTAACAATATCTGCAACCAACGCATTTTCAGCGGCATCTTGGAAATCAACAATGCTTAAATAAATTTCGAATATTTGATCTTGAGCAATAGGGTTAGCGGTAGTAAGCGTTAAAGAGCGACCATCTGCACTAAGGGCAAAACTATCTACTGCAATCTCTTGGTTTAACGTCTTGTTATAAACATAGATAGAGTTAGCATCAACAATCTGCTGAAGGGCTTCAGAGAAATTAATTGTTAATCCCTGAGTTCCATCAAGATCATCATTTAGAATACCAGTAGCACTAGTAACATCATTTACAACAACACCATTCACAGAAGTTACAAACGGAGCGATTGTATCTGAAGATGTAATGATTTTTGCTTTAAGAGTACCAATGTTCTGGATAGTAACTTCTGGAGTAGTATCAAAACTAGCAGCACCTAATACACCACCAACACCATTCTCTAACTGCAATGCACCCCAACCTTCGACAGCAATGTCATAGTCAGAATCTACAGGTAAGTTACTGAAGGTGAAAACACCATTCGCATCAGTAGCGGCCTGATAGGATGCAACGCCATAACTTGTTCCAGCACCTGCATTTTGTACTTGCTGTTGCGCAACAGTATTTACAGCTGACAATTCAAGACCAATAACTGCATTGGCAACCACTACGCCAGTATCTTTATCTCGCAAAACACCCGTTACAGTTGACTGCAATGCAGGAACAACAGTAATACCAGCAGAAACTGCCAAGCCATCCGTTGTAATTATCGCTAATAAAGCATCTTCAGTATTGCCGCTTGCGCCATCAACTGTTTGAACAATTGTAGAAGCTTGTGGGCTTACAGAAACTGTCGCTGATAAATAGTTAGTACCAGTAGTTGAAGAAGCCGGAACGATTGAAACCTGAATAGACGTTGCCGCCGCTGCGCCAGTACCACCAGTAAAACCAGTTACTGGAACATCAGCAATTGCATATGCACCGTTAGTATCTGTTGTAGTAGAAGCGCTACCAATGCTAACACGAGCACCAACAACAGGGTTGCCGTTTGTATCTTGAACAAGACCTAAGATTTGAGCAAGAGGTGTTGCCTGATCTGTTACTGAGATGCGGCTTGCATCTTCCTGTACAGTCGTCGCACTTGAGTTTGTGTTTGATTTATCACCATCGACAAGACAACCTGTTAATAAAGTTGTTGTAGATACAAGCGCAATAGCAGTTGCTAGTTTCGCCTTATGAAATAATTTGTGTTCCATTTAAAAAAACTCCGTAAGCACAGCATAAAATAGCCAGCAATAATGCATGGCAAAAAATATCTAAGGAGAAATGCAAAAAGTCACCGGACTGATGCATTCCTTGTCTCAGTGTGCGCAGATTGTGCCGAAGTGTTTTTTAAAAAGCGAACAATTAACCTAAAACTACGAACATGTTATTAGGTTAATGTTATAAAATTTGAAAAAGTTCATATTTATAATAAACAATTAGATAGGACGACTGCCATAATTCGATTCAGGCTTTTTAGGCGGGTCTGCACGGAAGTTCGCTTCCACCGATGTAATGCCACCACCTTGAGCTAGAAATGCTTCAACTTCAGAAGCTACTTCACTGCGCTGGCGTTCACGCTCAGCAATAGTAGCGCTATTCGGCATATCATCATTATGGCTATGGTAGCCTTCAGCGTGTACTTTAGGCTTCTCAGCTTTGGCTGTCGTTGCTTCTGTTTTTTTAGTTTTTTGATCAGACATAATGTCAGCTCCCTATAATTATTAATCTATGTCCCGTGTCACCTGACATAAGGTTGTCAATATTTATAGTTCAGTTTGACGATTTAGCCAGCTGAAATGCATATATTTTACAATTTAATCGTCTAACGGCTAGCAATTTTTCTGTATGGTTTGCTCATATTCTGCAATGGTTTTAGTACGCTGCTCTTCTGAATAATAAATACGCTCACCCTGTTCATCCAAGCGATACAGAGCACTTCTTTTATAATTTTTCAAACGGTCCTTGGCATTAATGCACCGTTTTTGTAAGCGATTATTCTTAACGGCTTGTTTCTCAGCTAGCCTCTTATCTTTCCGTTGTTGTTCATCATTAGCTTGATAATCATCCAACAAGCCTTTCTGCCGCTTCAAGATACCACCACCGCCATAAGAATTACGTTGAGTATCAACGTTCACCTTTTCCGTTTTACTATCTAACGGCCGATCAGAAAATTGGATTCTTC
>Ga0209305_1000352_pt1 | contig 34598 bp, 37 predicted proteins | sample COGITO_mtgs_1103_FD_184792 | JGI IMG/M metagenome (GOLD analysis project Ga0209305, IMG submission 184792) | Pelagic marine microbial communities from North Sea - COGITO_mtgs_110321 (SPAdes) (version 2) | ecosystem: Environmental > Aquatic > Marine > Epipelagic ...
GAAGCTAAAACCTCTGTTTCACCCCTAATTTTATGGGTATTCTTGTGGATTGGTGTTCCTGTACTTGGGTTATTTTTTGGAGATATTTACTCAAAATTTAATCCCTTACGCTTACTAAAAAAAGAAGATTCTAATCCCTCATCTGTTTATATGGCTAGCTTTCTATTTCTAGGATTAACTTGGTTTGAATTAGTGTGGAGAAAACCTGGTAATCCTTTTAATATAGCTATTTTATTTATAGCGTTGTTTGTTGTCACTAACATACTTGTTTATGGTCTTAAAAAAACTTCCTTTGAAGTAGATCCTTTGTTGTTGCTCCATCATCTGTATAGTAAGTTAAAGATTCCTTATTCCAAACCTTTCTTCAGGACGATGTTGAATAATTTGGCGAGTTTATCAAAGCTACCTGGTATGGAATATTTCATATTGTTAATGATAGGTACTGTAACCTACGATGGTCTCCGAGGTACCGTGCTGTGGTATGACCAGTTTGGAACTCAAATTTATGAATTAGGCTTTGCAACAATGGCATTTATTGGAATAAATTTATTAATTATTATTTTCTATAGATTTGCCTGTTACTTTGCTTTGAAGATTGGTAAGTCTAATTACGGACTCAATGAAACTTCTTTAGCTTTTGGTCATACAATGTTACCTATAGCGTTTGCATACCATGTAACTCATTACATAAGTCTATTACTTTTTGAATCGCAGACATTTTTATATAGACTAAACGATCCGATTGGCCTTGGTTGGAATCTCTTTAATGTAGATGGGGTAGTAATTAGCTATTTCTTGTCTCCAGTTGCTTTGTGGATTATCCAGGTGATTATAACTCTACTTGGACACATGTTGAGTGTTGTCCTTGCGCATGATTTATCGGTAAAAATGTTTGGTCATGAACAAAGTGATAAAACACAGTATGTATTTTTATTCATTACAGTAGCTTTGACTCTACAGGCTTTATTTGTTCTCAGCGTTCCCTAAATCTTTTTTGCCTTCTAAACTTTTTACTCTTTCGGCAATTGGTGGATGTGAATAGTAGTATGCGCTGAACAGAGGGTCTGGGGTTAAGTTTGATGCATTATCTTTACTTAGTTTAAGAAGTCCTGAAATCATGCTTTCTACCTTGGTGTATTGAATTGAGAAGTCATCTGCAGCAAATTCTCTTTGCCTGGAAATATACGATGCGATTGGTCGTGTGAAGAAAGTATATGAACCTATTACTAAGTAAAATAATAAAAACTTTGAGTAGAGAGTAACTTCATCCAATCCATGTTTAAGGAAAAACTGCTCAGCTTTAAAAACTTGGCCCAAAATATAAAATCCAAAAAAACTAAAGAATATAGAGCTAATCATTGTCCTTCGGATATGTCCTAATTTATAATGACCTAGTTCGTGACCAAGAATTGATTCCATTTCAGTTGGGGTTATTGTCTCAAGAAGTGTGTCATAAAATACAATTCTTTTATTGTTTCCAAAACCTGTAAAAAAAGCGTTGCCGTGTGAACTTCTTAAACTTCCATCCATTACAAATAAGCCTTTGGCTTTAAAGTTAATTTTATTAAGAAGCTTGTCGATAGGCTCCTTAAATTTTTCATCAGTAATAGGTTCTAATTTGTTAAAAAGTGGAAGTATTAATACTGGATAAAGGTAGACAATAACGACTTGGAGTATAAAAACAGCTGCGAAAGCATAAATCCACCAATTATCTCCTAATTGTTCAAGAATAATTATCACTACAGAATACAAAACTGAACTAATTGAAACTTGAATAACAAAACCTTTTAACAAATCTTGGGTAAATGTTTTTTTGGTTGTTTTATTAAAACCATACTTTTCTTCAAGATAAAAAGTTGAATATATTGAAAGAGGAATATCTATTAATTCATTTAAGAGAACTAAAAATAACCCAAGTAAAACTATACCTATGACGTTTGATGAGGTAATGCTTGAAACAATTGTTGTCAGCCAACTTAATAAGCCACCAATAGTGAAAAGCAACAGCACTCCAACACTGATTAAAGCTGTATATATAGAGAAGCGAATTTTTTCGGTGTTGTAATTAATTGATTTTTCATACTCTTCCTCTGTAACGACTCCGACAAATCGTGGAGGAATAGCATCTTTGTTTTTTTGCATAGATTGAATGTTTCTCTGTTTGAGATAAGTCTCAAGTAAAAGTTTTAATAATAAGAATACTGGAAAAAGAACAGTGAAGTTTATTTCGTTGATAAAGCTAACTAGATTCATATCTTTCAAGCTTAACCGCTTGGGATTCAAAAGAAAGAATTTTTGACTTACTTGCCAAATCTTCTCTCACGTTGTACATATTCCCTTAAACAACGTAAAAAATCAATCTTTCTAAACTCTGGCCAGAAAACATCTTGAAAAATGAATTCAGAATATGCACTTTGCCAAAGCAAAAATCCTGAAAGTCGAGCCTCTCCACTCGTTCTTATCACCAAATCAATATCAGGAACCTCTGGAGAGTAGAGATGTTCTCTTAAATCTTCATCAGTCATATTTTCAATTAATTTCTCTATATCTTGTTCTTTATTATCTTTAAGTAAGCTTTTTATAGCATCTACAATTTCTTGTCTTCCTCCGTAACCAAGAGCAATAGTTAGAGTTTTTTCGCCACCACCTCTAACTTCTTGTAGTTTTTGTATAGTATCCTGTAGGTAGTCAGGTAACTCATCAAAACTACCTATAAATTGGATTTTAAAGTTATCAACAACATCGTCTATTATTAATTCTTCAAAAAGCTCATTGACGACTTTATAGTACGGCTCAAGCTCTTCTTGCGGTCTTGATAAATTTTCTTTGGATAGTAACCAACTTGTTATATGTTTAATTCCTAATTCATCACACCAAGAAACGCACTCTTTAAATCGAACCATTCCAATTCGATATGAAACTTCATAGCTCAGTAATTTTTCTCTTCGGGCGTATCTTCTGTGGCCATCATGAATTAGGCCAATGTGTTGAGGCAGTTGTTTTGTTAAAAGCTCTTTTTTAAGACGTGATTCATAAATGCCATAAACAAACTTTGGAGAAACCATAATTAGCTACAAATGTTTTCTATTTCTTCTATATCTCTTGGCAATGCCTCAGTTAAGTTAATGGGATCACCTTCTGTGCAAAGTATATTGTCTTCAATCCTTACACCAATACCTAGTAGGCTCTCTGGAATTTTGTGTTCAACTGTTTTTGCTTCTCGCATTTCTTTTTGCTCTAGCTTAGTAGCTTCTTCCATTCCCAATTCTTTTCTTCTAATTTTAATCTTCTCAGGGTCTCGTTCTAGAAGTGGAAAATTAATAACCGGTTTTGATGGCCTAATATAAATGCCTGGTTCAATAGTAGTAACCATTCCCGAAGAGAGCTTTCTAGGTTCGTTGTTAGATTCGTTGCTTCCAGCATCATGCACATCTAAACCTAACCAGTGGCCGGTTCCGTGCATAAAGAATTGAAAGTAGTGCATCATTGAGATTGTATCCTCAATGCCATGTGGGACTAACTTTAAATTAACTAATGATTCTGAAATAGATTTAATAGTTGCTTTATGAATATCCTGCATTGTATTTTCAGTATTCACCATTTCAATTCCTAAATTTTGTGCTTTTAATACCTCAGAATAAACAGCTTTTTGCTCCGGTGTATATTTTCCATTTATGGGGAATGTTCTTGTAATGTCTGAAGAGTACATCTCGAATTCTGCTGCGGCATCTATTAATAAAAGCTTTCCATCTTCGAGTTCTTCTCTGTTCGTGGCATAGTGGAGAATACATGCGTTGTCTCCACCTGCAACAATTGAGTTATATCCAAGTCTTTCAGCTCCAAGATGAAAAAAGGTTTTTTCCATTTCTGCAGCTACTTGATATTCATATTTTCCAGGATTAGCAAATTTCATTGCTGCTAAGTGTCCTTCTATGCTTATATCGCAAGCTTTTTGTAAAAGTTCTACTTCTGCGGCTTGTTTTATAAGTCTTAATTCAGAAAGTATTGGCTGAATAGAATGTAATTTTGCTTTACTAAAATTTCCTCCTCTTTGATCGTAAGGAACTGCAAGATTTAATGCCTGTTGATCAATTTCTTGAAATACATTAGATGAATAATCACAATAAATATCTGTTTGATCTTTAAGTAGGTTTATTAATTCATTTTTATACTCAATATTTGAATACGCTTTCTTTGCACCATATATTTCAATTGCACCTTGTTGACCAATTCTTTTGCCGTCCCAAGTTTCCATTTCTTCATTTTTGTCTAAAACAAACATATGTAATTCAGGTATAGAATCTTTAATAAGTATTACGGCATGTGCGTCTGGTTCAGGCCATTCAGTTAAGTAATGAAAATCTGAAAATTGACGAAATTGATAGTTGGCGTCATTATTTCTGTAGATGATTTTATTTCCATGGAGTAATATTGCACCATTTTTAATTACTTTTGCAATTCTTTCTCTATTTAGTTTAGATAAATTCATAACTTCATTAAGGATAATGTATTAGTGGGTTGTTTTACCAATACTATTTATAAAGAAAAAGGAGCGACTAGCGCTCCTTTTTAAAAACCAGTTTAACTGGAACTTTACTTCAGATTTTCAGCTGAAGCTTTACCGTTTTTTTCTACAATCTCAAATTCAACCTCTTGATCTTCTTCAAGATTATTCATTCCAGCATTGCGTACTGCGGTGATGTGAACAAACACATCTTTATCACCATCTTCAGGTGCTATGAAACCATAGCCCTTGGTTTGGTTGAACCATTTTACTTTGCCCTTCGGCATATTTCTCCTTAATAGTCTGTGTCTTTCGACTAGGTAACTTTAGTATTGGTGTTTATTTAAATATAATTTTTATTTTGAGTTTTTTTCATCAAATTACAAACGGTTTAGAGGTTTTTTTGAAGATATCTAGTGAGCTCTTTTCTCCAATAAGTTTCATTGTGCATTCCCTCTTCTTCTGTGAAGAACTCGTGTGATAAATTGTGTTTAGTTAGTGTTTTTTCAATTAAATTTACTCCTGAAAGATAGAAGTTGTCATTTGTTGAAAAATCTAAGTTCCAATTAGTTGGGAATATTTTATTTACCTTGTCTCCAAAAATATGTCCTTCTTTCTTGCCTGTATATAGGTGTAAAAAAGTACTTTTCTGAATATTTTTTATATCTTCTAAAACTCCTGGAAATCCATACCAAAAAGCTGGTGACAAACATATCACATTTTTAAATTCTGGATTAATTATAGAGAACTTTATAGCCATTAAACCTCCCATTGATGCCCCCAATACGTGTTTTTTTGTATGAGTTATCTCTAAATTAAAATTGTTTACTACTTCTGGAATATATGTTTTATGGATTTCTTTCAAGTGTTGTATCGATGTTTCTGAATGATCTCGTGGATATGGATTATATTGAATTTTTCTTTGTCTGTTTGAAGTTGTAGCAATAACTAAAACATTGCTTTTTTGTTTTACTTCAGAACTCTGTATAAGATTTTCTAAATTAAAGATACTTCCGAAATGGCTAGTATTTTCATCAAACAAATTCTGACCATCAAAGCATAGTAGTAAATCTGTAATTGGCATTTCAGTATTAGGAATTCGAACAAGAACTTTATTCACATCTTTTAATTCATCATCAACAATTTCATTACTTATATATAAGTTTTTAAATTTTTTTTTAGCTGAGTAAGGAGTAAAAGTGAGCACTATTTATTCGTCAACCAAGAACTTGTTCAATATTTTCTGAAATTGATTTTGCTTTTTTTTCACTGCTAGAAATTATTAAAACTACATTATCTCCTGCGATCGAAGCTACAACATGATCTAAATATAAATTATCTATTGCTTCGGCAACTACTTGAGCCGCAGCAGTAGTGGTTTTAACAACAACTTGGTTTAAGACTGACTCAACATCTAATACAAAATCATTTAATGCTCTGACAGCAATTTTTTTGTGGGCATCATTTTCTTGATCTTTTGGGAGTACGTAGACAAGTAATCCATCTTTTTGTCTCTTCTTAATTGCTCCAAGCTCGTTCAAATCTCTGGATAATGTTGCTTGTGTAATCATTAGATTGTTTTTTTTTAAAATTCCTTTTAACTGATTCTGAGATGATATATTTCCTTCCTCGATCAAATCAGCAATAATTTTTTGTCTTTGGAGTGTTGATTTAGCCATTGTATAAATATACATTATTATGCATATTTATACAATCATAAATTTTTATAAATTTTTTCAGCTAACTTTATAGCCTCTTCTTTCGAAACTTCGCCTTCATTTAATCTTTGCTCATAGAGGGCTTTCATTATTTTCCCTACTTCCGGTCCCGGTTCAATCTTAAATAACTCCATCACATCATCACCTGAAATAGGTGGCCTAAGGTTTGAAAGTTCTTCTTTTTCTTTAACTTCAGCAATTCTTTCTTCCATTTCATCAAGATATTTATTAATTTCATCGTATTTTTTTTGATTTTTTGTGGTTATATCTGCTCTTACCAATTCATTTAGCTCATCTAATAAGTCGCCTGAATCAACTATATATCTCCTTACTGCTGAATCTGTCCATCCCATTTTAAAAGTGTGAGGTCGAAGATGGTTTTCTACAAGTTGACATATATCTTGAACTTCTTTTTTGCTAAATTTTAATCTTTTCAAAATTTGCTCTGACATCCTAGCTCCAACTACTTCGTGGTGTCTAAAATGTACTTTTCCATTCTCAATACCTTTTGTTTTTGGTTTTCCGATATCGTGTAACAATGCAGCAAATCTGGAGGTTACATTTGGAGAAACTCTTTCAACAACGGTTAATGTGTGTTCATAAACATCTTTATGGTGATGATTTGGGTCTACCTCTATTTTTAACAAATCCAGCTCTGGCATAATTTTATTACTTAAGCCACTCTCAACAAATGCTCTAATTGCTAATGTTGGATTCTTTCCGGTTAGTAATTTAATTAATTCATCTCTTACTCTTTCACTACTAACTATTTCTATTCTTTCAACATTTTCTTTAATAGCTGCAAATGTCTCACTATCTGGAGTAAACCCATGTGAACTAATAAATCTACATGCTCTAAGCATTCTTAGTGGGTCATCCGAAAATGAAATATCAGCTGAAAGTGGGGTGGATATAGTTCCTTGTGAAAGATCTTTAAGTCCTCCGTATGGGTCAATCAACTCATTTTGTAAGATATTATAAGCTATGGAGTTAACTGTAAAATCTCTTCTTTTTAAATCTTCTTCAAGGCTGGTTGAGTTTATGATTTCTGGCTTTCTTGAAGTTTGTTCATAAGAGTCTTCACGAAAAGTTGTAATGTGAAGAGATAGGTCTTCGTAGATGGCTTCAATAGTTCCAAAAGCTTTTCCGATTTCAGTAGTTTTGTATTTATTTTCTTTTAAAAGTTTTAATGACTGATCTGTTGTTGCATTAGTTGTGAAGTCAAAGTCTGAGGTTGCGATATCAAGTATACCGTCTCTGACTGCGCCACCCACTAGGTAAAATTCATAGCCTGCATTCCCGTAAATAGTTGCTACGTCAACTAAAAATGGGTTTTCCTTTAAAACTTTTAACAATGTTGTTGGTACCATATTGTTAGCTTAGAAGAAGAATGGAAACTATACAGTATGAATTCAAAAGTTGATTTTGCCGCAGGAGGGATTGTTTTTTATAACAATTTGATAGTAATTGTAAAAAATAAAAGACATGGTGAAGATAGTGATAACAGTTTTTGGGGGTACCCAAAAGGACACCTTGAAGATGGAGAAAAACCATCAGATGCAGCTCTACGTGAAGTGTACGAAGAAACTGGATTCAAAGTAAAACTTGCTAATGATACTCCTATTGCTGAATCAAGATATGAAATAACTTTAGAAAATGAAGTAATTAATAAAACTGTATGGTTTTATGAAATGGAAGTTATTAAAGCTTTTGATAAAGAACCAGATAATGAGATTGATGAACTTGCCGTTCTTGGTTATGAAGATGCTTTAAAATTATTAACCTTTGAAGAAGATAAAAAGATTTTAAAATATGTATTCAACAAATGAAAAAAAAATAAATTACTCAATTAACGGATCATTCTATACAAGAAAATGGAATGACTATATTCCATATATTTATTTTGAAAAAATTTACGGGGGTCATGGGCTGTTAAAAAAAGCGGTGTATTTCGCAAAACAAAATGATGTGATGTTTCACTCCTCAATGATAAAAGAAAACCAAGTTGAATCTTGGGAATCAGCTGGTTGGAAAACACATAAAAAATTATATGTTTGTGATCAGAATCTAAAATATCTTTCTTTGGACAATTTTGACAATTCAGATAACATATCTCAAAAAAAATTAGAAGTTAGTGATTTTTCTTATTTACTAGATTTAGATAAAAATATTTTTGATACGTATTGGAGAAACTCCAATTCATCTTTTCACGAAACTCTTAAAAGTTGTGTAAATAATTATCTTTTTGTTCAGAAAAATAGAGAGAAGTTAATTGGATATGCGATTTTAGGAGAGACTAGAAATCTTTCATACCTGCAGCGAATAGGTGTTGATAAAAATTTTCAGAGACAAGGTTTTGGTAAAAAGCTTCTTCAGCAAGTTCTGATTTTTGCAAAAAGAAAGAAATTTTTTACTATGAAACTAAACACTCAAGAAACAAATGAATTAGCTTTGAGTCTCTATAAAAAGCATGGTTTTATAGTTCAACAAAAGAACTTAGTAATTATGAAAAGTGAATGAAAGAATTTCTTAAGGTATAAAGTTGGTAAAGAATAAATCCAAATAGCTTATTATTAGATAATGGAAGAAGATAAATTTTTAGATACATTTGAAAATCTAATAAAAACCATAAAAGATTTGATAGTAAAGCCCGTAAAAAGGTTTACTGGGTTTGCAAGCCTTGGGTTGCTATTAATAGTTTTATTGTTAACCGCTCTCGTGTTTTTATTTATGGGTGTTCTTAAAATTATGCAGGGATTGGGTGTACTCATTGGAGTTAATCCAACAGGATTTGCACTATCTGCACTAGGTATAGTTTTTTTAGTTTTATCATTAAACAATTACAGAAAGAAGAATAAAAATGCATGAAATAGCGATTATAGGTTCTGGCCCAGCTGGATACACAGCTGGCATTTATGCTGGAAGAGCAAACTTGAGCCCTGTTTTATTTGAAGGTTTAGAGTCTGGAGGCCAATTAATGCTTACAACAGATGTGGAAAACTATCCCGGATTTGAAGAAGGCATAATGGGTCCTGAATTAATGCAGGTATTCAAAAAACAAGCTCAAAGATTTGGAACAGAAATTAAAACAGAGATCGTCGACTCAATTGAAAAAATTGATGGTGGCTTCCTTTTGAAAAGTTCAAAAGATAATTATGAATTTAAATCTGTTGTTATAAGTACAGGTGCTTCAGCAAAGTGGTTGGGAGTACCTGGAGAGAAAGAACTCCAAGGGTACGGGGTTTCTGCTTGCGCAACTTGTGATGGGTTTTTCTTCAAAGACCTTGAGGTTATAGTTGTTGGTGGTGGTGATTCAGCAATGGAGGAAGCTCTTTTCTTAACAAAGTTTGCAAAAAAAGTTCACATCGTTCACAGAAGAGATTCTTTCAGAGCAAGTAAAATAATGCAAGATAGGGTTTTGGCTCACGAAAAAATAAATGTTTTATGGAATAAAGAAATTACTGAAATTAATGGAGATAAAAAAGTTTCTTCGGTAACTATTAAGAATATTGAGAGTGGTACCGAGGAAAACGTTGATATCGACGGTGTTTTTCTAGCGATAGGGCACACACCTAACGTTTCTTTTCTTGATGGAATGATTGAATTAGATGAAAAAGGATATATAAAAACAGGTTTTACAAGCGATACTAGTACATCTGTACCAGGTATTTTTGCTGCTGGGGATGTGGCAGATTCTGTTTATAGACAAGCAATCACCGCTGCGGGAACTGGTTGTCAAGCAGCAATAGACGCTGAAAGATGGCTTGACAATTAGTCTTGATGTTCTGACTCTACTAAAGAGTTTGTCTGATGTAGAGATAAAAGATCTTCGAGACAAATTAATTCATGCTGGATACTCATCAACAGAAAATTTAAATGAATTAGTATCGATTGTTTTGTTATTCATAGATGACAAAAATTTAAGATCTTTAAATAATAAAGAAGATCTTTGGGCTGAACTAGTTAACAGTGGCTACAAGCTAGGAGATAGAATATTAAACCTAAGTGAACCAAAACTATATGGTGCTGATATTGAAGAACTTCAGGAGCTTTTGTCGAGACTTGGATTTTACTCAGAACCAATAAACGGTGTTTTCACCAAAACAGTTGCGGACTCTGTTGTAAAATTTCAAGAAAACAGAGGTCTGTCCGTTGATGGAAATGTTGGCCTAGGAACAGTACAAGAAATTAGAAAACTAATCCGACCCAACTTAAGTACATCTTTAAATGAAGCAATTAAAACAATATCTCCTAATTTACATACGACAACAATTGGCTACACGGCATGTTTTAACTTTCCAAATGATGAGGAGTATTCGGAACAGATAGAAACATATGAAGCTACAAAAGAAATTTGTATAGAAAACAACATTATTGCTTCTTTTGCTTCAGAAGTTGGACAAGAAGTTAAAGAAGAAAATATTATAAAATATGTTAATAAACTTCAACCAACACTATTTGTATCCTTCAAAAAATCAGACGAAGAATCAATTTGTTATTTTAAGGGAAGTTTTTCCGAGAGCATAATTGGGAAAAGTTTGGCTGACCAGGTTGCTAAAGAAGTGGGGTTACAAAGTCAGGGGAAGTCCCATAGTTTATTAAAGAATACAAAATCTGTTTCTTTGGTAATATTTGGTAAATATTACCAAAGAGAAGAAATCGAACATATATTAAGTCCTTTATTAAATAACTTAAATATCAGGTTTGAAAGCTAATCTATTTTCTCAACAAAATTTTTTAGAGATTCTGTCGAGTTAAAATTCAAAATAACTTTATACTTGCCTTTTTTTGTTTGCACTTCGGCTTTTGACCCAGTCTTGTCTTCAAAGTAATTTTTGTAAAACAATGTGGTTTCCTCTGAGCTTGGTTCTGATGAGTTTATTTCTCTGACTTTATTTTCAACTTGTCGACTTGATAAGTTTAAAAGTTTAATCTCTTCTAATATGTTTTCCTGAATTTCATGGGGAAGGTTAATTAGTGGCCTGACCTGGCCCATGGATACATCATTTATTTTAAGAGAATTTATGACCTTATCTGAAAGTTTAGAAAGCCTTAGTGAGTTAGAAACATAAGACCGGCTTTTGCCAACTAAGAGACCTATTTCTTTTGGATCAAGTTTATGTGTCTCTGAAAGTTGTTTAAAGCCCAAGGACTCATCCATTGCATTTAGTTGAGCTCTTTGTATGTTTTCTACAAGCCCGATAACCGCGGCATCTCTTGTGCTGACGTCTTTTATTAGGCAGGGTATTTTTTTGAGATTTGCAATTTTTGAAGCTCTAAGGCGTCTTTCTCCAGCAATTAATTCATATTTATTAGTTGATATTTCTTGAACAATCAATGGCTGAAGGATTCCGTTCTTCCGAATAGAATCAGCAAGCTCGCTTAATTTTGAATCATTAAAATCAGTTCTTGCCTGAGAAGAACTTTCATGTATAAATCCAATCTCAATTTCAGTAGCTTTGAACTCTCTTACATTAGTGTCTGTTATCAGAGAACTCAGTGATCTCTTCATGTATACCAACTTTCTTTAATATTTCTTTTGCTAATTCTATATATTCTATTTTTGACCTACTCTCATCTTTAAAATCAACCACAGTTTTAGCATAAAATGGTCCGTCAGCAATTTCTGCTGTTTGAGAAATTTTTGTCATTAGTAATTTATCTGATAGTAAATATTCAAGTTCTGATACAAATTCTGTATAGCTGCTCCTTCTTTTATCAATTTGGTTTAAAAGAACTCCTAAAAATAATGGGTTTGCATTATGTATTGTCGCTATTGTTTTTTTAGCAAATTCCATAGCTTGAGCTACCCCTTCTACAGCTAAAAATTCTGGTTTAGCTGGGATTAAATAATAATCTGATACTGATAAAGCTTCTTGTACTAGAGAACTCATCGTGGGTGGGGTGTCTATCATTATTACTTCATAATCGTTGAGAGTTTCATTTCGAAATGCTTGTTGTAGTTTTGACCCACCAATTATTTTTTCCTCGTTAAATTTAGAAATATTTGTATTTGAGCTAAGTATGTCAAGATTTTCGGTAATTTTTCCTGGATTTATGACTGTTTTTTTTTCAAGTAAGTCTATAGCATCAGAGTATGTTCCAGAGGTTTTGTCATAATTTAAGTAAGTTGATACATTACCTTGGGGATCTAAGTCTATGATGAGTGTCTTTATTCCAAAACTTGAAAAAATAGACGCTAAATTAACCGCAGCAGTTGTCTTACCAACTCCCCCTTTTTGGCAAATTATGGATATTGTTTTCACTTAACTGTTATAACATCAATAAATCTATATTCATTAGTATTAATAAAAAATTTTTCTTGTTTCACGTGAAACATATCATTTGAATTATCAAAAGGCTTCGAGTTTGACGAAATAATAAAAGTATTGTTTTTACTGTTAGATAGGTTTTTTTCAAGAATTTTTATTAAATTACTTCTAGGAATATAACACCTCATTAAAAAAGTTGTATTTTTTTTTGTTTTTAAGAGTTGTTCTGCATCTTCTTTTTTAGCATATATATTCAAAAGATTTTGGGATAGAATAAAACGCTCTAATTCAAAAATTCTTTTTTGTTTGATGTCAATTAAATTAATATCTTTTTTAGAAACAATCCCTACAGGTACTCCTGGAATACCTCCACCAGTACCGAGGTCATAAATTTCGTGGCTTTCATTCTTTAAATCAAGTATTAGTTTATAAAAATAAAGAGAGTGAATTATGAACTCATCCCAGATAAATTGATCTTCTTTAGGACTAATTAAACCAGTTTTGATTCCAGTAGTAGATAACCAAGAATGGTATAAAAGTAGCTTATCTATATTTTTTTCTAAGAAATCAAGTCCCCAATTAGGTATTTGGGGGGTAAAATTCATTCTTCTTCTTTTTTACTTTCTTGATCTGCACTGGGTGCAAAAACCACTGATCTATAGGGTTCTCTTCCTTCTGAGTAAGACTGTATTCCATTAATGTCAGCCACCGCATCGTGTAGTGTCTTTCTATCGACAGAATTCATAGGTTCTAGCATCACTTCTTGATGATCTTCTAAAATTTGTTTAGTTAACCTTTCAGCATATATAGTTAATGCCTCTTTTCTTTTGACTGCATAATCTGCAACGTCTAGTCTTAATCTGGTTCCTGCCCCAGTTTTTCTTTGAATAACAGTTCTAGTTAATTCATGAAGTGATCTAATTATGTTACCTTTTTCTCCGACCAAAGCTTCTGTTTGTTCGCCTTTAACAGCTACAAGTAAATTTTGATCGTCAACTTCTCCAGTAACAGAACCCTCTAATCCAAAAGAGGAAATGAGGCCCTCTAAAAACTTAATTGAAACATCTAATTGTTCTTTTGGGTCTGCTTCAACTCTTGGTTTTTTTTCATAAGACTTTTTTTTGTCAGTGCTTTTAGAATTTCTTTTATTCGGTGTGTAATTTCGAGAATTACCCTGATTACTATTACCATTCCGTGTATTAGATTTAACACCATTTCTTACTGAAATTCTTACTAAAGCTTTAGTTCCACCAACACCAAACACACCACCTTCTGGTTCTCTTAATATGTTGATATTTGCTTGTGTTGCGTCTTCAAGACTAAGTTCTTTTAATCCAGCTTTTATAGCGTCATCAATGGTTTTTGCTTCAACTTCAACCCATTTATTAGACATTATTTTCTCCTTCGTTTTTTTCTGTTTTTTCGAGGATCATCCTTATCATCTTTAATTGGTGATGTTTCTGAATTATCGTTTTCCTCTTTTTGATCTTTTTTTTCAGATTTATTTTCTTGGTTTTCTTCGATTTTTACTATCAATGCCTGTTGACCAATTCTAAATATATTACCTGTGAGGAAATATACCACTAAACCAGACGGTAGGGTCCAAGAAATGAAACCAAAAAATAGTGGCATTATTTTACCTATCATCTGCATCTGTTGTGCTTGTGGGTTATTAGAATTGCCAGATTTTTTTGTTAATTGACTTTGTTGGTATAAAGCTGTCAAAATAACAAATAATATTAGCACTAAATATGGAATTCTATCGATCCAGGTTTCAATTTCTGATGCAGGAATTTGAAGATTCATGGTAAAAAATAAAATGCTTGCTTGATCACCTAGTTTAGTAAAGAGTGAGGCATCTCTAGGAATAAATTCTAGAGGTTCTCTTAATACTCTAAATAGCGCAAACCATACCGGCATTTGAATAATTAAAGGAAGGACACAACCCAGTGGATTTATGCCTTTAGTTTTATATAGTTCAGCTATTTCTTTATTTAGCTGCTCTTTGTTGTCTTTATGTTGCTTTTGTAATTTTTTTAATTCCGGTTGAATGTCTTGCATTCTTTTTGTGGATCTTGTTTGTCTCAGGGTTAGGGGAAAGATGATTATGTTTATAATTACAGTTAGAACAACTATTGAAAAACCATATGAATTAGTAAAATCATAGGAATATGATAATAAAAATGCGATAGCGAGCGCGAATGGTTCTAAAATTGCCAATTTTTACCAAATTTCAAATATAAAGGATTACAAATAAATATTCTCTTAAATATTGTTGGTATTGTATATAAAAATCCTTTATTTTGAATAGAATTTTTTATTACATGACCACATGATGGATAGTACAAGCAATTACCTTGTCCAAAACCAAAAAAGTTAAGTATTGATCTAATTGTTATATAAAAAAATGTTGAAATTTTCATTTACTTTTTTAGCTCAGGGTGAGAAATTAATGTTTCTGTAATGTCTGTTAAGTTCATTTTTGAAGACTGAACTGTTCCTATTACATATATGTCAACATTTTGTTCTGTTTCTAAACCCCTTACAGCCTCTTTTATCCTTCTTTTAAACTTATTTCTATTAACAGCATTGGTCTCATTGCTTGAGATACTTATTCCTAGCCTTGAAGTCTCTAAGTTATTTATTTTTAAATAAATTTTTAAACCGTTAGCTTTAATAGCATTTTCTTCTTTTTTCAGGTTTTTAAAATGTTGACTATTGTTTAGTGCAGTAAAGCTTACCAATTAGTTACGCAGAAATTATCTTGCGTCCTTTGCCTCTTCTCCTCTTTAGGATTTGTCTTCCAGCTCTGGTACGCATTCTTAATCTAAAACCGTGTTTTCTGCTTCTTTTTCTGTTACTAGGTTGATAAGTTCTTTTCATTTTTTTCCTGTTAACTCACAATAAATCAATAAATAAATTAAACAAACTAAATATATTGTTTTATTTACCAGTTCGCGAAATGTTAATTATCCTCGCGAAAACTTAATTAACTAAGATACGTAATCTCTATGAGTAAAATTTTTTTGTTACTAAAAAAATTAAAAAAAGCTATAGAATATAGTCTTTTTCTTAAAAACATTTTATAAAGAGATATTAAGTTTGTTTTTAACACTCTTTAAAAATTTTTACTTCTTTATTACTTTTATAAGAACATGAATGATACTTTACAGATTTTTAAGCAAAAAATTTATGAAGAAGAACTTTCTAAGACTGAAACTTATTGGATTGATCAGATTGAATTTAAAGTTGAAGAAAGTGATTTAATTATTTCCGTTAACTCGGAATTTGTTAAGTCTTCTATTGAAAAAAAGGTTTTTGATAAAATTCTTGAAGTTGTAAAAAATATAAGTGGTTTAAGTGATTGTATTTTTGAACTTGATCCTACAAAAAAAACTTCTTCTTTACAATCTCAAGAAACTGTCCCTTCAGAGAATAAAACTTTTCTAATTGCTGATGTTGATGAAGGACCAAATTATGATATTTCAGTTTTTGATGATTTATTGATAGGAAGCTCTAACAATCTTGCTGTAACTGCTGCAAAAAATGTTGTACAAAACCCTGGAACTAGGTTTAATCCTCTTTTTATACATGGTCAACCAGGTGTGGGGAAAACCCATTTGTTAAAAAAAATGGAGGAGTCTTCTGGCTCTTCTTATTATATTGACTCTGAATCTTTTCTTGAGTCTTACGTTTCTGGAATTAAAAATCAAAGTATCGATTTGTTTAAAAACAAAATTCGATCTGTAGATATTTTATTAATAGATGATATTCAGTTTTTCATGGGTAAAAAAGGTGTTTCGGAAGAGCTTTTTCATACTATTAACTATTTTTTAAACAACAACAAAGCAGTTGTTTTAGTTTCTGATCAAAAACCACAAAACCTACTTGGTTTTCCTGAAAGACTTATTTCGAGAATACTTAATGGTTTAGTTACAGATATTGAACAACCTGATAAAAAAATGTTTAGAGATTTTTTATTGAAAGTCAATCATCAAAACGAAAACACTTTGTTAACAGACTCAAACATAGAAGAGTTGATTGGTGTTGAGGTTTCTAGTTTTAGAGATATTAATGGAATTGTTAATAGCCTAATTATTAATAAGCAAACAGGTGTTAGTAATTCTGAATACATAAACGGCTTAATTAAATCCTCCTCCAACAACAACCTGGTGGCACTAACCCCTGAGTATTTGTTTGATTATGTCTCAAACATACATCAGGTTGATAAAAAACTAATAGCTTCAAAAAATAGAAGTTATGAGGTTGGTTTAGCTAGGCATTTACTGGTTGCTTTGCTGCGTAAACACACAGACCTTTCTTTGTCTCAAATTGGAATATATTTAGGAAATCGCTCTCACTCAACTGTTTTGTCTTACCTAAACAAAGCCAAGTCTTCTCCTGTTGTGTTAAAAGAAGTGAACAGTTTCGACAACAAACTTAACATGGTTGAAGCTTCTTAGTTTTGTTGTCTGTTATGTTGATTATATTGAACACAAAAAACGAGTATTTATCAGCTTTTAAGAAGGTTTTAAACATGTCCGACAGCTTTATTATTATTAAATATATATAGGAGTAAATTGAAGTTCAAAATAAAAACTAGTGACTTAAAAAATATGGTTTCGACAGTATCTAGAATTATAGATCCGAGACCCGCAACTCCTTCTCTGCAAGGTATATATATTAGAACCCTTGGGAGTGGTGTAGAGGTTGTTGGTTCAGATCTTGATATTGTAATCAAAGCAAAAAGTTCTGCTGATGTTGAAATAGAAGGCGAAGCACTCATCAACTCAAGGGTCTTAACTGACATTGTAAGAAAACTTCCAAAAGGAGACGTTGTTTTTTCAGATATAGGAAGTGAGTTAAGGGTTGAACAAAACAAACTCAATTTTACACTAAGGAAACTCGATGAAAAAACTTACCCAGAAGCACTTTTGAAAGAAAACTATGAGAACGAAAAAAGTCTTGAAATTGATCCGATAGAGTTGTTCGAATCCTTGAAAAAAGTTGGAATAGCCGCATCACCAGAAGGTGGAAGACCCATTTTAACTGGAGTATATTTCAACAACGAAAACGAAAAAACCGAACTTGCAGCAACAGACAGCTACAGACTGGCAACACACGACATCACAAGTTTTCCAATCAAGGACGCAGGAATCCTCTCTTTTAGGTCTCTTAACGAGACAGCAAAAATTTTTGAACAAACCGATGATAAGATATCTATAAACTCTACAGAAAGGGAACTTCATTTCTACGACTCAAAGTTTTCTGCATCAATTAGAAAATTAGAAGGAAACTTTCCCGAATATAAAAACCTTTTTCCAAAAGAAACCCTTTTTTCTATAGAAGTTAACAAAAATACAATACTTGAAGCTTTGGATAGAGCGACAGTTGTTGCCGAAGGCTTTATACCAGTAAAGCTTGAGGTGGTTGATTCAGGAACACTAAAAATAACGACTATAAATAAAGACATTGGTGGAGGTAACGAAGAAGTTTCTATTAAAACACTCGGGTTAGAAGTTGGGGACGTAAGCGGTTTTACCATGTCGTTTAATCCAAACTATTTAATGCAGGGAATAGAGGTGTTAGACGGAGATACAGTTTATATGCGTTTTTCAGGAAATGAAAAACCAGTGGTTGTTCAAGGGGAACACGAGACTTTCAAGTATTTATTAATGCCAGTAAGACCCAGTTAATGGAATCTAAAGAACCAACTAAAATAAACGCAGAAAGAAATAATCTGGGTATTAGTTTCGACAAATCAAAAAAAATAGAAAACTATTTTTCAAAAAACAAATATAACTGGTCTAGAGAAATATCTATAGGCCCAGTTTTAAACAATACGGCAACTATTTATACAGAATCATCAAGAGTAAAAGACCTTGTTCAACTTGAGGAACAGAAAATACTTATAGATATTGAAAAAAAATTAAAAATAAAAATACTTTCAATAGATGTTCAAATCTTGAATAACTCACAATAACTGTCTATTCCTACTAAAATGAGAGTTCAGCAAGGGGCTGTACACAAAAAAATATAGAAACGTTTCTTAGGAGATCTGTGCCAAAAAAAGATTCAAACACATATGATTCTAAAGATATAAAAATTCTTGAGGGTCTTGAAGCTGTTCGAAAAAGACCAGCTATGTACATCGGTTCAACCGGCCCGACAGGGTTACACCACCTGATTTGGGAGGTAGTAGACAACTCCGTTGATGAAGCTATGGCTGGTAGGTGTACAGCTATCGAGATTCAATTGGAAAAAAACGGATCTGTAACCGTAGCGGATAACGGTAGTGGAATACCGGTCAAACCACATCCAAAAACTAAAGCTTCAGCATTAACCACAGTCCTTACAACCCTACACGCAGGTGGAAAATTTGAATCAGGTGCATACACAGTAAGTGGTGGACTACATGGAGTAGGAATATCTGTTGTTAATGCTCTTTCAGTTTTTGTTAAAGTTGAAGTCCAGAGAGATGGTCACGTGTGGAATCAAAACTTTGATTACGGAAAGCCAACTTCAAAAATTAAGAAAGGCAAAGTTTCAAAAAAAACAGGAACAAAAGTCAATTTTCTTCCAGATCCCGATATTTTTACAGAAACCCAAACTTTTGAATACAACATAGTTTCTGAGAGAATGAGGCAAACAGCATTTTTAAACAAAGGACTAAAAATTGTTCTAAAAGATAATAGAGTTAAACCACCAACAAAGGAAGAGTTCCTTTATAAAGGTGGGTTGGTTGATTTTGTAGACTACTTAAACGATGGACACGAGGTTTTACACGAAAAAACAATTTCTTTTTCAGACAAAGCAAAAGATTCCGAGATAGAAGTTGCAATGCAGTGGAAGGCAGAAGATGAAGTAACTATTAAAAGTTTTGCAAACAACATTCATACCCTTGAAGGCGGAACCCATGAAGAGGGTCTCAGAACAGCGGTTACTAAGGCTATTAATGATTTTGCAAAATCAAGGAATTTACATTCAGACATTTCATTAACAGGTGATGATATAAGAGAAGGTTTAACGGGAGTAATCTCGGTACGCGTTCAAGAACCACAGTTTGAAGGCCAAACAAAAACTAAGCTAGGAAACACTGAAATGAAATCTAAGGTACAGGTATTAGTAAACCAAGAGTTTCCAAAGTGGCTTTCTAAGAATACGAAAGAAGGAAGAGCGATTGTAGAAAGATGTGCACTGGCCGCAAAAGCAAGGATGAGTGCAAAGAAAGCAAGAGAGTTAACTAAAAGAAAAAGCATACTTGAAACAGCTGGCCTACCTGGAAAACTTGCTGACTGTTCCTCAAAAGATCCTTCAGAGAGCGAGCTGTTTATAGTAGAGGGAGATTCTGCTGCAGGCCCAGCAAAACAAGCTCGAGAGTCAAGAACACAGGCAATACTACCAATTCGAGGAAAAATTATAAACGTACAAAAAGTTACCGAAAACAGAGCTCTACAAAATGAAGAGATAAGCTCACTTATTAAAGCTATTGGTACAGGAATCAAATCAGAGTACAAAGGAGACGAATCTAGATACGATAAAATTATTTTCTTAACAGATGCAGATGTAGATGGTGCACATATTAGAACTCTTCTCCTTACATTCTTTTTTAAATTCATGCCTGGTCTAATAAAAGAAGGAAAAGTGTGGATTGCAGAACCGCCTCTATATAGAGCAAAGTCAACAGGTGGAGTCAATTACTTAAAAGATGACGAAGCCCTAGAGCAGTTCAAAAAAGAAAACAAGACTAAAAAATTTGATATATCTAGATTCAAAGGCTTAGGAGAGATGAATGCTGGAGAGTTGTGGGACACAGCTATGAACCCCGAATCAAGAACACTTATAAAAGTAACTATTGCGGATGGTAAAGCCGCAGAAGCTAAAGCTGCAGACATGTTTGAAATTTTAATGGGTAGTGACGTATCAAGAAGAAAAACATTTATAGAGCAGAATGCTAAAGATGTAAGGTTTCTGGACGTCTAATGGTAGATAAAAAACCCTCACCAAAAAAACCTGCTGCAAAAAAACCTGCTGCAAAAAAACCTGCTGCAAAAAAACCTGCTGCAAAAAAACCTGCTGCAAAAAAACCTGCTGCAAAAAAACAACCTATTGAAACAGAAAACAAAGACATGTTCATTCAAGTTGAAGACGAAATTTCAAAATCCTTCCTAGATTATGCTATGTCCGTCATTGTTTCTAGAGCTTTACCAGACGTTAAAGACGGATTAAAACCTGTTCAAAGACGTATCCTGTATTCAATGTATGAGACAGGAATTAGACCTACAGGTCCATTTAGAAAATGTTCCAAAGTTGTCGGTGATGTAATGGGTAATTATCACCCACACGGTAACGATGCAATATATGGTACCTTAGTACGATTAGGTCAACACTTCAGTACAAGATATCCACTAATTGAACCACAAGGTAACTTTGGAACCCCAGACGACCCTCCAGCAGCAATGAGGTACACAGAGTCCAGAATGTCACAACTGTCTTCACAGCTTTTAGATGGAATAGATGAAGATACAGTAAACTTTGAACCGAATTATTCTGGTGAAAGTTCTGAGCCAAAAGTATTACCTGGAAGGTTTCCAAACTTATTAATTAACGGAGCAGAAGGAATAGCTGTTGCAATGGCTACAAATATGCCCCCTTATAACTTAAGAGAAATAACTGAGGCTGTTAAATTCACACTAAATACTAAAAACCCAAAACCATCAGATTATTTAAAGATTATTAAAGCGCCAGATTTTCCAACTGGAGGACTTGTTGTAGACACTCCAACAATTAAAGATGCAATCTTAAAAGGTAGAGGATCAATAAAACTTAGAGCAGTTGCAGATGTAGAAGAGCTTGGAAAAGGAAAGTCAGCGATTGTTGTTAAAGAGCTACCGTATCAAGCTTCTATAGATAGGATAATGGAAAAAATTGCCTCACTTGTCCAAGATAAAAAATTAACTGGTGTATCCGATTTAAGAAATGAAAGCAGTGATAGAAATGGCACAAGACTAGTTATAGAGCTAAAAAGAGACGTTGTTCCACAAGTTATTTTAAACAAATTATTTAAACAAACGCAACTCCAAGATACTTTCGCTGTAAACTCTGTTGCATTAGTTGACGGAGTTCCTAAAGTTCTTTCTGTTCCACAACTCATAAATTATTACATTGACCATCAAATTGATGTAATACAGAGAAGGACCCAGTACAGACTTAAAAAAGCTGAAGCAAGACTACACATTGTTGAAGGTTTAATTTTAGCCCTAGACAAAATAGACCAAGTAATAAAAGTAATAAGAGCTTCAAAAGATGCTGAAACAGCAAAAACTTCTTTGATGAAAAAATTTAAACTTTCAGAGATTCAAGCTGGACATATTCTTGATATGCCTTTACGAAGACTCACAGCTCTGGAAAGAGAAAAACTTGAAGAGGAAAAAAGTGAGCTTAAAAAAACAATCAAAGAACTAACCGCAATTCTGAAAAGCAGGAAGAGACAAGACGACATTCTTGTAGAGGAATTAGAAGAGATTACTAAAAAGTTTGGAGATGAAAGAAGATCTCGAGTAGTTCCAGACGTAGGAGAGGTTTCAATCGAAGACTTAATTGAAGATGAAGAAATAATTGTTTCAGTATCTTCTAAAGGATATGTAAAATCTGTTCCTTCTACTGCTTATAAAAAACAAGGAAGAGGAGGGAAAGGTGTAAAAGCTGCATCTTCAGACGAGGATGTTATTGAACACTTGTTATCAACTTCTGTTCATGCTTATCTTTTATTTTTTACCGACCAAGGGAAAGTTTACAGAGCAAAAGCTCATGAGTTACCAAAAACCACCAGAACAGCGCAGGGTTCTTTAATTCACAACGTACTTTCTATGTCACAAGATGAAAAAGTCCAAGCTATTATTGACACTCGTGACTATGAAACAGAAAAATTCTTATTAATCATGACAGAAAAAGGGACAGTTAAAAAATCTGCATTCAAGGATTTTGATTCAAACTATAAATCTCTTCAAGCAATCAAGCTTAAAGATGACGACAGAGTTGTTTCAGTGAAAACAACCTCCGGTAAAGAAGACGTCATTTTGGTTTCAAAAAAGGGCCAAGCAATTCGATTTGATGAAAATAACTTAACACCTCAAGGAAGAACAGCTATGGGAGTTAGGGGAATTAAATTGCGTGAAGGTGACGAAGTCGTTGGTGCTGCAACTTCTAGAGATGAAACCCTCTTGTTTATTACTGCAAAAGGATATGGTAAAAGAACAAACCTTGACGAGTTTAGAAAAGCAGGAAGAGGTGGAATGGGTGTTAAAGCTCTGAAAGTTACTGATGTAAAAGGAGATTTAATCGGAGCACGATCTGTAGATGAAGATACAGAGGTTATGCTTATGAGTACAGGTGGAACGGCAATAAGATGTGCAGTGAAGCAAATAAAAAAAATGAGCAGAGCTGCTCAAGGAGTTAAGGTTATGAAACTTTCTAAAGAAGAGCAAATTTCTGCCTTTATTCCAATAAAAAGTGATTGAAAATGGTAAAAGTAAATAGAGTAAGAAGAATTATTAGAAAGATTGATCCCTGGACAGTCTTAAAAGTTACATTCGTCTTAAACTTCATAATCGCCCTGACTATTGTTTTAGGTTTTTCCATTCTTTGGGTACTACTAGTTAATGCAGGTGTGCCACAAGGACTAGAGGATATTGCTAGAAGATTAGCATTATTGGATGCCGACGCATCCCTTGTGGGTAACGTAGAACCATTATTCACTTCAGTAGTATTCTTAGCCACCGTTTATTTATTGACACAGACTGCATTAGCAACAATAGGTGCCTTTTTCTACAACCTAGTATCCGACCTAGTAGGTGGAGTTGAAGTGGTTGTGCTCGAAGAGACATACAACGACCCTCAAGTTCAAAATGCTGAAAATAAAATAGAAACGACTTCTTCAAAGAACAAAGAAACAATGTTAATGTCTTTCTCTAAAACATTAAAAAACTTACAAAACGAAGAAGACGAAAACGAATAATTTGCTACACTCTCTTTAACAAAGAAATTAAAAAGCGAAGTTAGTGTAAATCTAACACTGTCCCGCAACTGTAATTCGAAAGATAAGTCAGGTCGCCTTTTTAGTTTTATTAAAACACAATCCTCGAGAGAAGGAATGGAGTATCAATCTTTCCTCGTGGTAAGAAAGGAAATTATGAAATATAAGATACTAATTCTTGCCGCGTTGATAACTATGTGCGCAGGCTCAGAAGAGTCAAGCCTAGAACAAAGAGTTATTTCGTTATCAACTACCCACACAGAAGTCATCCAAGTTCTAGGAGGTGAAAATCTTCTAGTCGGTGTTGATTCATTCTCAGAAACAGAAATGCCCATTGAAAAAATAGATGCTTTTACTGTTACTGCTGAAGATTTACTTGAATTAAAGCCGGACCTCGTTGTATTAGCATTTGACTTCAATGGAATTATTGAAGGGTTAGAAAGTTTAGAAATAAATTACGCCCTACTTCCACCAGCAAAAAATTTTGAAGATGTTTATAGTCAAATTGAAGAAATTGGAAATTTAGTCAATAAATCTGAAGAGTCTTTAGAGCTTGTCTCTGTAATGCAAGAAGACGTTGAAGAAATTATTCAAAACTTTTCATCGGATAACATAACTGTTTTTCATGAAATTGGATTTACATACGGAATATATACAATAAATGAGAATTCATTTATCGGTGAAATATACAACCTCTTAGGAATTAACAATGTGGCTAATTTAAAAGAAGATCCGTTTGGTAGTGGTTATCCAGAGTTTTCAGAACAAGAGGTATTAGACTCCAATCCAAACTTGATTGTTGTAGGTCATTCTGATTATTTAAATAAGGACCTCTCAACAAGAGTTGGCTGGGATGAAATTACTGCAGTTCAAACTGGAAATGTTTTTTTTCTAGATGAAAATCTCGCAAACAACTGGGGAGCAAGTACAGTCGACTTGTTAAATACATTGTCTGCAATTGGACAGTTTCAAGAAAATCCAGGAGTTGTGTATTCAAATCTGTACTCTGAAGAGATACAAAATTCTTCAGTCTTTCAAAATAATATACTTTATCTAGTACTGTTTATCTTGATAGGTTTAGTTACTTTTTCAAGAACTAGACAAAAAGAAACGGTTTAAGGAGAAAAATGAAAGGTTATTCACAAGATTTATACATACTAGCTTTTGATCACAGGGGAACTATAACGAAAGGCCTTCTTGGAGTTGAAGGGCGAGAGCCAACTGAAGAAGAGTCAAAAAAAGTTAATGAAATGAAAAACATTATCTTTGATGGTTTTATAAAAGCTAAAGAATCTGGAATAACCGGAGGTGTCCCTGCAATACTTGTTGATGAAACTTTTGGATTAGATGTCCAACAAAAAGCAAAAGAAATGGGGATTAAATTTGCAGCACCAGTGGAAAAATCTGGGCAAAAAGTATTTGATTTTGAGTATGGTGACCAGTTTGGAGAAAAAATTAATGAAATTGGTGCAGATTTTGTAAAAATATTGGTTCGATGGAATCCAGACGACGATGAAGAAACTAGGGTAGTACAGGGAAGCAGAATTAAGCAATTGTCAGAATGGCTTACAGAAAACGATAAAAAGTTCCTTCTAGAGTTCCTTGTTCCTGCAACAGAAGAGCAACTTGCATCTGTGGGCAACGACCAAGCACGTTATGATTCCGAGATTAGACCAAGGCTTGCTGTCAAAGTAGTTGAAGAAATGAGAGAAAGAGGAGCTGATCCTGACATTTGGAAAATAGAGGGCTTAGACACAGCTGAGGACTGTGAAAAAGTAGCTGCTGCAATAAAAACGGGTGATAGGGAAAATGTTATTGCTGTTGTTCTTGGCAGAGGTGCCACAGATGAGAAAGTTAATGAATGGTTAAGAGCTGGATCATCCGTAGAAGGTTATAAAGGATTTGCAATCGGAAGATCAATTTTTTGGGATGCCCTCAAAGGATTTCATGAAGGTGAAAAATCTAGAGAAGAAGCAGTTGAAGAAATTTCGGAATCATATTTAGGATTTCTTTCTGTGTATCAAAATAGGAGTTAATTAAGTGTCGGCAGGCAAAGCTGTAATTGGACAATCAGGAGGTCCTACTGCTGTAATTAATAAATCGCTTGTTGGCTTCATCAAAGAAGCTATAAATTCAGACTTTGATGAAGTACTAGGTGCCAAACACGGGTTAGCTGGAATGTTAAGTCAAGACTTTGTGGACCTCTCAAACCTTTCAGAGTCACAACTATATGGGATAGGAAAAACTCCAGCTGCAGCCTTAGGCTCAGTTAGAAAAAAGCCTACTGACCATGACATAGAAAAACTAGTTTCTATTTTTGAAAAACAAAATATAAGAAATTTTTTCTATATAGGGGGAAACGATTCTGCTGAAACTGCAAACTTGGTGGCTGAAGGAGCAAAAAGTATAGGTTATGAGATGAAAGCATTCCATATTCCAAAGACTATTGACAACGATCTATTAGAAACAGATCACTGTCCAGGATATGGATCGGCAGCCAGATTTGTAGCACACGCCTTTCAGGGGGACGATGCAGATAACAGAAGTTTAAATGGAATTAAAATCAATGTTTTAATGGGAAGACATGCAGGGTGGTTAACAGCAGCTAGCACATTAGGTAAATCATCAGAAGAGGATGGACCACACTTGGTTTATGTTCCAGAAAAAACTTTTAATATTGAAAACTTTTTGAAAGAAGTTAAAGAAGTTTACGATGCACTTGGCAGATGTGTTGTTGCCGTTTCGGAGGGTGTCCATAATGAAAAGGGTGAATACTTTCTTCAAACATACGCGGATCAATCTGGTTCAGGTTTGGCTGGGAAGACAGATAGCCACGGCAATATACAACTGTCAGGATCAGGAGCACTAGGTGACACTCTAACAAACATAGTCTCAGAATATATTGATGGAGCCAGAGTCAGAGCAGATACTTTTGGATACCTCCAAAGATCTTTTATTGCTGATGTTTCTAGTGTAGATGCCGAAGAGGCAGAGAGAGTAGGACAACACGCTGTTGTTGCATCAAGAGAAAGTCAAAGCGGTTCAGTTATTCTTAAAAGGCAATTTTCAGAAAAATATTACTGCGAAGTTGGCACCACAGAACTTCGTAAGGTAGCAAAACACACTAAAGAAATGCCATCAGAATTTATAGATTCTACAAAACCCTATGTTACAAATGAGTTTTTTGAGTATGCGATGCCACTTACTGGCGGGATAGAACCCAAAACTCAAATTTTTGTCTAGATTTGGAGAAAGTTAAAATTTGCGATTCTTAACTTAAATGCATATGAATAAAAAAAATGTAGTAATTTTTTGTTTATTTTTTTGTTTGTGTTCCCCCCCTCCTGAAGATGGAATTGTTTCTTTGTCAGGTGATACAACTACAACTACAACCATAAACATAGAAGACTATCCAATTGTTTTAACTCAGTGCTTAAATGAAGAAAAAGGGTATGACATAGTAACTCCTTTTGATATACAAGATTTAAAAACAACTATTAGTCAGTTAAGCACAAGCAAAGATGAAGAATTACAGCTGGGAGAAGATGTTAATTACTGTATTAACAAATACAATCTTTGGTCAGATTCATCTTCACAAAACCCAGAAGAGTTTGCAAAATTATATGATGAAAATCTTGAATTAGCCAAATGCTTAAGAGAAAAAGGGATAAACGTGGAAGACCCAACCCAACAAGAGCCTAAGCTTGATTTAAGTGGATTAAAAAGTTCAAAAGACAGTATTACCCTATTGTTACAAGAGTGTGGTTGGGAGAAATAAGTATTTAAAAACTAACTATAAACTTAGCTCCACCAAGGTCAGACTTACCTACGGTAATCTTCCAACCATATTTTGAAACAATATTTTTTACAATACTCAAACCAAGACCTTTACCACCAACATTTCTTGTTCTTGATTCATCTTCTTGCCAAAAGGGAGTAAATATTAAGTCATAATTTTCTGGATGAATTCCAACTCCATCATCCTCAATGATTACTGAGGGAGCTTTATCAACTATCTCGGTACTAATTATTACTTTGTTCGACTTAAATTTTTCTGCATTCCCAATTAAATTGTTAAGCATCAATTTAAGAATTTCTTGGTTTGAATCAACCATTATTTCTAGGTTATTTTTGAAATCAACATCGGTATCTTTAATAGTCTTCTTAATTAACTCATTCAAGAGAATTTTCCCATCAGTACCACCACTTTTCGTAGAAGTCTCAAGGATTAATAAAGCTTCTATTATTGATTGGATTTCAATCACATCTTCTTCGATCCCAATGAGAGTTTTCTCGTCTGTATTGTTTTGTTTTTTCAACTTTTCGATTTGTAATTTTAAACTTGTTAAAGGTGTTTTTAGTTCATGGGAGGCATTTGAAATAAATTGTTTCTGACTTACTGAACTTATGTGAACTTTTTCAAGAAGAGAATTAAATGTCGAAATCAACTTCCCAATTTCATCATTGCTTTTCACATCATCAAGTTTTTCCATTTTGTTTAACGGTTCAAATTTAGATATTTTTTTGATAGATCGGCTTACAGGTCTTAATGCTATTTCTGTAGAAATTAAAATACCTAAAACGACAAATATTGAAGCAAAAAGATAACTCAGTACAAAAAATCTATCCAGGCCGTCAATTGCATTCCTCGAGGCTGACTCATTAAAGCCAACAATAATACTTACTTTTTTGTCTATACTTTCAGTTTTTATAAAATCTAAATCATTTTCATTTTTTGCAAATTGATTCTTTGCTAAATTGTAATCATCAATGAGACGTGGGGGGAAAAAGCTATATTCCCTTATGAGTTTTCCACTTTTCTTATCATAGATAAATACAAAATAATCTCCCAAACGTGGGATATTTCTAAGGTTTAACTTTTTATAATCTTTTTCTAATTGTTCTGCTAAATTAGCTCTACCATCTTCTAATGTTCTTCTATATCTAACCTCTGCTACTTCTTCTAAAATTTCTGGAGCAACAAAAAAACCACCACCAAGGATCAGAAGAGTTAACAATATGATTTTTGACCGTATCCCAATCCTCTTCATTTAATTCCACCTATACCCAAAACCACGAACAGTTTTAATGTGGTCATCTAAGTTAAAAGGTTTAAGTTTTTTTCTCAGATATCCTATGTAAACTTCAACTTTATTAACATCTTCTTCGACTGGATATAAAATTTCCCAGATTTCCTCCAATAGTTCATTTTTTGTCACAATATTTCCATTATTCATTACTAAGAAAGCAAGTAGGTCTAGTTCTTGCTTTGTTAGCTCAATTTCAAGATCCTTACTTGTAACTTTTCTTGCATTTAAATCAATCTTTAAATCTTGAAACTCTAACAACGCTTTCTCGTGTCCACCTGTCTTTAAAAGTTTGCGAATTCTTGCCAGCAGTTCAACTGTAGAAAAAGGCTTTCTCAAATAATCATTTGCACCAGTATCCAACCCTTCTTCGACATCGTATTCACCACCCTTTGCTGTTAACATTATTATCGGAGTTTTCACTCCAATCTCTCTAACCTTTGCACAGACTTTATAACCATTCATTTTTGGCATCATGATATCTAAAATTACAAGATCGGGTTGGTCTTCAATGATTTTGTAATATCCAGATTCCCCATCAAAAGATTGATCAACAAAATACCCCTCATTGACTAAGGACTGTTTTACTAATTCTGATATTTTCTTATCATCTTCAACTAAAAGTATTTTTTTAACCACAACTTAATAATGACAATATAAATTTATTTATCAAGTGATTGGATTTATTAACCTCAGGAACCTCACAGGTTTTTAAGGATACCATAAGGTTTCATCCGCTATAAAAGAGTATGAAAAAGAAAGGACGAATATGAAAAAATCATTATTAGGAATAGGTGTTTTTGGTCTTGCTCTCGGTGCAGGTATTGTTGGCATTTCTTATGCGTCGGAAATTCCTATGGCTAAAGAGGTATTTATTCAAGATGAGGTTTCTCCGAATGAAGGTGGCAAACACAATCTGTTAGAAGATGTTCTAGAAGGACTAGTTGAAGAAGAGGCTTTATCGGTAGAGCAGGCTGACACCATATTGAACACAATGGCGGCAAGAAAGCTTGAGATGAAAGCGGAAAGAGAAGAAATCAAAAATCTAATTAAAGAAATGTTTGAAGATGGAGAAATTACAGTAGTAGAACTAGATTCTGTAACAACTATAGATCAAGAAAAAATAGATCGATTTAAAGATCACTTTTCAGAGGAGCTTGAAGATGGTGTGATTTCAGAGGAAGAGTTTAAAGATAATATTAAAAGTCACCACAGAAAAGGACACCATAAGCCGAAAGGCAATAAGTAAGTAGTTGAGTATTTGTGTATTGGTTTTCTCCCTTGTCCAATACACATTTACTAAAATGTAACCATGAAAAAATTAATACCTGAAACAATCGTAAATAAAATTCCAAGTAATAAATTTGTCTACTATTTTTGTTTGTTATTAGTTACATTCAATTTATTTAGAAGCCTTGAACATATATTTGCTGAAGATGGTGGAGCTGAATCTATTGCAGGCATTCCATTAAGTAGCTACTCAGAGGAAGCTGCAAACAACATTGTTTCAATATTTGCTCAGTGGGGTTTTTCACAGCTAGTTTTAGCTTGCGTCTTGCTTCTTGTTGTTTTAAAAATTAGAGAACTTATTCCGCTTATGTTGCTAATTATTGCTTTAGAAAATATATTCAGAGCAGGAATTGGTTTCTATAAGCCTTTAATCATAAGTGCAGATCCTCCAGGAGCACTCTCTCCCTTGATAGGTTTAGTGACTTTAATTTTCTTTTTTATTTCAATAAGGGAAAATAATTAAAATTATGAAAAAAAATTCTAACCCCTTCTTATTACTTATATTTGTTGTTATATCTATGGTTTTTATCAGCTGTACAAGCAATACAGAAGAAGGAGTTTTAAGTCTTGAAGATACTCCTGTTGAAATAGAGACACAAAATGAAATAGCTGATATTTCGCCAGAAGATGCACAATTAATTATTGCAGCTTGTTTACGTGAGAAAGGTTTTGAAATACAAGATCCAAGTCCTGGTCAAGGACTTAGAGAACAAATTGGACCACAAAATCAAGAAGACAGACAAGAAATTTTTGAAACGGTTAGATTATGTGCAGAAGAAAACAATCTACCTCTCTTTTCTGAAAATGAATTTGAAGACCCTCAGTTAGTAGCAGCCCAATTAGATGACGAACTAAAGATTGCTCGGTGTTTACGTGAAGAGAAAGATTTTGAAATAGAAGATCCTACGGCAGAAACGGGATTAAGAGAATTAGTTAGACCCTTAGTCCTTTCAGGAATCTATGACTCCCAAGAAGTTAGAATAGCAGTTGAGTCCTGTTTTGATGAACTTGGATTAGAAAGACCTGACGGACCAGGAGGAGGGCGAGGGCCAGGGGGTTAAATTTTTTTAGATTTATACTCATTTATTAATCATGATAAATAGAAAAAACATAGCACTCTTAATAATTTTTGGACTTATTGGAGGTGGTGCTTATTATTTTGGTACTCAAACACAAACTCTTTCTTCAACTCCAAAATCTTTAGAGCTCACAACAGTATCTATTAAAAAAGGTGACTTAGAAAACAAAGAAGAGTACAACGGAACCTTACAACAAACAGATAAAAAAGTCTTAAAAACAGCAACAGCGGGTGTAGTTACTTACCTTCCTAATGAAGGAGCAGTTATTAGTTTTGGTGAAATCTTGTTTGCCATAGACAATAAACCTGCAATCCTTCTCGAAGGAGAGACACCTTTTTATCGATCTCTAGATATGAACTCTGATTCAGGTAAAGACATAGAACAATTAGAAAATGCTTTAGTATTTTTGGGATATGCAACAGATGACTTTGTTCCAGATCAAACTTTTGATCAAACAACTTCTGATATGCTCAATAATTTATTTACCGATTATGGGATTGAAACAAAATCTGAAATAACACCTGAAGAACAAATAGCTATTAAAAGCAAAGAAGATCAGATTGAATCTATTCAAGACACGATTGATTCTGGAGGTACAACACTTGCTGAAGTAAATAATAAAAAGAAAATACTTGATGATCTCCAAGAAGACTCAGTGACAACACTTGCTGAAGTAAATAGTAAGAAAAAAATTTTGGATGATGCTATTGAAAACTCAACAAAAGAAAATGCAGCATGGCAAGCAGCAACAGATCTTATAGATGGATATTATCAACAAATTGAACTGTTAAAAGATTTAACAAACCCTAAAACCTCAGCAAAGTCCCAAGATACAAGAGATGATGAAATCAAAAACTACGAAGATTTAATTGAAGAGCAAAAACGAATTAGAGAGATGGAAGAAGGAGAGGGCTCTGTTGTAGATGCTGCAGAAGCACTCGCTATTGAGAATGCTCAAAAAGCATATGACGAAGCGCTGGAATCTTATAATAATGGTGTAGATGCTGCCCAAGCACTCGCTATTGAGAATGCTCAAAAAGCATATGACGAAGCGCTGGAATCATACAATAAAGGTGTTGATAAAGCAGCAGAGTTACAACAAGCTGAAGAAGAGTTAGAAGAATTACAACTTGCAGCAAAGTCTGAGACATTTAGTCCAACAAACGCATTGGCTTCTGAAACTCCAATAATTGTTGGCTCATATATAACTTCTGAGGGATCTGCTGTTGCAGCAAACTCACAAATGTACAACATTTCTTCAACTGGGGTTGAAGTCGTTTTTCAGATTGACGCTTCAGATCAAGACATGGTTTCAGTTGGTGACAGTGTGGAAGTTGAGCTTCCCTCTGAAGAAAGAATTAAAGCAACAATTTCATATATAGATCCAGTAGTCACTCAAGGTCAAAACGGTGATTTCATAGAAGTGAAATTAGACATTTCCTCCTCAGAAGGTATTAAAGTTTATGACCAAGCACCAGTCGATGTGTTTGTTACTTCTGAGGTATCTCAAGATGTACTGTATGTTCCTGTCAATGCTTTAATTGCTCTTGCCGAAGGTGGATATGCTTTAGAAGTTTACAACGGTGAATCAGAAGTAGGAGTATTTGAGGGAGTTTCTGGAGTAGATACAACCTATGTAGGTGTAGAGATAGGTGTCTTTACAGATGGATTTGTAGAAGTAAGCGGAAATATTAGTGAAGGCATGATTGTCGTAGTACCAAGATGAGTACTTCAACACAACCAGTAATCTCCGTAAAAAACATTTCAAAAGTTTATGAGGGTCCTCCACCAGTAAAAGCCTTAGATGAAGTTTCGTTAGATATTTATGAAGGGGATTTTGTATCGATAGTTGGCCAATCTGGAAGTGGTAAATCAACACTTTTAAATATGATGGGTTTACTCGATAGTGTCACAGATGGCACAATAACTATTGATGGAGATGACATATCAGAGTTAACCGATGATGAACTATCAAAGTTTCGTGGTGAGAAAATTGGATTTATTTTTCAAAGCTTTTTCTTACTTCCAGGATTAACTGCTCAGGAAAATGTTGCAGAAGGTCTTTTATATCACGGAATTAAAAGAGATATTAGATTAGAAAAAGCAAAAGATGCATTAGAACTTGTTGGTCTAGGACATAGACTTACCCACCTTCCAAAAGAATTATCAGGAGGAGAACAACAGAGAGTTGCTATTGCTCGTGCCTTAGTAGAAGATCCTTCTTTTGTTTTAGCAGATGAACCTACTGGAAATTTAGATAAAGAGTCTGGTCTCAATATATTAAATATTTTGAAAGAACTTAATAGTAAAGGCAAAACTGTTGTCATGATTACTCACAACCAAGACCACGCAAAGATGTTTGAAAAAGTTATAGAACTTATTGATGGAAAAGTGATGAGTGGTGAAAAATAAATTACGACTAAAGGACTTATTTTTTGTTGCACTATACGGTGTAAAAGCTCGTAAAGGTAGAGCTGCTATGACATCAATTGGAATCGGTATCGGTATTGCAGCAATTGTTGCTGTGACAGGAATTTCTTCATCTGGTCGAGCAGACTTATTAGCAACCCTTGAATCTCTTGGTACAAATTTAATTAAAGCTTCTCCACAAGCAGGTTTTTTTGGAAGCCAAGAAGAATTACCAGAGGGTGTAATAGGGATGGTAGAGAGAATTGGACCTGTAGAAGAAGTTACCTCAACAACGCAAGCAGATTTATTGGTACGAAGAACAGATTTTATTTCAGAGTTTGAGGGTGGCGGAATCTCTACTGTAGTAACTAGTTCAGAGTTGTTAGATGTAATTGGTGGAAATTTGACCGAAGGACGATTTATTACTGATGGTTTATCAGATATTCCTGTTACTGTTTTGGGTTCTGTTTCTGCAGAGAGATTAGGTATAACTAATTTGTCACAACCTTCCAAAATTCTTATAGATGATGAATGGTTTGGAGTAGTTGGAATACTTAATGAACTTAAAATACATCCAGATTTAGATAGATCTGTCTTTATTGGCTACGGTGTTGCAGCAACATTGTTTGACATAGATGAAGAACCTACAACCATCTATTTACGTGCTAATCCAAATTTTATTGAAGATGTCGTTGATGTCTTAGCACCGTCTATGAATCCTGAAAATCCAGATCAAGTTGAGGTAAGTAGACCTTCAGATGCTCTTGAAGCACAACAAGCTGCAGAAACTGCATTTACAAATCTTTTGTTAGGACTTGGTTCTGTAGCATTACTCGTTGGTGGAGTTGCAATCGCTAATGTGATGGTGATGTCAGTATTGGAGCGAAGAATGGAGATTGGGGTGAGAAGATCTCTTGGTGCTACAAGAAGAGAAATACGCTACCAATTTTTACTTGAGAGTGTCATCCTCTCTGGGATTGGAGGCTTAGTTGGGGTGTTGTTAGGTGTTGCAATTACACTGGGATACACTAATTACACCAATATTGTATTCTCAATACCTGTATGGCAAATATTTGGAGCAGTACTCGTAGCTTTATTAATCGGAGCAATATCTGGTGTGTATCCAGCTATAAAAGCATCAAAGATACAGCCGGCAGAAGCAGTGAGAAAGTAAAACTCTTCTGCCTAGTAGTCGTTCTTTCAG
>Ga0209305_1000354_pt1 | contig 34475 bp, 27 predicted proteins | sample COGITO_mtgs_1103_FD_184792 | JGI IMG/M metagenome (GOLD analysis project Ga0209305, IMG submission 184792) | Pelagic marine microbial communities from North Sea - COGITO_mtgs_110321 (SPAdes) (version 2) | ecosystem: Environmental > Aquatic > Marine > Epipelagic ...
TATCGATAGCCACTAACCACTGGCTAATCGTTTCGGCGGTAGTCGATGAAGGAGAAATAACAATGTCTTCTAAATCATCATAGAATTCTTTGTTTTCAAAGCCTACACCGGAAAAACCATCACCCGAAAAACTGTCGGCTAACTTACGCACGTCTTCGTTAATCGTGGCTGAGAATAATAGGTTTTGACGATCGAACGGTAGGCGCTCAATAATTTTAGTAATGTCGTCGATAAAGCCCATATCCAACATACGGTCGGCTTCATCTAATACCAACATCTCGACTTCATCAAAGTAGACAGCGCGCTGGTGTACCAAATCCAATAAACGACCAGGGGTTGCTACTAAAATTTCAACGCCTTCGATTAGGCGTTCTTTTTGCGGTTCAACATCAACACCGCCATAAAGAGCCATAGAGCTAAGATCAAGATACTTGCTGTATTGAGCAACACTCTCTTCAATCTGAACCGCTAGCTCGCGCGTTGGCGTAAGGATAAGGGCACGAATGCGCTTGCCACGTTGGGTTTTGTTCTTTGAAAGCTTCTCTAACATCGGCAATACGAAGCTGGCAGTTTTACCGGTACCCGTTTGAGACGTACCCAGGATGTTTTTGCCTGACAATACAGCCGGAATTGATTCCTTCTGAATAGGCGTCGGCTTGGTATAACCCAAGTCAGCGACCGCCTTAACAATAGGGGTGCTTAATCCAAGTTTGGAAAATGACATAGTAAAGTCTCAATTTGGGTCTAAATAAGGGGGGAATAGGAGTCTAATGGCTTCAGTATAACAGCAAGCGGATGGGAAGCAGATAGTCGGCATAAAAAAAGGCGTTTACTTTCTGTAAACGCCTTTGTTACTTAGATTAGCCATTAGCCGACAATTTAACGGTTCAAGCCTGCGATCCAGCCGACTCCAGCTTATGCACCTCTAATGGTACCGCTTCTAAACTAACAGGAACGCCATTCACCGCAGCATTGCCACTCAATTGGTCAATCAAGGTATCGTCGGTAAGATCGTTAACGCTGACACCCGCATGAGCTTGGGCAATTTTTTGCTTAACGCCTTTGCGCCCATGTCCCCAACCGTGAGGAATACTCACTACCCCAGGCATCAGTTCATCGGTGACTTCTGCTGCGATAATCACGCTGCCAACCCGAGAGCTGACTTTCACGTTTTGACCGTCTTCAATGCCTTGCTGCTTTGCTGTTTCAGGATGCAGCATTAAGGTACAGCGAGATTTCCCTTTCACTAAGCGATGGCTATTGTGCAGCCACGAATTATTACTGCGTACATGGCGACGGCCAATTAATAGAATCTGGCTATCATCGTATTGCTGCATCATGTCTTTCACGCGATCTAAATCCGCTTGATAGAAATCGACATTCAAATGAATCTGCTTGTCTTTATGTTTTAAGGCTTTTGGCAACATACTTTGCAAAGGCCCTAAATCAATACCATGAGGATTTTTATTTAGTTTCTTCAGATTGATGCCTTCATAAGGCCCACGCTTTAAACCTTGATCGAGTAAAAACTTAGGTCCAAAAATTTTGGTTAACCAGCGCTCGACTTTGGTGGCAAAAGGCGCATTTTTATCTAAGCGCTTGGCAAGTTCTAGGTTAATTTCCCAATCGTGTTTTTCATTCGCTTTCTTGGCAAATAAAGCGGGAGAATACTTAGCCACGTTATGCACAGCAAAGCCATTAAAGGTAACGTCATAATGATCACGCTCTAGCGGCGATACCGGCGGCAAAATAATATTCGCATGACGGCTGGTTTCAGTAACGAAATAATCAAGGGATACCATAAAATCCAATTGTGAAAGTGCTTTGTCTAACTTTTCACCATTAGGCGTGCTCAATACAGGATTACCCGCGACGTTGATAAAGCCTTTTAACTGGCCTTCACCTTCCACCAGCATTTCATCGGCCATGGCAACAACCGGATAATCACCATTAAAATCTGGTAATTTACTGACTCGGCTATGGCGTTTACCCAAATAACCTGGGCCCGAATTATTCACAAGGTCCACCGCCGGATTTGGAAACATTAAGCCGCCTACTTCATCCAAACGGCCAGTGACAATATTGATCACCATAATGAGATACTGGCTTAATAAACCAAACTCTTGCACCGATACGCCCATGCGGCCATAACAGACGGCGCTTTCAGCTTCACAAAATTCTTTTACTAAACGTTTAATTTCAACCGCTGTAATACCTGTAATACTCGCGACTGACTCGGCGCTGTAATCTTTGGCGAAAGTCGCGATGCGCTCAATTTCAGGGGCTAAAGCCGCGGCTTTATTTTCTGCTGTGGTCTTAGCAAAGCCTTGTGCATAAATTTCATTCAGCATGGCAAGCAATAATAAAACATCGGTTGCTGGACGAATAAAGTGATGCTCGCTGGCAATTTCTGCGGTTTCGGTGCGTCTTGGATCAATGACCACTACCTTGCCATCACGTGCTTTTAAATCTTTTAGCTTCTGACGCATATTCGGTGCGGTCATGATACTGCCGTTAGAGGCTAAAGGATTACCACCAATGATCAACATGTACTGAGTACGGTTAACATCTGGCACAGGAATGCGCAGCATGTGACCAAATAAATGCATGCTAACAACATGATGCGGAAGCTGGTCGATTGAGGTGGCCGAGAAACGACTGCGTGTTTTTAGACTGGTTAATAGGTGCTTTACCGTTAACATGCTCCCCATGTTATGCACATTCGGATTACCTAAATAAATACCGAGGGCATTTTGACCATACAGTTTCTGTACTGATTGAATACCCGCCGCGACTTTATCGAGGGCTTCTGGCCAGCTAATTTCTTTCCAGCCGTCAGCGGTTCTTTCGATCGGTTGACGCAAGCGATCTGGGTCTTCGTGTAAATCTTGTAAAGCCGTCGCTTTTGGGCAAATATAACCTTGCGAAAAAGGATCGTTTTTATCCCCTTTAATCGACAAAATATTTTCACCATCGTGCTTTACTTCGATACCGCACATTGCTTCGCATAACGTACAGGTTCGGAAGTGTGTTTGTTCATTAGCCATAATTTTACTCTCTCTTTCTTATTCTTTTTATTGGCAATAGCTTTTTTCTACAGCCATTTATTTTTTATTATTCTTTCGTGCAAACAAACTGACAAAAAGTGCATCAAAATTATGACTTAAAATTGAAATAGCTTGCTGTCGTGAATAGCGCTGTTGGTGACAGCCTAAGATTAATTCATGCACTTGAGAGGCCGCGATGTCGACACACAGATTTACGTCACTGCGCTCAAAAAACCGTCCAGATAACTGCAAGCCCTGAATAAATATTTCAGTCCACTCTTGCTGTATTTCAGTAATCAAGTTTCCTAGACCCTTATTTTCTTTTTTTGGGCTAAAACGCGGACGATCTTCAATCAAGTGTTGAAATAACGCAATATTCTGAAATGCGGAATCAAAGATCATGATTAGGCCCTGCTGACATTGCTGATCAAATTCTTCTTTATTCAACACATCATAATCTTTCAGCATGTTTACCCAAGCCAGACGCATTGGGGATAAATAATTTTCTTTAAGCTGTTCGCACAATTCACTTTGCAGCGCATCTAAACTGTCGAAATGATTATAAAAGCTGGGTTGTGCGATACCAGCTCCTTTAGCGACCTTATTCATGCTCATGCCTTGAGCACCTTCTTGGCTATAAAGCTGCAACGCACTTTTCAATAACGCTCGGCGCGTTTTGGATTTCGCCAGCTCTCGCTTAGATTCCGCGGGCGCTGACGAAGTGTTGAATGTTAGTGAGTTCAATGCTGACCTATCCCTGCCTAGTAAATTATTGAATCGATATTCGAGTAATTGACTGATGTCACATTATCAGAACTATTATTTCGACTATAAGGCTATAGTCATTTAAACTATAAGTCTATAGTTGAACTCACTGCAAACGGGTTCTTCACAAAACAACACATTCAGGTTGCCATCATGACATCAGCAGTTTTCTCGCCTTTTACATTGCCTTGTGGTGCCCAGCTGCCAAATCGTTTAGCCAAAGCTGCGATGGAAGAAAACATGTCAGATGAAGGGCAAGTTCCGGGCCCTAATATGTTGCGTCTCTACCAACGCTGGGCTGAAGGGGGTACCGGATTATTAATTACGGGTAACGTAATGGTCGATGGCCGTGCGATGACAGGCCCTGGTGGTATTGTCTTAGAAAAAAACAGCGCGCTGGCCCCTTTTGAAGCATGGGCTAAGTCCGCTAAAAAGAATAATACTCAAGCTTGGATGCAAATTAATCACCCTGGCCGTCAGGTATATGCTGCGATGGGAGGCGATGTGCTATCTCCCTCTACTGTTCCACTCGACCTCGGTAAGCACTCTCATTTGTTTGGCAAACCCAGAGCGATGACTCACAAAGATATTGAACACTTAATTCAACGCTTTGTGGATACGGCTTTAAAGGCAGAGCAAGCAGGCTTTGATGGTATTCAAATTCACGGTGCTCACGGTTATTTGATTTCTCAGTTTTTGTCGCCGTTAACAAATAAACGTAAAGATGAATTTGGTGGTTCAATTGAGAACCGTATGCGCTTATTGATTTCAATTATTGAAGCCGTTCGCGCTCAAGTCGCCCCGACCTTTGCGGTTGCCGTAAAATTAAATTCAGCCGATTTCCAGCGCGGTGGCTTTGATGCTGACGATGCGAAAATTGTTATTTTAGCGATGAATAAACTCGACGTTGATTTAGTCGAGCTGTCTGGGGGAAGCTATGAAAGCCCAGCCATGCAAGGCACAACTGCCGATGGTCGAACCTTGCAGCGTGAAGCGTACTTTTTAGATTTCGCTAAAGAGATCGCTCAAATAGCCACCATGCCCATTATGACAACGGGCGGTGTAAGACGTTTAGCCGTCGCGGAAGACGTATTAGCTAATGGCATCGATGTGGTTGGAATGGGTACGGCTTTGGCCATGAATCCTTCTTTGCCAAACGATTGGAAAAAGAACAATCAACTAAGTGCTCATGACCCAGTGGTACGATGGAAAGATAAAACATTAAGCTCTATCGCTACCATGGCCGTCATTAAACGACAGTTGCAGAGAATGGGAGAAGGGAAGCAACCTAAATTAAACGCTTCACCGATATTCTCGTTGATTAATGATCGCATTCGATTAAAGAAATTAACGAAGCGTTATCAAGCTTATTTAGCGAGATAAGATCTTAAATCAACTCATCTATTCAAGATGACTCATATTAAGAGACACCGGAAAAGCAGAAGTCATAATATCAATGGCTTCTGCTTTTTTTATTCACTGAACGATAAAATGAATGATTTTTAATACCCTACTTCTTCTGTAAGTTTTTCCACAACATCTTGCTCATATTGTCGATAAAGTTTGAATCTTCATCTTTTATCGCCAATAAAATATGCTTATTCATTTGCGTTTTATTTTGGCCATAAATCCAACGGTTTTTATTAAACGCTTGAGCAAACTCTAATACACCAGCCTGTAACTCGTCGTTATTGGCAAAAACATCTTCGATCACTTTATGAGCGAGCAATACCTGCGCATCGACTCGCTGGCCTGACATTGCCAAACGATTAAATAACGCTTGTGGCACCGCTTTATTAATTAATGGGAACATCGATGGAAAAAAAGGCACTAAAACATCAACCTCTGGAAAACAGAAAAAACCTTTATCTGATTTCATAAAACGGAAATCACACGCACAAGCTAATACAGCACCATTACCATAAGCGTGGCCATTTAACGCGGCAATGACAGGCATGGGGAAAGTGACTATGCGCTTTAATAAACCGGTAACGCCATGCATAAAATCAGCAATGATTTCAGGGGTATTCGTTGGCTGAGACATCCATTCTAAATCAATGCCTAACGACCAGTTCTTGTCACTGGCCGACGTTAGCACAATCGACTTAATCTTTTGGTCTGCTTCGATCGTATCGAGATGTTGATTAAATTCAGCTAAAAATTCTGGATTATGGCGATTCTCAGCGCTATTCATTGACAATACAGCGGTACTACCTTGAATTGTAATCTCTATTAAACGTGCCATCAGACTCTTACTCAGCTATGTTTACAGTGGAAACATCAGTGTATAAAAAAAAGACAAACTTTTCATAACAACTTTATGATCATTCATAACACATTAATCTTATTACCACACCCTACCTCCATTTAACCTACTGCTCATACAGGCTATAATTACGATTAATTTAATGCCTACATACGTAAAAGGTCATCTCATGGTCATGAATACTAAAATATACAAGCAAGTTTATACGTTGGCAGGATGCTTAATGGATGCGGTTGAGCGCGAAGATCAAGCTCAATTTGATGATGACTATGCAGAACTGAAGCAAATTTGTGATGAGAATGAGGGGTCATCAAAAGACCACCCTGTTCAGTGGGAAACGCTAGCTGACTTTACGGGCGACATTCCGCTGTCTATTTCAATTTATGAAAAAGCTTTAGAAAAAGCGGAAGCGATCAATTCTACCGAATTTTGTTCATCGATTGGTTTTTCAATCGCATCGATGAAATTAGAACTTGATGACAAAGCTGGAGCCATTGAGAGCCTAGAAAAAGCCAGACTTGCCTGTTTAGAAATTGAAGATAAAGAATTAAAAAGAGAGATCCATGATTTATTAACCGAGCTCAAAAGCGTCGATTAATAAATTATTATGCGCTCAGCTCAGAAAAATGAGCTGAGAGCAGTTTTGCTAAATCAACGGGGCCTAGTTCAATTTCTAGTCCTCGCTTGCCAGCACTGACAAACATTGTTGTAAAACTTTCCGCCGTACTATCAATAAATGTTCGTAAGCGTTTCTTTTGTCCTAATGGACTCACTCCTCCTAAAACATAGCCCGTCGATCGCTCAACATCCTGTTTATTGGCCATAACTGCTTTTTTCGTTTTCGCCGCTTTTGCGATGTGTTTCATGCTGAGCATTGAAGCTACGGGAATGATTGCAACCACCAGCTCTTTATTATCAAGCATGACCACTAGCGTTTTAAAGACTTGCTCTGCGGCAACCCCCATTTTATCAGCCGCTTCTTGGCCGTAAGATTCACCACTACTCACCGCACTCGCATCATGACAATATTCATGAATGGTGTGATTAATTTTTTTCTTTTTGACCAGGTCAATGGCTGGGGTCATACATTCACTTCGCTATATTTTTAATGCAATATTTATTGCCAATATCAAACGGGAGGGTTTGAAATATGAAACGGGCAACCTGCTGGCGCGTTTTTTACTATTTTTTCAGGCCCTAATACGCTGTTCTGATAACCATCAGGATAGCTTTTATAATGCTGCCCTAATCGACTATTGTCAAAGCTTCGATGCTGCCAAGGGTTTATGTATTTTTGCAGAGTTTTTCTTATTCCCATAAAACCTTTAATCACTATTTGGGTAAGTTGTGCTGGGGGCTTTTGCCCTGTTGCTATCAATAACTCTGGATCGTTTACTAACGTCAATATAACAGGGCGAATAAAAGGTTTGATAAAAAATGGAAACATATCTTCCATGGCGACAATCAATCCATCCGTTACTTTTTTATTATTTGGGTGGTAAACCATGTGCTGACGACGATAGTCTTGATACCACATAACAAACGCCTCGCGACTCTCTGGAATATGTTTAATATTCATAGCGGTACCCAGTGATTTAAAGGCAAGATAGCCTGCATATTTTTCCCGTTCGCTTAACGGTCGATAGCCAAACGACTCCATCCAGCGTGCTGGCTCAATAATAAATAACGCTAAAGTATAGAGGTAGTCGTCGTTGCTGATTTCATAATGGCTATGAATCCAGTTCAGGTGTTTTATCATGTGCTGGCCGCGATCACTCTGAACCGAATCTGTCATACATTCGGTTAAAATAGCGCGTGTATCATCCAACCGCTTTAATCCATCATTTTGATATTGCTTTGTGCGCTGCAACAGCATGCTAATACTGGGAATGCCGAAGGTTTGAATTTGCGCGAGCTCGCCAGATATTAAGTAATCAAGAGGCGCATCATGATTGGCTAAATATTTCACTATGGTGTGATAAGTTAATTCGACTTTCTGGCCTGATAACTTGTCTAGTTCCTTTGTATTTCTTAGCCACATTTTGATTCACCCTTAAAATATTCACCCACTAAAGCAGGTTCGAGTTGATTTAATTAAGTTGATTTAAGCGCACGAAATCAGTAGCCTCAAGTGACAAAATATACAGTCGTCGTCTAATTTACAGAAACTCAATTATGTCGTTAAAAAATACAGATCCACGTATTATTCGCACCAAAGCACTGATTATAAAATCATTAGTAAAACTGACTGAAGCAACACCTTATAAAAAAATTAAAATCCAAGACATTACTCAAAATGCCGGACTAGCGCGTCAAACGTTCTATCTTCATTACAAATCAAAAGATGCGGTGCTGATCGATTACATCGATAGCGTATTTGATAATTTTTATCAGGAAATTGAAGTTCATATTATTGCCTCTCCCGACCCTGGTGAAATCATCGCTTGGAATTTATTTAACCAATGGCAGCAACACGCTGAATTTGCCAAGTTAATCATCGCTGCCGACGTTGAGAATCTGGTCATTAAAAGTTTTCGCAATTACATTACTCGCGTTATGGGGCTCTACATCCGTAATCACTCCATTGCTTTAAATGATCCTGAAGCTTTGGGTTTTATTGTCGATTATCTCGCTGGGGCGTCTTGGATGATCTTGCAACGCTGGGTGACCAGTGATTTTAATTATCCCTTAGAAAAACTCGCTAAACTTTATTCAGAACTCAGTCGTCCGGGTTTACTCAGCGTGATTAATAGTGAGTCTATTTAATAAAACCAACAAAGTCGTGGAGTAAAGATAGGCCTGCCATCGCGCCAAATACGCAATTCTTTGTCGGTTAATCACCTTTAAACCTTATGGTTAATCCGTCACACTTCTCGGTATTGTGATAATAAAAATATAAATGGAACCCTGATGAAGAATGATACCCAGCCATGCGAATACTTTGACGTATTAATCATTGGTGCAGGCCTTTCTGGTATTGGTGCTGCTATTCACCTACAAAAAGACAGCCCTTCTAAAAGCTATGCTATTTTAGAAGGTCGGGATGCCATTGGTGGCACTTGGGATTTATTCCGTTATCCTGGTGTTCGATCTGATTCTGACATGTATACCCTAGGCTATAATTTCAAACCTTGGACTAGCCCAAAAGGCATAGCCGACGGTAAAGATATTCGTGAGTACATTTGCGAAGCGGCCAAAGAACATAATATCGAAAAGAACATTCGCTTTGGTCACAAGGTGCTTAGCGCTTCTTGGAGTAGTAAGGCGGCTCGCTGGACACTCGAAGTACAACTTACGAGTAACGGTGAAGTTAAACGCTATGAATGTAATTTCTTTTTATCCTGCACAGGGTATTACAATTATGACCATGGTTATCAGCCTGAGTTTGCGGGCAGTGAAAATTTTAAAGGCGATATTATTCATCCGCAAAAATGGGATGAAAATTATGACTACTCAGGTAAAAAAGTTGTTGTGATTGGTAGTGGTGCAACGGCCGTTACACTTGTACCAGCAATGGCTGATAAGGCTCAACACGTAACCATGCTACAGCGCTCTCCTAGCTATGTCATGGCCTTGCCGCAAGATGATCCTATGGTGAATGGCTTACGAAAGTTCTTACCCGAAACCTGGGTTTATAGGATTACCCGTACTCGAAATATTGCCTTTGCGTCTATGATGTATAACTTCTGTCAAACGTTTCCCAATGCTTCACGCCGTTTAATTCAACGGTTAGTGAAAAAAGAAGTGGGTGATGATTTTGATATGAAACACTTCACCCCGAAATACAATCCTTGGGATGAACGTTTATGCGCCGTACCCGATGGTGATATGTTTCAAGTTTTACGTGAAGGCAAAGCCTCGATCGTAACCGACCACATTGACCACTTTACTGAAAATGGTATCAAGCTGAAATCAGGTGAAACCTTAGACGCTGACATTATTATTACGGCAACGGGATTAGATGTTCAATTATTTGGCAAGATGAAACTGATTGTGGATGGTAAAGACTTTAATGCCCATGAAAAAATGGTCTATCGCGGCGTACTCTTAGAAGATTTGCCTAATGCGGGGATGGTATTTGGTTATACAAATGCCTCGTGGACATTAAAAGCGGATTTGATAACCGAATGGATGTGCCGCTTGTTAAATCATATGGATGCCACCGGAAAGAAAATTGTGATGCCACACAACTTTGATAGTTCGGTTGAGCATAGACCTTTTGTTAATATGGAGTCCGGCTACGTCCAACGAGCATTAGAAAAAGCCCCACAACAAGGCTCGAAACTGCCTTGGAAGCTGTATCAAAATTATGCGTTGGATTTGGCAACGTTACGTTTTGGAAAGGTAAATGATGAGACCTTATTTTTCTCTAATCCAGTCTCACCCATTCAATAGAAAACTAGCGAAACTCGCTATACAGTTGTCTAAACCGTTCGAGCTTCTTATCATTTTTATCGACGAATGCCTGCAACTTTGCAGGCATGACTTCTGGCCAATCTAAGCCATAACCCTGAGGCATAATTAAAGGGGCAAGTAACGCGCAGGCCGTTAAGTCTGCACGACCAAACTGGTCGCCAACTAAGAACTCTCGCTGCTCATACTCGGCATACAATGTATCGATTGCTTGCTGAATTTTTATTTCTGATTTATTGGCACCGGCTTCGTCAATGGACATGACTTTACGCATAATCGGTTCAAGTTTAAAAAAGAAAAGTTTGAAAAATAAAGGACTCCACCAAGGGCCACCTTGAGTGAAAAAAGGAATCACTGTTTTAGGTTCGGATAAAAGATAGTGATAACAAAAACGACGAACGTGAACGCCAATTTCAATGTCACAGTACTTTTCCCATTCTAATGCTTTTTCGAATAAAGTAGGGTCTTGTGGAGATAGCGGTTTGTCGGGATACTTTTCATCGAGATAATTCAGAATCACATGTGAATTTTGAATTTGCTCTCCATCATCAATCAGAATGGGTACATAACTCTTAGCGGCTATTTTTTTAGTCGTGCGTAGGTGCAACCCTGGCAACAAATTTTTAAGCTTATAATCAAGCCCTTTATAATCCATAGCCCAACGAACTTTTTCACAATAATGTGAAATTGGAAACTGATACAGTACTCGATTCATGCCTTACACCTTTTTTATAATTATAAAATTGCGCGACCATTAGGATTGAAGGCGCTGTTTATTCCAGTCAGCCTGTTGTTCAGAGCTCAAAAAACTCCAAGCGATTAAACGACTCACTTTTTGCCCCTGACTCATGCTAACCACTTTTACGTGCTTAGCCCCCACTTGATTCAATAATTTCTTCAGCGGTTTTACGTTATCACTTTTAGATACTAAGCTGGTAAACCACATGACTTGCTCAGAAAAGTTTTGGCTTTCGTTGATCATACGTTTTAGGAAAGCCAGCTCGCCACCTTCGCACCATAACTCTGCTTTTTGACCACCAAAGTTTCGACCTTGGCTCTTATCTAAATCCTTGTCTGCACGGGTATCGACAGCCTGCTCAACAACGACCTGCTTTCCAGTATATTTAACTTTATGGCGATTTAAATTATGTGTTTTGCGCTCGGTCACTGCATTCGCTTCTGCTAGAGATGCGTGAAACGGAGGGTTACATAAGGTCAGATCAAATAAGTCATGAGGGCCAATAATTCCAGAGAATATGGACTTCTGATTTTTTTGTTGCAGTACTTTAATTTTATTCTTCAGTAGCGTATTCGAGTCGACGATTAAAGTTGCAGCGCTCACTGCAACAGGATCAATATCACTGGCGACAAACTTCCAACCATAACTGCGACTGCCAATAATGGGATAAATACAATTAGCCCCAGTCCCAATATCCAATACTTTGGCATTCGTCTTTTTGCCAGTAAGCAAGTCGGCTGCATAATGAATATAATCAGCACGCCCAGGAATGGGTGGGCACAGATAACCACTTGGAATGTTCCAATGCTGCACTTGGTAATGCTGAGCTAACAAAGCCTGGTTCAATAAACGCACGGCATCTTCATTACTAAAGTCGACGGTCTGCTCACCTTTTGGATTGAGTTTAAGATGAGACTTCAACTCAGGACATACTGCGGTTAAGACGTTTAAGTCGTATCGACCTTGATGAGGATTTCTTGGGTGCAGTTTAGAAGGCGAGTTTTTCACAGCAGGTCACTTGGTATATCGAGAGTAAGCAGGCATTTTACCCCATTTTCACGAGTACAGCCCATTGCGAGTGAGTTTAATTCTTCAATAGAAGATTAAGCCCATCAGAATTTCTCTTTCGAACAGGCACAAAAAAGCCGCTTGCATGACCATAAATAGGGCATTCGAAGCGGCTTCTTTTAGCTTAGCTATCTAGCTTAAGGCGTTCTTAACAAGAACAGCCTAGTGCTGGTGACCGCCTTCACCGTGTACATGGCCGTGAGCCATTTCTTCGTCAGTTGCATCACGTACAGCTTCAACAGTTACATCGAACGTTAAAGCCTTGCCTGCTAGAGGATGGTTGCCGTCAACAGTAACCATATCACCTTCGATAGCCGTAACGATTAGGTTCATTGGACCTTGCTCAGTTTCAGCAGTGAAAGCCATGCCTGTTTCGATTTCGTCAACGCCTTCAAACGCTGCCATAGGTACTTCTTGAACGCCTTCAGGGTTGTACTCGCCGTAAGCTTTAGCAGGCTCTACCGTTGTTTTGATCTCGTCGCCAACACTCTTGCCGATTAACGCTTCTTCAAGGCCTTGGATAACGTTCTGTGCGCCTACCAAGAATACTAATGGCTCGCCGCCTTCAGAACTATCGATGATTTGGCCTTCTTCGTCTAATACAGTGTATTGAATGCTTGCTACTTTGTTTGCTGCGATAGTCATATGACGGATCCCAATAATAAGTGTGAATAATTTAGCCCGTTATTGTATGAGAATTGGCTAATAATTAACAGTCGAGTCGAAAATTAATAACGATGTGAACTAAACTTACCCTTGTCTAGCCAAGTATTAAAATGACGACTCGCACTTTCAATACCCCCTGGGTAGTTTTCACTGAATAGTTGCTCTGCTGTCGCCTTACGGCATGGACTCTGTCCATAGAAAGCGAAGCTGCGCTTTAGCCACTCACGGCCAGCTTGATGATCGAGTAGAAAATAGATGCTCGCCGCTGCCTGTAAATAATTCATTTGCTGGCCAGACCCGTAAAAATCTTTATGCTCCGTATTAGTTAGCTGTTTCATGTTAGCCCCTTTTAAACGCTTATACTGACTAACCCTGGGCTGTGCAATCGCTGCATTCATTTGCCAGCTAAAGCTTTCCATGTATTCCGCCAAGCCTTCATTTAGCCACACAGGCACAGGACCCAGCATGCCCGCAAGCATCGCATGTGTCATTTCATGGCGAGCAATCGCCATGGTTTGCTCTATATTCGAGTAACGCGGTAAATAGATGCTATTACTGGCCGAGCTATAATAAGCACCCCATTGAGCATTGGCTTGTTGCTTATCTCGATGAGATTCAAATTCAGCCACATTTTTGAATAAGATAATTTTGAGATTAATCTGGCGCTGATAAATTTTAGGCACATAGTGGCTTAATACTTTGTGCACTAGCTTACCCTGCTTTTTTATTTCACTTTCAATCAAGTTATCGCCAGCCCAGTTGGGGTATTCGATAGATAGTTTTACCGCTTGTTGCAAGGCTTCATATTGCCTGGTGAGATCCTCTGTTCGGTGCTCATCTGCCGCATTAGGCTTTTCACCAAAATGCGTCCGACCCTTTTCATCAACCCATTTATAGATTTTCTGTTTATTAACATTATCGAGATTTTGAGTTTTGGGCTTGCGACAGAGCATTTTCGCCGCGTAGTGCTGGCTTAGCACTTGAAAACTTTCATCGCCTACTTTTTCTACGGTCACTTCACGACGATTAGTATCTATCGATTGTTCAGAACGAATAGTGTCTGAACGTTGGTTGCTCTGCTTCTCTTCTTTAATTTCTTCCAAAGCGCGCTGATGATCATCCCAACGCATTTTCCATAGCTGAGGCATAATAGGGAAATAAGGATCGAGCTGAATTTCACGGGCCAGATCATCACGACCAAGGGTTTCTAATAATTGCTGGCGCTGAAAAGACTCACAGCTAAACCATATGACTTCGATCAATACAAAAAATGCGAATAGCATAGAAAGTATTCGAGAGAGGCTTTTCATCATTATTTATTATCCACGAATTTTCTTAAATTTCTGAAAGCCAAGGTCTGGCAATTGTTTTATCCAGCTTACGTTCTTTTTTGTCTGCGCTAAAATAAATCGTCACGTATTTTTTTTCATCACGCACTACTCGACCTTTACCCAACTTGCCATGCACTAACCACTGACCTTTTTGATATTCAGCATCGTCATCTTCTAGCTCGTATTTTTTTGAAGTACTGATCCCATTAGCAACAGGCTGACTATCACGTTTTAACTTTAGTTTAACGGGTAAATCAAACTGAATTTTTTCACTATAACGCTCAATCAAACTTTGGCTCTTCTTAATTTGAATAGCTTCTAGCTCTTGCAACTCAGTGAGTACTTCACCTTGTTCAATCATCTCGCCAACTTGCTGACATAAATTGAAGTCTGCTTCGCGTAAAAACTTACTCGGCCAGTCTTTAGTTTGTTGAGTCTCAGCTTGGGTTTTCTGAGGTTTTTCTTGTTTTTTATTCCAAGCAGGCGGCGCAATTAAATAGAGATCTTCTTTGGCTCGAGTCATGGCGACATAAAATAAACGACGCTCACTTTCTTCACTGCTTTTCGTGGTAAAAGTGCCTTCTGCTTCATACGGATAATAACGTGCAGACAATGCCGGAATAATCACCACAGGCCACTCCAAACCTTTAGCCTTATGAATCGAAGTTATCCGCACCCCAGAGCTTTGCTTATTCTGGTGGCGTTGTTTTAGCTCTTGTAGATACGCGTATATCTTATTAGCGGGCTTATTAGTTACTCGTAAGAAACTCACAAACGCTTTAATGGTTTCGCTGCGATCTTCTATTTGTTGCGCAGAGAAAGCAGAGTCTTTAATGCCTTCATATAAATCTGTGGCGTTAATATACTGCTGGGCCAGTTGCCAAGCTTTTAACTCGCGTGCTTTGGTATGACTTAGTTTTGGTTCGCTCTCGCTAGGAGCCTTGGCAATGGAGGCCATTTCCGCGGCTTCAATAACTTGGCCTCTGTCTTCTAATTGCTGACGTTGCCATTTAGAAATATCTTTTGGAATGGCATCCCATAAGGCTTGGCTCAGGTCACTATCATGCTGACTGATATTTTCTGCCATGTCTTCTAACAATGCACGCTTCACTTTCGGGAAAGGCTGGGTTAATAAGGTTAGCCATGCCGCTTTGCGCTGACGGCGATTGCGTTGTTTGAAATTATCACTAGCGATCTCAAATAAGATCCAGAATACTTCTAATTCAAATCGGTCTAGTACAGTTTGCGAATGATCTAGTTGATACGGCATATCAGCTTGTAATAGCGCGAGTTCAATCGGTGCACTAATACCCCATAGTCGATTCAGAATCGCGACGTCTTCTAATGGTCGCTTTTCTGCTAATTCATTCAGTAGGTTTAAAACTTCTTGGCTGTAGTCGCTATTATGTTTTAGATGTATTCGGGTATTCGGTGTTGATGGATGGGATAAGCACAGTACATCTTCTCGATCTTGGTTTTCACCGATGACCTGATTCGCTAATAAGGACAGTTTATGGCCGTAGCGAAATGTATGAGGGAGTTGATAACTAGTATGTGTTATTTCAGTGCCGTCCAGCTGGAAAGGTGAGCTAAAAGCCTTCTCAAACTCTTTGGTAATGTATTCAGGCTTAGAGCCGCGAAATTCATAAATGGTTTGGTCAGCGTCACCAATGACCATTACTTGGCCATTCCCACGATAGCCGCGATTACCGTATAAAATCTGCAAGAGAAATTGCTGAATGCCGTTTACGTCTTGGTATTCGTCGACCAAGATCCATTCCATATGACCTGAAAACTGCTCGGCAATTTCTGGGCGCTGCTTAAACAATACACAAGGGTCGTACAGCATATCGGAAAAAGTAATGCGGTTGTGTTCTTTGCGCCATTGCTCAAAACGTTCAAACGTTTCAATGAATATTTGGCATTGATGCGGCAGTTCAGATTCTTCGAACATATCCGCTGGGCTAAGCAGATCGGATTTAACCAGGTCGATAAACGCGACGGCAGGCTCTACCCATTTTTTACGTTGCGATAAGATGTCTTGGCGAGTTTCCTCGAATCCTTGGCTGCTTGCGACTTGTTGCAATAGACGCCAAACCACACCGTCCATTTCACCCGCACCAATCAGGTCTTGCTGAATGCCGGGTAAATGGCCTTCACTGATTAAGCGATGATAAATTTTAAAGCCAAGGGCGTGGAAGGTTCTAACGTCAGGCAGCGGGCCATGATATTGAAAGCCACTAATCGCATCGGGCTGGCGAATAACGGTTTGTAATTTAATTTGAAAATCAGTTTGCGCAGCTTTGTTATACATCAATACCAACATGCGCTTAGGATTGCTGCCGGCCAGTAGGCGCTGTTGAATAAAGTGTACCAGAGTGGTCGTTTTTCCAGCCCCTGCCACCGCGATTACACGCGCATGACCTTGCTGATGGTGAACGATGGATAGTTGCTCTGGGGTTAATGCATTCATGAAGCCTGCGTCTACCTATTACTAATTACAAAATACGTAAAGTATAAAAGGTTTAAGCTTATCACAGACACAAAAAAGCCCGTATGCCTTACTCTTAGTTTTTAAATAAAACTGAAAGTAGTCATACGGGCTTTTTTTATCGCACGCTGATCTCTTTAAAGATCAGCTCTAGCCATAATTCTTCATCTTAAATTACTAAGAATCACGACGTGGGCGACGGTCACCACCTTGTGGACGACGATCGCCATTACTTGGACGACGGTTGCCACCAGCAGGACGACCTGATGGAGCTTTACGATTTACTGGCTTAGCGCCATCTGCAACTTGTAGGTGCAGAGGTTGACCACAAATGCGAGTCGCTTTTAGCTTAGACATAACCGTTTCTGGCATGCCATCAGGTAAATCAACCATAGAGAAATCGTCAAAGATTTCGATGTGGCCAATGAACTTGCTCTCAAGATCTGCTTCGTTAGCAATTGCGCCAACGATGTTGCCAGGCTTAACGCCATCTTGGTAGCCCACTTCCATACGGAAGCGAACCATATCAACATCTGGGCTATCTTTAAGCGGCATCGCTTTAGTGCTTACGTCGCCAGGGCTCTTACGAGGAGCACGTTCACGTTGTGGACGGTCACCGCGTTCGTTACGATCGCTACGCTCTTCACGTTCACGCTGAGGTGGACGTGAACGTTCGTTTTCGTTCAAGAATAAAGGAATGCCGTTTTGCGCAAGGTGCGCTAGTGCTGAAGCAACTTCAACAACGTCTAACTCTTTATCAGTGATCAATTCGTTGATCATTTCTTTGAACATAACCGCTTGTGGGTTACCAATTGTCGCTTGAACTTTCTCTTGGAAACGTTCGCGACGCTTAGCGTTCACATCTTTAGCCGTTGGTAATGGCATTTCTTCGATACGCTGACGAGTAGTACGCTCAATCGTGCTAAGCATACGACGTTCGCGACCACGTACGAACATAATGGCTTTACCAGAACGTCCAGCACGGCCAGTACGACCAATACGGTGAACGTAAGATTCAGCATCAAAAGGAATGTCGTAGTTGATTACGTGAGATATACGTTCAACATCAAGACCACGTGCAGCAACGTCTGTTGCAACGATCATGTCTAGTGTGCCTTTCTTAAGCTTGTCGACAACACGCTCGCGCTGGGCTTGTGGAATGTCGCCGTTTAGAGCTTCACATTTCACGCCGTTCAACTTCATGAAGTCAGCAACTTCTTCTGTTGCTTGCTTAGTACGTACGAAAACCATCGTCGCATCGCAATCTTCAACTTCAGTAATACGTAGCAATGCATCATTTTTATGTGCACCACCCACAAACCAGTAACGCTGTTCAATGGTAGAAGCAGTCGCTGTTTTTGATTCGATTTTAATTTCGATCGGGTTGTTCAGGTGCGTAGAAGCAATGTGCTTAATTTGCTTAGGCATTGTTGCAGAGAACAAAGCAACCTGACGTTCTTTAGGTGCGTGACCCAAGATCCAATCTACGTCATCGATGAAGCCCATGCGTAGCATTTCGTCAGCTTCATCTAGAATAACGGCTTTAATATCAGTTAAAGACAAAGAGCCTTTCTTCAAGTGATCCATGATACGACCAGGCGTACCAACGATCCATTGAGCACCACCACGGATTGCGCGAATCTGTGTGCCGTAATCTTGACCACCATATACTGCGGCAACTTTTAGGCCTGGAGTATATTTAGCGTAGTCTTCACAGGCTTTAGCAACCTGCATTGCAAGCTCACGAGTAGGGGCAAGAACCAATACTTGTGGTGTGCGGCTAGCAGCATCTGTACGCGCTAAGATAGGTAAAGCGAAAGCGGCTGTTTTACCAGTACCTGTTTGCGCTAGACCTAATACATCCTTACCTTCTAATAGAGGTGGGATTGCTTGTGCTTGAATTGGAGAAGGTTTTTTGTAACCCATTTCATCCAATACGCGCAATAATGTAGTTGGTAAACCTAGGTCAGTAAATTGTGGACCTTGATCTTCAACAACAGCTGTTGCTTCAGCAGGGATTGTAGTTTCAACTTCGGTAGTTACTTCTGTTGTTTCTGGAGTGTCAGACATCACGTCATCCTGTAATAATACATAGGGCAGGAATTAGGGCTGAGCAATACGCTAACAACAGATCACACTACACGATCAGTCGACTATTTTTTATAATAAATAGCCAACGGGATGTTGAATTTTGCCTAGCCCAAAAAAACCAGCAGATTTGAGAGAGGCGGATTATACGTATTTTTCAGAAAATATCGCCCTTTTTCTACAACTTGTTACCAAATAGTCAGTTTTTATCTCTTTTCATGCTATTTAGTGTCCCACTACACCGATATCATGACCAAATACCTTCAACGTAGACATTTAACCTAGGGTTTTAGGGTTAGTAGCGTTTTGTCAGATTATGTCGCTAATTAGATTATGATATACTTCGCAACCAAATTTTAGCCTTCTTTTTAAAGGTCCCTTTATACAAAGCGCTTTTAAGAAGAGTGATTCAGAACCCCTTAATAAGGAATATCTATGTTTGATGTTAACGAATACTTCGACGGCAACGTAAAATCTATCGCATTCAAGGGCGAGCAACTTCCTTCAACGGTCGGCGTAATGGCCGCTGGCGAATATGAGTTCGGCACGAATCAGAAAGAAGTAATGACCGTTATTGCAGGCGCTTTAATCATAAAACTACCGGGTAGTAATGAATGGAAGACTTTTTCTGCAGGTGAAAGTTTTAATGTAGAAGCGAACGTGAGCTTTGGCGTTAAAGTTAAAACCGATACGGCGTATCTTTGCACCTATGAATAATGATGCTTGTGAATAATAAGTTCTAATAAAAGCCTAACGTTGAAATATCATACTCAACGCTGGGCTTTTTCATTTTCTATACTTGAGCTTCATAGTTCCGAATCAATGCTTCAAATTCTTTCACCGGTATCGGTTTAGAAAAGTAAAATCCTTGATAAATCTCACAGCCTTTTTCTTTTAAGAATGCCAACTGCTCTTTGTCTTCAACGCCTTCAGCTAAAATTTCCAAATTCAAACTCTTTGCCATCGAAATAATAGCACTGGTAATCGCTTCGCCTTGTGCATCGGTTAATACGTCTTTAACAAAACTGCGGTCAATTTTTAATTTATCCACATTAAACCGCTGCAAATACGCTAGCGACGAATAACCCGTTCCAAAATCGTCAATAGCAAGCGTGAACCCTATTCTTTTTAATTCGGCAATTGTTTGAATAACCTGTGGGCTCGGTTCAATTAAAGCCCCTTCGGTAATTTCTAACTCAATGGTTTCTGGATTAACTCCTGTTGCTTTAATAATACTATTAATTTGAGATAAAAAGCTGGCATCCATAAAGCTGTATTTAGTGATATTAATGGCTAATATAAAAAAAGGTAAGCCGTTTTCTTTCCAACTTGCTTGCTGCTGGCAGCCGGTTTCTAATACCCAATAATCTATTGCTGCCATTAGGCCGCTTCTTTCCGCTACTGGCAGAAATACCAACGGTGAGATAACCCCATCACTAGGGTGATGCCAACGCAATAATGCTTCAGCACCAACCACCTCGCCACTTTCTATATTCACTTGAGGTTGGTAATAGAGTTGTAATTCACTTTTATTCACCAATGCTCGGCGCAATTCACTTTCTAAGCGCATTCTTTCTTGTGCAGCTTGTGTTAGCTCAAGCGTATAAAAATGCACACAGTTTCGACCATTATCTTTAGCTTGTGATACGGCAGCATCCGCATGACTAATTAACTCTGATGCCGATAACCCATCGTTTGGATAAAAACTGATGCCAATGCTTACCCCTAAGAAAATATTTTTCCCATCATTAAACTCAAAGGGTTCAGCCATGAGTTCTAAAATAGACTGTGCAACATAAGCAACTTGCTCAACATCATCAATTTGCTCTAATAATAAAATAAATTCATCACCCCCTATGCGCGCCAGGGTATCTGATTCACGGACTCGATTTTTCAAGCGCTCCGCTATCATAAGTAATACTTCATCACCTACACTATGGCCTAAGCTATCATTAATGTTTTTAAAATGATCAAGATCGATATACATTACAGCTAATGGATACTTGTTTCGCTTCGCGACATCTAAAGCATGCGATAACCGAGATTGAAATAATAGTCGATTAGGTAAGCCCGTTAATTGATCCTGATAAGACAACTTCTCAATCTGTTCTTCTGTTTTTTTAAGATGACTAATGTCGGAAAATACGGCTATTCGATTAATTATTTTATCATTGTCGTCGTATACATTTTTAATCGATAACCATTCTGGATAAAAATCTCCATTCTTTCGTTTATTACAAATTTCTCCTGCCCAACTACCATTTTTATCTAAAGAGTCTCTCATACGAGCATAGAATTTTTTACTCTGTTTTCCCGACTTTAGTAAGTTAGGTCGATTACCCAAGGCTTCCTCTTCGCTATAGCCCGTAATATCGGTAAAGGCTTTATTAACAGCAATAATGTAGGTGTTCTTATCGGTAATTAATGCGCCTTCTTGGGTAGATTCAAACATAATCGCCGACAAACGATTTTTTTCTTCTGCCTGCTTATGCTCGGTAACATCTGTGACTGAACCGATACGTCGTAATAATTTACCCGCATCATCGACAATAGCCTGACCCCTACCCTGAACATATTTTAATTTACCTGAAGATGAAATAATGCGATAGACGAAGTTATAAGCAGCTTTTTCTTCAATTGAATTTCCTATAATTTCTTCTGCATTTTTTCGGTCATCTGGGTGAACAAACTGCATAAAAAGATCAAAATTAATATCTTTTTCAATTTCAACTTCAAAGATCTTATAAACTTCGGGACTGCATTTTAAAGTTTCACTGTCATTATCTAAAGTCCAGCTGCCAATCTTTGCAATTGCTTGATTTTCTAACAACTGCTCCTGCCTCATGTGTAATTTTTTCTGTACCGCTTCACGATCAAGAATAATAAAAAACAAATCAGCAATACTACGTAATAAGCTGACATCTTCTTTACGCCAAGTGCCCGAAAAACCATCAAAGCCCAACAGCAAACAGCCTGTCCCCAAACTCCCTCCTTGCAAAGGAAGAGAAATGACCATAGAAGAGTTCATACCTAAAAGTATCTGTTTCTGCAAAACGATATCTAAAGCTGAATCCGGTAAAAATACGGTATTGCTCGAAGAGAAAATACTACAGATATGCCCTAACTCTTCACTATTAAGCTTCGCTATAAATTGCTTCATAGAGGAGACTTCTGGGCTGCCCCATTCATAAACGTCAGGAAAAGAAGTCGTCTGATCTGGATTACAATGAATTAAACAACTGCGAACACCGCTAATACTCTCTGTTAACAAATTGAGCGCTGCTACTAAAGATTGCTCAATACCGATCTGATGCACTGTTAGGAATTGCTGAGATAATTTCGCCATAAGGCGCTCTAGCTGCAAATAACGATTTAACTTTCGTTCGATCTGCTCATTGCTGGTTAAAAAATTAAATGTTCCTAATATTTGCATTTCATTCTTACCTACAGAAACCCCACGACATTGAACAGAGAGGCACTGATGGTCAATGTCATAAATACGGAAAGTTAACTCTAACGGACGCTGAGGATTTTTAAGATATTCTTTGGCAGATGCTATGACCCCGTCTCTATCCTGCGAATGTATTCGTTCTAATAGCCAGTCGATAGTAACGGTACTTTGATCCACAACGCCACCAGCACGCTCAACAAAATCTCGATTGAATCGTAGAAAGCCTGTTTCTAAATCCCACTCCCAGTCAGCCGATTTAAGATCATCCACTGGAAGATTATAGCGCTGATCATCATCTTTTTTTAGCGAGCGACGAAAGACTGAAGCGATCAATTTATTTGAAGCATTAGAGATATTCATTAATATCTTATAAGCTAAAGAACGATATTTATGTGAATCTGTGATTTCTGATTTTTTTTGCATGCCTTCCCTACTACGAATAAAGGCTTGAATGAAACATTAACAATGCTTAAGTAAATAGCTGCTTAATGCAATTCTATGGCAGTCTTTCATCTCTAGAAATTGAGCGCCTAGAGAATAGCCTTCTTTTGTTTCTTTACGAGAACGAATAATGGCAGACAAATCAATTGTTTGAAGAATGCCGAATATACGTATTTCAAACGCCATAATAATGGTATCACCTACTTTTAAATCATTTGCGGTGGTATGAATACGACAACCACAAATACTGGCATCAATCATTTCAGCATGAAGAATTTTTTGCGTCATGATGTTTTGCGTTATATGGGTAGGGTCTAAAGTTCGAGAATCAAAATAGCGTAATTCACAAGGCAAACGAATGTTCGCTCTGTTATTTCTTCGCACTTCTCCCGTTACCATATTGTTTGGCATTTCGATGTGTAGATAAGGTGAGGGCCTAGCGCATAAGTCAGTCACTGTGGTGCGAAATGCACAGGCACTATCTAGCTGTTCAATGAATAGTCGAGCTTTGACAGGAATAGCTAATAATTGATCACTAAGTTCAAGTTGGGGAGCCGAAACCATAATCGATTGATTAGGGCAGATTCCCCACAAATGATAACCGCCACTTAATGCCGGTAAACCTTCGAACTCTAGGTGAAGACTTTGCCCTAAACGTAAGGAATCTTCTAAAGAGGGGATCGGTAACTGAATTTGTGCCTGCAGAGCTTGATCCATACTGTTCCTAAATACTATTTCATTAGATTTAGTATAGACAAGCTCTGCTAATTACCATCTTTCTCGATAAATAAGTTAGTGCTGGTGACCACCAATGCCATGGGCATGCCCATGTTGAATTTCTTCAGCAGTTGCTGCACGCATCTCTTCAACCTTCACTTCAAAGGTTAATTCCTTGCCCGCAAACGGATGATTGGCATCAACATCAACCATAAACTTACCTACTTTAATTACCGTTACTTGGCGCTGGCCTTGCTCAGTCTCTACATGAGCAACCATGCCCTTTTTCCATTTTTTAGCGCCCTGCAGGTGCTTAATAGGCACTCGTTGCATGGCTGTTTCATCACGCTGACCATAGGCCTTTTCTGGTGCTACTGTGGCCGTAAACTCTGCGCCCGCTTCTTTGCCTAGCATCGCATCTTCAAGACCTGGGATGATATTACCGTGGCCATGCAGGTATGCCATGGCTTCGCCATCGTAAGAGCTTTCGATAACAGTACCGTCGGCATCTTTAAGGGTGTAATGAAATTGAACAACAGTATCTTTTGCAATGGCCATTCTGGGCTCCTAATTTTGGGCGAATCTGATGACTAAAGTGAGCAATGGTGGTTAATTATTAGCCAACTTTAATAATGAGGTCATAAAAATGCGCTAGTATCGGTAAAGCACAAGTTTTTCGCAAGTGATACTATGGGAAAGTCAGTTAACCAAAGATGATTTATTCATGTTCGAAAAGAAAGATTTGCTCGCGCTTGCAAATGAACACATGCCTTTTGGTAAATACCAAGGTCGTATATTAATAGATATTCCTGAAGAGTATTTATTATGGTTCGCGAAAAAGGGAATGCCAGAAGGCCGTTTAGGTATGTTACTAGGACTGGCATTGGAAATTAAGATTAATGGTTTAGAAAGTATAATTGAGCCCTTGAAAAAAAGAGATGCCAGCCAATTTATTGTTAATAACTCGCAGACACGACATTAACTCGCGCTCTTTTTCCTAAGAAGAATCTACACAATGGTACAACCCTCGAAATTAGAGGGCGTTAAATGAATACAACACAACAATATTCATAATAACAAGAAGGAGTTTTAATGATGCGTATTGGATTGTTAGAAACCGATGTTTTATACGATGATCTAATTAATGATTATGGTTCTTACGGTTTGATGTTTGAAAAGTATTTAACTCAACTGGACGATTCCAAGCTCGAGTTTGTTTATTATCAAGTTCAGCAAGGCGAATTACCACTGCTTTTAGACGAGTGTGATGCTTACATCATTACCGGCTCAAAGGCAGGGGCATATGAAGAGCACCTTTGGATTAAACCACTATCAAACTGGATTATTAGCGCAGATCAGGCAAGAGCAAAAGTATTTGGTGTGTGTTTTGGTCATCAATTAATTGCTCAGGCCCTGGGTGGCTCAGTAGAAGAAAGCAATAAGGGCTGGGGGGTTGGTGTACGTTCATTAGCGACGATTTCAGACTCTCCATTTTCGCAATCACTGCCTAAGCATTTAGATTTAATTTATAGCCATAAAGATCAAGTTGTTAAGCTACCTGACAACGCGCGCAATTTTATTAGTGATAATTTTTGTCCCTATGCGGGCTTTACAATTGGCCAACACATTGTGACTCTGCAAGGACATCCAGAATTTAGTGGTGAATACAGCACTTTGTTATTTAGGCTCCGTGCCAAGAATATAGGCGAGCCAGCGTGTAGCGACGCTATTAATTCACTACGCCATAGCACGGATGCCAATTTTATTGGGCGATTAATCTTGGATTTTTTACGACCTGAAACGACTCAACAGATGGATGAAGCGTTTCAGATAGAAGAAACTTTAAACTAACGCGGTGTCGTTACTGATTTTTTAGAATGGCATATTGACCATTGAACTTAACAGAAGGTTTTGTTTCTGGCTCAATTTTCATTACGCAAGCATCATTATAAATCGCGGCTTCTAAGCTAATTCTGGCTTTACCTTTGCGTTCAAAATGATCAAAAAAATTGGCAAGCTCCTCTTCATCCGGGGCATGGCAGATGGCGCGAATACGGCCATAGACAGGGGCTATGTATTTCATATTGCCTTCAGTCACAACTTGATTGCAGGCAATATTCTCCTCTTGGGTTTTAAGATAGACCATTCCCCAACACGCCATCACCGCCGCATTGTATAAACTGCCGCCAAAAGCGGTTTGCTTATCGTTAATATTGGGCTCTAACGGTGCTGTGAGAATTAAGGTGTCACCATCATAAGATTCAATTTCTAAACCCATGAATTGTGAGATAGGAAGATGGTCGCTGAAAAACTGTTTGAGTTTTTTACTAACCTGATCTGGGGTCAATGACGCATTCATAATAAGGCCTATTTATAGCAAATCAATTATTTGTTGAGCGGCATTATAGGGAGTGGTTTTATTATTTAAAACGTCATCCTGCAACTGCGGCAATGTATTTTTCACATCAATATTTTGCTTTAGTTTTAGTTCTAGCATTTCATGGATGAGTTTATTTAACCATTCACTATTTTGACGAGCACGCTTCTCTGCAAACGAACTAATACCCGCATTAATATTTTCATTAGCCGCTTTGTAATAATCACTAATCATCTGCCAAACATCTTCGATGCGTTCATTATTCAGTGCTGAGCAAGTTTTGACCGTCGGCGTCCAGAAGCTATTTTGCTTCATTAATTTGAATGCATTTTTGTAATGCCCTTGAGTTTGATTGGCAAGACTTAAGCTTTCGCCATCGGCTTTATTGATGACTAACGCATCGGCCAATTCCATAATGCCTCGCTTGATACCTTGTAACTCATCACCCGCATTGGGCAGCATAAGCACTAAGAAGAAATCAACCATGCCTGCAACTTCGTATTCTGACTGACCGACACCCACGGTTTCTACCAAGATAACATCGTAGCCCGCGGCTTCACATAACAGCATAGTTTCGCGAGTTTTTTGCGCAACGCCACCTAAAGCACCTTCGCTTGGAGAGGGGCGAATGAAAGCATTATCTTCACGCGAGAGCATCTCCATACGGGTTTTATCCCCCAGAATACTACCTCCACGCAAAGGAGAGCTTGGATCAACCGCCAGCACCGCGACTTTTTTTCCTTGCTGAATAAGGTATTGGCCAAACGCTTCAATAAAGGTCGATTTTCCTACACCGGGAATACCGGAAATACCAATACGGATGCTATTGCCTGTGTGCGGCAATAGCTGATTAAGCAACTCTTGAGCTTCAATTCGGTGCTTATCAAGCTTGCTTTCAACCAGGGTAATCGCCTTAGCTAACGCCCGACGATTACCACTTCTTAGTTTTTCCAAATCAATCATGGTTTGGCCTAATTAGCTGGAGCATCATTAACCTGTGCAGCTTTAATCGCTTCAAGCACCGCGCGCGCACTGATTGGGATTTTAGTGCCTGGACCAAAAATCCCCTTCACCCCAGCGTCCCATAAATAATCATAATCTTGCTTCGGAATAACACCGCCAGCAACAACAATGATATCGTCAGCACCTTGTGCTTTTAATGCGGCAATCAACGAGGGTATGAGGGTTTTATGACCCGCTGCTTGAGACGATACACCAACAACGTGAACGTCGTTTTCGACCGCTTGTTTGGCCACTTCTTCTGGCGTGGAAAACATAGGGGATAAATCGATATCAAAGCCGACATCGGCAAACGCCGTAGCAATAACTTTGGCACCGCGGTCATGACCATCCTGTCCCATTTTACAGACGAGCATTCGCGGGCGGCGGCCTTGCTCTGTCTCAAAGCTTTCGATGTCGCTTTTAATCGTTTGCCAATCCGCATCATCTTCATATGATGCGCCATACACACCTGAGATAGTACGAGCCTCGGCTTTATAACGTCCGAATTCTTCTTCCATTGCGTCTGAAATTTCACCTACGGTTGCGCGTAAACGTGCAGCTTTCACACTTAAGTCTAGCAGGTTGCCCTCGCCTGTTTTTGCGGCAGCCGTAATGGCGGATAACGCTGCGTTAACCGCTTCGTTATCACGAGTGGATTTAATTTCAGTTAAACGTTTAATTTGTGATTCACGCACCGCGACATTATCGACCTCAAGAATGTCGAGATCAGCTTCTTCATTTAGCTGATGTTTATTCACCCCCACAATAACATCTTCGCCGCGATCGATACGGGCTTGCTTGCGGGCAGCGGATTCTTCAATACGAAGTTTTGGCAAGCCTTCTTCAATGGCTTTTGCCATGCCGCCTTTTTCTTCAATTTCTTCAATCAATGCCCAAGCTTTATCCGCCATTTGCTGGGTTAAGCTTTCCATCATATAAGAGCCACCCCAAGGATCGACGACTTGAGTAATGCCCGTTTCTTCTTGAATAATAATCTGCGTATTACGCGCGATACGTGCTGAGAATTCTGTTGGCAATGCAACGGCTTCATCTAGGGCATTGGTATGCAGAGATTGCGTTCCGCCAAATACAGCGGCCATGGCTTCAATGGTTGTGCGCACAACGTTATTGTATGGGTCTTGCTCGGTCAACGACCAGCCAGATGTTTGCGAGTGCGTTCGCAACATAGAAGACTTTGGATTTTTGGGTTTAAATTCCGCCATGATGCGGTTCCACAATAAACGTCCGGCGCGTAACTTAGCGATCTCCATATAGAAGTTCATGCTAATGCCCCAGAAGAAAGATAAGCGCGGCGCAAAGGCATCCACATCTAATCCTGCAGCTAATGCTGTGCGCACGTATTCTCGACCATCACTTAAGGTATAAGCCAGTTCAAGAGCCGCATCCGCGCCCGCTTCTTGGATGTGATAACCCGAGATGGAAATACTGTTGTACTTTGGCATATTGCCAGAGGTGTAGGCGATGATATCACCGATGATTCGCATCGAGGGTGTCGGTGGATAAATGTAGGTATTACGCACCATGAATTCTTTTAGAATATCATTTTGAATCGTACCCGATAATTTATCTTGGCTAACCCCCTGCTCTTCTGCCGCAACGATGTAGTTGGCTAAGATAGGCAATACGGCGCCGTTCATTGTCATAGATACAGAGACTTTATCCAACGGAATTTCATTGAATAAAATTTTCATATCTTCGACAGAATCGATGGCAACACCGGCCTTACCCACATCACCACTGACGCGAGGATGGTCAGAGTCGTAACCGCGGTGCGTCGCTAAATCAAATGCAACTGAAACACCCTGTGCACCTGCCGCTAAGTTCTTACGATAAAAAGCATTCGATTCTTCTGCGGTAGAAAAACCAGCATACTGACGAATGGTCCAAGGGCGGCCCGCATACATAGTCGCTTGCGGCCCTCGCACATAAGGTGCAAGACCCGGCATGGTATTAGTGAACTCAAGATCTTTCACATCGTCTTGAGTGTACAGCACTTTAATTGGCACACCTTCAGGGGTATGCCATTCCATTTCTTCAGGCGTTAAGCCTTTCATTTGCTTGATTGCCAAGGCTTCCCACTCTGCCAGAGTGTACTTCTGTTCTTCTGACATTAGTGTTGTCCTTCTGCAATGTTATTTGCATCTTGAGGCTGATTAAGCTCGATCAGAACACCATCACAGGATTTTGGATGAATAAAGATAACTCTACAGTTATGCGCACCTAACGTCGGTGCTTCTGATAAAAACTGATAGCCTTTTTCTTTTAAGCGCTCAACATCTGCGTCTATGTCATCGCTACGAAAACATAAATGATGCAAGCCACCGCCTTTTTTATCCAGATACCCTTGTATTGGACCTTCACCGTTTAATGGGTGTACTAATTCAATGCTGGTTTCGGCTAATGGAAAAAAAGCGGTGCTGGTTTTAGCCGCTGCTACATCTTCTTGGCCCTGAAAAGAAAGACCAAAATCTTCCATAAAACGTTTAATCGATTTCTCTAAATCGGGAACCGCAATCGCGATGTGATCTAATGCAACTATCATAATGTCACCTTGCTATTTAGCCGTAAGAGATGCTGAAAGAATAATAGAGTCTAAAAATTCAGCGGTCTGCGCTTCTATGCGTGCGGTTATCACATCAGGTGACTCAACCACCGCTTTTTCATCTGGAGTAATTTTAAACAAAACCTGACCTTTACTGATGATAGCGCCATCGTCCTCGACCAAGACTTTATCCACCGTTCCAGAAAAAGGGGCTTTCACTTTATTAAACATCTTCATGACTTCAATAATATACAACGGCTGACCCGCTTCAAAGTGCGCACCTTCTTTTACTAGCGGTGGCATACCTGGCGCTTCGCAAGAATAAAACATACCACCGGTAGGAGCTAATATTTCATCACTTTTGGCCGTTGGTGGTGGTACCAGTACTTTAGCCATTTGTACTTGCAGTTCTTTATCAAATAACGATTCAGGAATGTGTACACTTAAGTCTTCGTTAACTTTTAAGTCGAAGAATTGAGTCTGAATACCGATGAAAGGTAATAGCGATAATATTTCATTACCCGCTTGATAGCCCAAGTGCGCCGATTGAATGGCCAACCATTGTGCGCTTTCGATAGTATCAACAGGTGATTTCTTTTTCACCAATGCTTTACACAGCTCGGCATAGTTTGAAATTTCTAAAATATTTTCTAATTCTGCATAAAAATTCAGAGCTTGACTTAAAACTTCATGGTCGTGATCCCAAATCATACTCGCAGCAGGATTGTCGGCGTTGAAATTCATATTCAAAAAGTGATACGCCTCAGATAATACTTTAACCGGATTTTCCACCCAAATAATTTCACCTTTGGCATTTAGCTCAAAGTATTTTTGATTCAAGCTTAACCAGCCTGCTAATACGTGGGGCTCTGCTAATAAGTTTTCCAGTGGACGAACTAATAATAGCTGCTTACGAGTTAAAACGTCGAGCAACGCTGACTTTGCGTCTTCATCTTTAACTGCTGCCATTGCTTTATTGCAGACTTGTTCGTAAGCAAAATTGAGATCAAGGTTATTGGCTTTTTGTTTTAATAAACCAACCGCCGTCAAATAAGGCACGATAAAGCGGGTTGTTGGGCGCGCATTAATATTATTACCCAAGAACCAATTAACCAATCCATAATGAAACTCTAGATTAGTCGACAGGTCTTTACCGGTTAATTCCGTTTTACGTAATACTTCTGCTAAACCTTGATAGCTGCCTAAACGATCTTTACCCACTGTTAATAACAAAGCGATATTACTATCGTATGCGCCTGCCAAGTGATATTTCATGAACACATCAGTATCAGGATTATGTAAGCTGATACCTTGATCGTCACGAATTTCACCTTCACGCGCATCTGACCAGTGTTCAATGATACCACCGGCATGAGGGGCTAATGCTTGGTTAGTGGCGTTTAAACGCGCCTCTACTGATGCATTATTACGTTTAATACGTTCTGGTTTAGGTAAGCGAGGGCCATGAGCGGCTAGTAATACCATTGCTTCAACTAAAGACTCTACGATAAAGAAATCGGTCTCATCTTCAGGATTAACAAATCTCAACGCATAACATAATTCCGTTACGCGATGCTCTACCTGAATGCGGGTATTCATTTCCATGAAGAAGTGTTTATCACGATCAACAATACATTCGAATGTTGATACACTATCAAGCCCTACCGCTTCACCAAAGGTTTCCGATTCTTTTTCCATTGCATGCAAAGTTTTTAAATCTTGCTTCAGTACCTTCGCTTCTACATCTCGGCCTGCTTTTACGGCTTCAGTTAATGCTGTTTCAAGTTCTTCTGTGGTGACAGACACTTCTAATAGTTTTTGTTCATGCATTTGCAATGAACAATCACGACCACCCAGTGCTAAACTCCACTGACCATTACCAATCACCTGTATTTCTTGGTGACGCGTGGTTTCGATATTGAGCTCGATAAGAATGTTTTTATTATCACCTAGCCCCGTTGCTTTAACTTCGTTTAGAATTTCTAATACCAAAGAAGGCGCTTGCGCAGCAACTTGTGCTATTTGAGATTCTACCTCGCCTTCCAATGTATTTGGATTAGGCAAGATACGCTGACCTTTACCACCACCGCCACCAATGCACTTAAGACGAATACGGTTTTCAGGGTAATTATGACTCATCACAATCACTTGCTCACGAATCGTTTCTTGCAGTTCTTCAATAGTATAAAGATCAATGCCTTTTTTATGACCTGCGGTTAATACAACATCGGCTTTTTCAACCAAGCTTTCGGCATCATCAAAAAGTGCTTGATCAAGTACTAGGTGTTCTTTTTTTGCCAAGGCCAGCAACGCTTTTTCATCACTGTGTTTTTTAACTAAGGTAATCGCTGTTGCATTATCAATACCGGGGGTAACACTCACACCCACTTTTAATGCCGTGCGCTTAGCTTCATCTTTTAAGCCAGCGTCATGAACCGTTTTAGAACAGGGGCCAATAAAATTCAGACCTGCGTCTTCCATCGCCGCAACCATGGTTTCGTCTTCTGCCATAAAACCATAACCCGTAAAAATAGAGTTATAACCATTTTCTTTAGCAATGCTTATGATTTGCTGAATACGGACATTACGCTCTTCTTTATCAGCACCGGTATAATCTGGGACACGGTGCACACGCTGAGGGTCTGTTAACTGACGCAGTTCTGGCGCGAGCGCATTTTGATAAACGATTGAATCTTTCTCAGACAACAGAATACCGTAATGCTCGATACCCATTTCTCCGAACACATCCATTGCTTCTTTACGAATAGGACCACGGCAAATAATTAATGGGCGCATGTCGCTGCACTCAAAACTTTGCGCCCACTCGTTGTTTGATTTCGCTAAACGGCGGTCTTTATGTACCAATGGGTTATTTAAATAATAATCGTTACTCATGTTCTAATCCTATTAAGCAAAACGTTGCTTTAAATTCTTTTTATATGAATGCGTCATCGCTTTCAAAATCAAATAAACCTAGTGGAACTCGCGCTGTACGGCATTCAATGGTTCTGGTATGTAATGGCGTAAGTGAAAACTCATGTTTTCACTTAAAACTTTACGTAAATCACTTGGCATCACAATTTGAGAAATAGAACCTAGACTTAGGGCTTCATTCGGATTCATGAGTTCTTCTTCATAGCGCTTAGCTAATAATGCTTCTTGCTCTTTTGCCCACTGCGCCGTTTGTTGTTTGTTTTTAACAGCACTGCGAATGGCACGTAATTCATTTTTATAAACAAACTCAACCCCTGCTGGCCCCATTACTGCGGCGCGAGTAGAAGGTAATGCGATAACGAAATCTGCACCTGTCGGATAGTTATTATAAGACGCGTAAGCACCGCCAAACGCATTACGAATAATCAATAAGAAACGGGGAGTGCGTAAATCGATAATCGCATCGAGCATTGCACGACCTGCTTGCACGATACCCTGGGCTTCTTGATCTTTACCGGGTAAGAAGCCTGTCGTATCTTCCATAAATATCACAGGAATGTTGTAAAGATTACAGAAGCGGATGAAGCGAGCATTTTTATAAGCAGCAGCAATATCAATCTGACCCGAAGAAACCGCTGAATTATTCGCCACAAAACCGATAACATTTCCACCCATACGACCCAGAGCAGTAATGGTATTGCGCGCACGATCAGGTTGAATTTCCATGAAGTCTCCATGATCACATAGCTGCTGAATCATGATGGTGACATCCATAGGGGTATTAAATCCGCTTGGACTGTTGAAGGCTTTTTTTAATAGGATATCAATATCCCAAGTTCTACGATCAACCGGATCGGAGGTTTCTTGGTAAGGGGCAAATTCACTATTATTATTTGGAATATAGTTAAGTAAACGTTTCACTTTTTTCAGTGCACTCACTTCATCTTTGACTACAAAATCAGTAACACCACTTTGACTATGAACGCTTGGGCCGCCTAATTCATCAGGAGTAACGTCTTCACCCAATACCGATTTAACAACACCAGGTCCCGTTAAACCAAAGAAGGTATTATTCGGTTGAATCATGAAGCTACCCTGACGTGGCAAATACGAACCACCGCCAGCGTTAAAACCAAACATGCACATGATAGAAGGCACGACACCGCTGATTTTACGCAAGGCGGTAAAGGCTTCTGCATAACCATCAAGGCCGCCCACACCCGCAGGGACATAAGCACCGGCGCTATCATTAAGACCGACTAATGGAATTTTGCGCTTGCCGGCCAGTTCAAATAAACGCGCTAGCTTTTTACCGTTAGTCGCATCCATAGAGCCTGCACGCACTGTAAAGTCATGGCCATAGAGCGCAACATCGCGACCGTTGATTTTCACTATCGCTGTCACAAGCGAAGCGCCGTCTAAGTTCTTACCCCAGTTTTGGAATAGAACCGTTGGACTTTCATCGGTTAAAACTGAGATACGCTCCCAAATCGTCATACGCTTTTTAGCGTGCTGACGAGTAATGGCATTAATACCTGCGGCTTTTTTGGGACGCTGAATCAGTTTGTAGCCTTGCTTTAGGCTTTCTTCATAAAGTCCTGGTTCATAAGACGCTTGACCAGGAATACTGAATTCAACCTCCTTCTTTGTATCAAAAGGATTCGTTAATGACGCCACTGGACTGGACACTTTGCTTGCTTTTGTCATGCTCTAGAATTCCACCGAGATCTTTCAGATCCCTTTTATTATTAGCCTGTCGTACATAATCAGCTCTCTGCTGAAAATCGTACATGATGTATTTTCATATTAACTTGAGGATAGATAATAGTGAAGAATGTCTATTTATGGAATAGCTTATTGATTTGTTATTTTTACTAGAAAATAGCCTGAAAGCCTGTAAATAGGGGAATAATCCATATAAATGAGTTATTTAATTGACATTATTTCTAGCCAGTAATGCACATTTCCGCTCAGCATAATCACCTTATTTGGAATAAAAAGGTACATAAACGCTTAGATTTTCTGTGCGAGTTTGTTTTTAGTTATTATTTTGAGTGGGTTCTGGCTATTTTTTTGAATAATGTTGACAGTAAATAGGAGACCCATAGATCTGCTA
>Ga0209305_1000355_pt1 | contig 34434 bp, 30 predicted proteins | sample COGITO_mtgs_1103_FD_184792 | JGI IMG/M metagenome (GOLD analysis project Ga0209305, IMG submission 184792) | Pelagic marine microbial communities from North Sea - COGITO_mtgs_110321 (SPAdes) (version 2) | ecosystem: Environmental > Aquatic > Marine > Epipelagic ...
CCCAATTTAGAGGTCACAATAAAACGACTAATCAAATAGCCTAGAATCAAGGCTAATGCCGAACAGAAAAATAATCCTGCCCGAGTTGTATCCGCCTGCAAATCAAACCCTAAAATATCTTTAAAATCGGTTAAGCCATTATTGCCACCAAACCCCATGTCGTTGCGAAAAAAAGCCAACATCAAAGCATAAGTTAATGCTTGCGTAATAATGGAAAGATAAACTCCTGTTACCCGTGAACGGAAAGCTAACGCACCGAATACAAAGGCTAAGATTCCTGGCGCCAATAAGACCATCGCCATAGAAAAACTAAAGCTCTCAAAACCCAGCCAATACCAAGGCAGTTCTTGCCAATTTAAAAAGACCATAAAATCAGGAACGTCTGGATTGCCATATACCCCACGATCGCCAATTTGCAGCATCAAGTACATGCCCATGGCATAACCCCCTAATGCAAAGAAAGCACCATGGCCCAAACTTAAAATTCCGCAATAACCCCAAATTAAATCAACCGATACCGCGAGCAAGGCATAGCATAAATATTTACCCAACAAGGTCATGGTATACGTCGACACATGAAAGATAGAACTTTCTGGCATGAATAAATTTAATGCCGGTACTAAAATTGCCAACGCAGCGAGTACCGCTAATAAACGGCGGCCACCTTTGTCGTTCATTAATAGGGTCGTTAGAGGGCCTAATTTTTTATTCGAACTGTTACTTATTAAATTCGTCATATTGCTCTCCTTAACCGTTATCAACTGCACGGCCTTTCAGAGCAAATAAACCCCGAGGACGCTTCTGGATGAATAAAATAATAAATACCAATACAAATATTTTCGCTAATACAGCACCCGCTACAGGTTCTAAAAATTTGTTAGCAACACCTAAAGACATTGCCCCCACTAAGGTACCCCACAAATTTCCTACGCCACCAAATACCACGACCATAAAAGAATCGATAATATAAGCTTGACCCAAGTTTGGACCGACGTTCGTTAGCTGACTTAATGCCACACCTGCGATACCCGCAATCCCCGAACCTAAACCAAACGTTAACGCATCAACCCAACCCGTACGAATACCCATAGAGCTGGCCATCGGGCGATTCATCGTTACCGCACGCATTTGCAAACCAAATAAAGTACGTTTTAAAACCAGCGCTAATACCGCTAAGACGACGAGGCTGAAAATAATGATGTATAAACGGTTATACGTTAGCGATAAACCTGGGTTCACCATAAAAGTACCTGCTAGCCAATCCGGTGTAATCACTTCCCGATTCAATGGACCAAAAATAGAACGCACCGCTTGCTGCAAGATCAAGCTAATACCGAACGTTGCTAATAACGTTTCTAATGGACGCCCATAAAGATGACGAATCACCGAACGCTCAATCAAGATACCGACCAAACCGCTGACTAAAAATGCGGCCGGAATAGACACTAATAATGAAGCACCAATCGATTCAGGCATTAACATTTGCACGACATAAGTGGTATACGCCCCTAACATGATCATTTCGCCATGAGCCATGTTAATCACACCCATGACACCAAAGGTAATGGCCAGACCAATTGCGGCTAATAATAAAACCGCTCCTAGTGCTAGACCAAAATAAAGATTCTCTAGATAGCCGTTATAACTCATGAGTGTTTCGATATCGGCTAAGGTTTTCTCGGCCAATTTAAATTCGTCATTACGCAGTTTTTTACTTTCTACATCAAAGCCTGCAATAAACTTATTTAATCCAATACGAACCTCTGAATATAAAGAACCATCCAATTCTTCTAAGGCGAGCAGCCGAATTGTTGACTGATCTGATTTCAACAACATTAAGGCACGAACAGTTTTTAAGATATCCACAACCTGAGAGTTCTTTTCACTCTTCAGTGTTTTTTCAACAAAGGCTAAATCAATGCTAGAACCGTCTTTCAATAAGTTCTGCGCTGCAGCGATTCGAGTGGCCGCATTAGGGTGGGTAATTTTCAATAATGATAAATGGGAACGAAGATTGCGACGTAATGAATTATTCACCCCGATTCTCTTAACCCCACGCTTAGATAAACCAGAAACTTCTTCGTGGCTAAAGGCATCTAGCATGGCATTAGATTTTTCTGCACTGACCAATGACATATCAACAATCAGAATTCTCTTCTGATCTTTATCCACATTATTTTTCTTTTGATAATATAATTGACTATCTAGCAAGGATTGTAGAATTAATAATTTGTTGTCGTCTTCTATAGCTGCAATGCTATCAATGATGTCGGCTTTCTCTTTATAATTTGCCTTAATCAGTTCCTGCACCGTTGCAGGCAGCGAATTGTGTAGTGCTGTTTTTTCTGTACTGTTAGAAGTACTAACATCGGCATGACTAAAAACCGTAAGCAGCGAAAAACAACTAAGCCACACAATACGCTTTATATATTCGCGCATAATGATGTTCCTAATAAAATGTTAAATTTAAGATATGATGTTCTGTCGAGAAGTGAAGGCAGGGAGCGCAGCGCACTCCCTGATATCGCAGAGGTATTACTCTTCGCTAGCTAAAGCAGGTGCGCCACAGGTTTTAGTGACTGTATTATAGTTTCCGCAATTGACAGGTGCCGTCCAGTCAGAAATAAGTACTTTGCTTTCTGGTAGGAAATCCGTCCATGCATCACCCTTCACTTCACCATCTGTGCTCCAAACAATATCGAACTGACCATCTTCTTGAATTTCACCAATAAGAACTGGCTTAGATAAGTGGTGGTTAGTATTCATCACTGCAGTACCACCAGACAGGTTCGGCACAGTCATGCCATACATAGCAGCACGAACCTTATCAACATTTTCACTTCCAGCTTTTTCTACCGCTTGTGCCCACATTTTAAAACCAATATACGTTGCTTCCATAGGATCGTTTGTTACGCGCTTATCATCTTTGGTATAGGCATGCCATTGTGTAATGAATTTTTCATTTTCTTCACTATCTGCGCTCATGAAATAATTCCAAGCGGCAAGGTGACCGACAAGAGGCTTCGCATCAAAACCAGAAAGTTCTTCTTCGCCAAGTGAGAAAGCCACAACAGGAATGTCTTCCGAGCTAATACCTTGGTTCGCTAGTTCTTTATAAAAAGGAACGTTAGCATCACCGTTTACGGTAGAAACTACTGCTGTTTTCTTACCAGCACTCCCAAATTTTTTCACGTCAGAAACAATCGTCTGCCAATCGCTATGACCAAAGGGTGTGTAGTTCACCATAATATCTTCATCGGCAATGCCTTTCGATTTTAAATAGCTCACTAAAATTTTATTGGTCGTACGAGGATAAACATAATCTGTACCGGCTAATACAAAACGCTTAGCACCGACTTCATTTAATAAATAATCAACCGCAGGAATAGCTTGCTGGTTTGGCGCTGCGCCCGTATAAAAAACATTTCTCGAAGATTCTTCACCTTCATATTGAACGGGATAGAACATCAAGCCATTTAATTCTTCAATCACTGGCAATACTGATTTACGTGATACAGAAGTCCAGCAGCCAAAAATTACATCGACCTCTTCTTGAGATAATAACTCTCGAGTTTTTTCAGCAAATAAAGGCCAATTTGATGCCGGGTCAACCACGACAGGTTCTAATTGCTTACCTAATAAACCGCCTTTTTTATTCTGTTCTTCAATCATCATAAGAACAGTATCTTTCAGCGTTGTCTCTGAAATCGCCATCGTGCCAGATAACGAGTGCAATACACCGACTTTAATAGTATCTGCCGCATTCGCCATACTGATGCCTGCCGCTAACGTTGCAACAGCTAAAACTTTAGAAACCTTTCCAAGTTTTTTCGTGGTATTTCTTAACATGCTTTTCATTACTTAAGTCCTTTTTCTTGCCTTATGAAGTCAACATCTAAAACTTTACGTTTTGTAGTGCTGTATTTTTTGTATTACTGAATAGGCTAGAGCAAGGGTTGTACCAGTTTTATATTTACTTTGATTTTCAACGACTTAATTGAGTTTTTGCACGTTTTTTCAATTTTATTTAGAGGCCAACATATTATTTAATTTTAATGCGCACCAGAATAATCCAACCCATTCGCGACCATGCTTTTATTTGGTGCGAAATATAAGAAAATTAATTCTCAATTATATTCACCTATTAGCAAAGCAGACAAAGAGATTAAAAGGCGGAGATCACAAACATGAAAGCGGAAGAAGAAACAGATAATTTGAAAGTTAGAGCAGGTAAACCACAGGTCACCTGCTCAATTTTGGAGCAAAACTGATAATTAAATAACGTTATTTTTCATCAAATCAGTATCACGCAACATGCCTTGCTCGATAATGAAGCGTACGATGTCTTGCACACCTTGGCCACTTTTTAGATTAGAGAAAACAAAGGGACGTTCGCCACGCATTTTCTTAGCGTCACGATCCATTACGTCTAATGAAGCACCGACCATGGGTGCGAGATCGATTTTATTAATAATTAATAAATCCGATTTAGTAATACCTGGGCCACCTTTGCGCGGAATCTTATCGCCAGCAGAAACGTCAATAACGTATAAGGTTAAATCAGAAAGTTCTGGGCTAAAGGTTGCAGATAAATTATCACCCCCTGATTCAACCAAGACCATTTCTAAACCTTGGTGGCGATCAGAAAGTTCTTTAACCGCCGCAAGGTTCATGGATGCATCTTCGCGAATAGCAGTATGCGGGCAACCACCTGTTTCGACACCGATGATACGATCGGCATCTAACGCTTCGTTACGCGTTAAAAACTGTGCATCTTCTTTGGTATAAATGTCGTTAGTCACGACAGCAATGTTGTAGGTATCTTTCATTATTTTGCACAGGGTGGTTAATAATGCAGTTTTACCGGATCCTACAGGACCGCCAACGCCGACGCGCAATGTTTGTTGTGTTGTCATTTTTCGACCTTCTAAATTTTATAAATACGGATCACGATCGAAACAATCGTGAATACTGGGTTTCATGTAATGCCGATGACATAGATAGCCCCACTAAGCCTGACCCAATATCATCATCTTCAAGTTGCATCGCGTTTTCGACGATCGCTTCAATTTCTGGAATCAAGTGGCGAATAATATTTTGCCCATCTGTTTGCCCCATCGGCATAGCTTTGCTTGCCGAAGTTATTTGATTTTCCAGCCATGACCATACGAAACCAATCAAACATTCCTCAACTGTTAATCCTTTGATAACCCCATTCAAAGCATACATACAGGCCACGGTGGGTTTATCGACTACGTCTAACTTTGCGATATGTTCCACAGACTGGCTCTTATGCCATTGCTTAAACGCATCACCGACTTGAATGTCTTCAAGATAAAGTTCTTTGGTTTCACGAAAGGCGAGCAGTGTCGCATTCCATGTTTTTAAAGACTGGGCATTTAAAGAGTCACTATCACTATCACTATTTTCTTCATTCACTTGTTTATCTGTTTCTTCATGCTCAATAAAATAAGCACTCCAAGTTTGATACAATCTTTTTAATATCGGTAAATCAATACCACCCAAACCATGAATCATCACACTTTTAATCCACTGCTCAACATCATCTGCATTTTTGCACCAACCTGCTTCCAAGGTATATTCCAAACCTTGGGAGTAAGCGAAAGCACCAATCGGTAATGCTGGGCTAGAGATGTGTAACAGATTCAATAAGCTTGTGGCTTGCATTTTAATGCTCATGATCGTGTGAATGATTTTCGTCATAACCACTCTCACCATGAGAGTGGTTATGACTTTCGCTATGAGAATGTCCGTGATCATGGGTGTGAGCATCTACATCCGGATGCACATAATCATCGTCGCCATGAGAATGACCACCATGGTCGCCATAAGCACCGTTTTCGGGTTCGAATGGCGCAGGTTCATGTATGACCTTGAGGCCGAGCTGAATCAACATGTCATCCAGCACGTAATCGTTTTGGTAGCGTAACCAACCATCGCCAACCTGCAAAGACACATGGCGATTTCCAAGGTGATAACAACCACGTGCAAATAGTTTCGCATCATCGGTGGTTGCCGTTGTTACAACTTCGTCAGCCGCGATGATTTTATAAACATCGCCAGCATCACAGCGCATCAAGGTATCGCCACGCATGACGTCACCACGATCGATCATGATGCCGACTTCTTGGCCAGTGATGGTGTGTGTTTTAAAACGACCGCGTTTACGCTGGTCATAAGGTAAACAAATACTGTCTTTAATATTTTCCTCACCGGTTGGGTGAAGAATTTTTTCAATAATTTTAATCAATTTAGCTCAAATCCTTCATCGTGATAAATACCAGGGTTAAATCATATCTAAAACAAAAAGTATCGTTGTGCCATCGGTAATACTTCAGCCGGCTCACACGTTAGCTCTACACCGTCAGCTTTCACTACATAGGTTTGTGGATCAACTTCAACCACCGGCTGATAATCGTTTAATACCATGTCGCACTTACGAATTGAGCGACAGTTTTTAACCGCGACTAATTGTTTATCCAATCCTAAATGCGCTAAGGTATTTTGTTCTAGTGCCGCTTTTGAAACGAAGGTCAAACTGGTTTTAGAAACCGCTTTACCCATCGCGCCAAACATCAAACGATAATGCACTGGCTGGGGTGTTGGAATTGATGCATTCGGATCACCCATTGGCGCAGCGGCGATCATGCCACCTTTAATAATTAATGAAGGTTTGGTGCCAAAGAACATCGGTTTCCATAAAACCAAATCGGCATACTTACCGACTTCAACCGAGCCGACTTCATCAGAGATACCATGAGTAATGGCGGGGTTAATGGTGTACTTCGCAATGTAACGACGCGCACGAAAGTTATCACAGCCTTCAATTTCAGAATTTGCATCTTCCGGTAATGGCCCACGCTGTACTTTCATTTTGTGCGCGGTTTGCCAAGTACGTGTGATCACTTCACCTACGCGACCCATCGCTTGAGAATCGGAAGAGATCATTGAGAAAGCACCTAAGTCATGCAAAATATCTTCGGCAGCAATCGTTTCGCGACGAATTCGAGAATCAGCAAAGGCAACGTCTTCTGGAATATTAGGATCAAGGTGATGGCAGACCATCAACATGTCTAAATGCTCGTCAACGGTATTCACCGTATAAGGACGAGTCGGGTTAGTCGATGACGGTAATACGTTCGACTCACCGCAGGCTTTAATAATATCCGGCGCGTGGCCACCACCTGCACCTTCGGTATGGTAAGTATGAATAACACGACCTTTTAATGCGCCGAGCGTATCTTCAACAAAACCGGATTCGTTTAACGTATCGGTATGAATCGCAACTTGCACATCATACTTTTCTGCGACGGTTAAGCAGTTATCAATCGACGCAGGCGTTGTACCCCAATCTTCATGTAACTTTAAACCGATGGCTCCCGCGACACATTGTTCTTCTAACGCTTCCGGTAACGACGCATTACCTTTGCCTAAGAAACCAAAATTCATCGGCAACTCATCCACCGCTTGCATCATTTTACCCAAGTGCCAAGGCCCTGGTGTACAGGTGGTTGCATTCGTTCCTGTGGCGGGCCCAGTACCACCACCGATCATGGTAGTCGTTCCCGACATCAAAGCTTCTTCAACTTGCTGAGGGCAAATAAAATGAATGTGCGCATCAATACCACCCGCCGTCAGGATTTGTCCTTCGCCTGCAATGATTTCAGTGCCGGGCCCAATTTCGATTGTGACGCCTGCTTGCGTATCAGGATTACCGGCTTTACCAATGGCTTGAATACGACCATTGTTTAACGCCACGTCGGCTTTAATAATGCCCGTGGCATCTAAAATAAGTGCATTGGTAATTACCGTGTCTGGCACTTTATCGGAGGTAGACTGACTCTGCCCCATACCATCTCGAATAACTTTACCGCCACCGAATTTAACTTCATCACCATAAACGGTGAAATCTTTTTCCGGTGTAATAAATAATTCTGTATCACCTAAGCGAACTTTATCGCCTACGGTCGCGCCGTACATATCAACGTAAGTTCTGCGATCTATTTTAGCCATTATACGTTCCTCATCAGAGCTTACCCATTATGTCGCCGCGAAAACCATAAATGGTTTTGGTTCCGGCATATTCAACTAATTCTACTTCTCGTACTTGGCCTGGCTCAAAACGCACGGCGGTTCCGGCGGCAATGTTTAAGCGAAAACCTTTGGTCGGTTCACGATCAAACTTAAGCCCTAAGTTGGCTTCGTAAAAATGATAATGCGAACCGATTTGAATCGGGCGATCACCGGAATTTGAAACTTTTACTTTAATAGTTTTTTGGCCGACATTTAATTCGATATCACTGTCAGGGCCTGATGCTGGAATAATTTCACCTGGAATCATCACATACTCCTTTTTATAGTCTGAGCTTTTATAGAATAAGCTTTAAGCAATGGGAGAATGAACAGTCACTAATTTAGTGCCGTCAGGAAACGTTGCTTCCACTTGTACGTCATGAATCATTGATGCGACACCGTCCATCACTTCATCACGGGAAATCACATTACGACCCGCGTTCATTAAATCAGCGACTGTGCGTCCATCACGAGCACCCTCAACAATAAAAGATGAAATGATCGCGATGCATTCTGGGTAATTTAATTTCACCCCTCGGGCACGACGTTTCTCAGCCAATTCTCCTGCCATATAAATTAATAACTTATCTTTTTCTCTTGGCGATAATTCCATAATTTAAACCTTCACTTAATATCTATTTTTAAATTCGTTTTAATTAATGCTTATATTAGGTATTCCAAATGCGTGGAGCACACGCATCGCGACCATTCACAAACGGCCGCATCCACTGCCAATATTTTATAAATACTTTTTTCGCATTATCCGCACAAGGGCCAAGATAACGCACGATGACTAAACCGGGTTTATGAGTGACCGCAACCAATCCTTTCGCTTGTCCTGACTCTACCGTTAATGCGGCTAATTTTTCTAATGCTTCACGCTGCTCTTCATCTAATTCAGGAATTTGGTCTGCGTCATTCGTCAAAATGAAACTGCCAAAAACAGCCTGCTTTGCCAAGCCTGCTTTATCTTGCATGATGTCGCCTTTTGCAGAAATCGTATTTCGCTCAATAAATAACGGCACACCATTTCGCTGAATCGATATCACTTGTCGAATACTGCCACGCTCAAACCAATCTTCGCTGCTCGGGCGACCTAAGCAAACAATATCCCAGCCCATAAACTGGGCATTATCATTCAGCTCGACTTCAGTAATTAGTTCGCCTTCAGCGCCATCGAATACCAAAGTTTCTTGTGGCATCCATTCAAGTACGGCACCGTTGTCGATTTTTAACGACACTTTCTGAAATTGTTTACGCTCGGTAATATTATTATAAATTTTACCCGCCGATGGTGTCGTCATTAATGCTTGGGCATGCGACTTTAGATGTAAGCCAATGGTTAAATAATCTCCAGCCACCAGCCCACCAGGGGGGTGTAATAAATACAAGTGTGCACAAATATTGCCTTCCGGATAAAAAGCACGCTGCACGCGTAATGGACCAAAGTGACTGGTTTTTCCTAAGCGTGTTTTATCATCAAGATAAACCAACTCGGCTTGATAATTAGCCAACCAATGTAATGTGGGATCAAGTTCTTGCGGTTGCAAAAATACTTACCTTTTAACAATGTGGAAATAGATTGATTAATGTTACTTCATGACACCGATCAACAATGCGCTTCAGCATTCGTTGCGATAATAAGAGCAAGGGCCTTGCCAACTGTGACAATGTTGACTAAATGAATACTATTTTCAATAGAAAAGAGATTGTCAGCTTTAGCAGGTTAGTTTTAGCTCATATTTTATTCAAGATTAAAAAAAGGCTGCGCATTAATGATGCGAAATATGGCTGTTGCGCTAAATTAGTGCAAGAAAACAGAACAGAAGATAAGTAATATGAATTCTAATAAATCCATATTATTCATTTAATGAATGGAGTACTTTTAATTACACTGCCTTATTCAAATAATTTCTAATGTACCTGCCGTTCAAGATACTAATCAGCACAGTACAATCGGCAATAACGCCAATCTAAGAACAACAAGACAAGAGAGCAAATTATGTCTGCAGAGAACTTATTCAGCCTAAAAGATAAAGTCGCCTTAGTAACAGGTGCAAGCCGCGGTATTGGTGAAAGCATTGCCAAGTTACTCGCCAGTGCTGGCGCTCATGTCATTGTTTCTAGCCGCAAGATTGAAGGCTGCCAAGTCGTTGCCGACGAAATCACCGCTGCCGGTGGTAGCGCTGAAGCCCTCGCCTGTCATATTGGTGAAATGGATCAAATCGAAAACTGCTTTAAGCAGATCGAAGACAAATTCGGCAAGCTCGATATTTTAGTGAATAACGCGGCAGCTAATCCTTATTTTGGCCACGTACTTGATACTGATTTAAGCGCCTTCCAAAAAACTGTCGATGTAAATATTCGCGGTTACTTCTTTATGTCAGTCACCGCGGGTAACTTAATGAAGAAAAGTGGCGGCGGTAATATCATTAACGTTGCTTCGGTAAACGGCGTGATTCCTGGCGATTTTCAAGGTATCTATTCCATTAGTAAATCGGCTGTAATCGCCATGACTAAGACCTTTGCCAAAGAATGCGCACCGTTAGGTATTCGTGTTAATGCCCTATTGCCAGGTTTAACCGATACCAAGTTTGCCAGCGCGCTGACCACCAACGATGCCATTATGAAGCAAGCCTTATTGCACATTCCGATGAAACGCGCTGCCATGCCAGAAGAAATGGCAGGCACAGTGCTGTATCTGGCCTCTGATGCGTCTAGCTACACTACGGGTACGTGCATTAATGTTGATGGCGGGTATTTGCTGGTATAATTTGGCAACTTACTAATTCAGGGTTACCGATATGTTTAATCCAGCACAACTTAAAGGCCTTGCAGACGAATGGATGCAAAGCCTGAGCGAAAAAGGCTTACCGGGCCAAGCGTTCAGCGAAGAAATGAAAATGATGGCGAAAGCGCATTTTCAACAATGGCTGGTGCAAGCAAATTTGGTAACCCGTGAAGAATTTGATGTTCAAGCTGAATTGCTCGATCGCACTCAACAGCGCTTGGGCAATTTAGAACAACAACTGGCTGAGCTTCAAGGGCAGCTGCAACCTGAAGCAGAAACTAAAGATTAAGCTGGATATTTAGCAATATCGTCTAAAAGTTACTACTATCGGCTAACGGCCGATTGCTCGTAACTTGTCTAAACTGGTTAATGAAATACTATTCTATGGAAAGAATGCATGTCATTAGCCATTGTTCATACCCGCGCTCAAGTGGGGATTCAAGCACCCCTTGTCACGGTTGAAGTGCATCTTTCAAACGGCCTGCCCGCGATGAATATGGTTGGTTTGCCCGAGACGGCCGTAAAAGAAAGCAAAGATCGCGTTCGCAGTGCCATACTCAATAGCAACTTCGAATTCCCCGCGAAAAAAATTACGATTAATCTCGCCCCCGCTGATCTTCCAAAAGAAGGTGGCCGCTACGATCTTGCCATTGCGATTGGTATACTCGCCGCCGCAGGGGAAATTCCCGACAAGCTACTGCAACAGCATGAATTCATTGGCGAACTCGCCCTCAGTGGTGAGCTAAGACCTATTCGCGGAATATTAAGCGCCGCCATTCAAACCCAACATGCTGAAAAAACATTAATTTTACCAAGAGACAACGCAGAAGAAGCGTCGCTCTGCCAAGGCGCACAACAAAAGAGTGCCAGTAGCTTATTAGAAGTGTGCGCTTACTTATGCGGCCAATCGAGTCTTGAAGATGTTGAAAATGTTGAGTTACCTGAGTTCACCGCAGAGCACGCCAACCTCAATGAAGTACGCGGCCAAGCACAAGCCAAGCGCGCTTTAGAAATTACTGCGGCGGGAAAGCATAATTTACTATTCATAGGCCCCCCAGGGACTGGCAAGACCATGTTAGCCAGTCGCTTACCGGGAATATTGCCGCCAATGACCGAGCAAGAAGCACTAGAAAGTGCCGCCATTCATTCTATCAGCCAGCAGCAAACCGTGTGGTTAAAACAATGGAAACAGCGCCCGTTCAGAAGTCCGCACCATACTGCCTCGGGTATTTCCTTAGTCGGTGGTGGTGGCAAACCCAAACCCGGTGAAATCTCTTTAGCCCATGGTGGTATTTTATTCTTAGACGAGCTACCAGAGTTTAGCCGCAAGGTTCTGGATGTTTTACGTGAACCTCTCGAAAGCGGAGAAATTTGCATTGCCCGCGCCAGCCAACAAGTCACCTATCCAGCAAGATTCCAACTCGTTGCCGCTATGAATCCATGTCCTTGCGGCTACTATGGCGATGCATCAGCCAAATGTACTTGCACCCAAGATCAAGTCAAACGTTACCAAGGACAAACCTCAGGACCTTTATTGGATCGCATAGACCTGCAAGTAGAAGTCCCACCGATCTCAATCCTAGAACTGCAAAAGACCCATTCCAGTTCACTAGAAGACAGCGCGACCGTACAAGCACGCGTCTTAGCCGCTTGGCAAAAACAAACTCAGCGCCAACAATGCAGTAACGGCCAACTCAGTAATGCCCAAGTCGAAGTACACTGCCGCTTAAGCGAAGAAAATGAAAACCTATTAAGATTAGCGATTGAGAAGCTCGACCTCAGCGCCCGTGCCTATCATCGCGTTTTAAAGATATCGCGCACTATTGCAGATTTGGATGAAAGTGACGACATTCAAACCGGCCACATCATGGAAGCGTTGAGCTACCGCAAGCTGGAGCGGTATCGCCAAAGTTAACCCCCTCGCCGCCAGTTGACCATTTATTTCTGCATGCCTTTAAGACGGATTGCTATCAAATTTCGCCATCGTTGTTAGAATAGCGGGCTGAATGAGAGAGGAATATTTGTGGTCGACTTAAGTCATCTAAACCCAAGGCAAAAAGAAGCTGCCAAGTACATCGACGGGCCGTTATTAGTGCTTGCTGGGGCAGGCTCGGGTAAAACCAGTGTGATCACCCGTAAAATCGCTTATTTGATCGAAAGCTGCGGCATCAAACCTCACCACATCGCCGCCGTGACCTTTACCAATAAAGCCTCGCGCGAGATGAAAGAGCGTGTCAGCCAGCTATTACAAGGTGGCAAAGGCCGAGGCCTAACCGTCTCGACCTTCCACAACCTTGGCTTGAATATTATACGTTCAGAGCATAAAACCGCAGGCTACCGCACCGGTTTTTCTATTCTTGACCAAGATGATGCTAAGAACATCCTAAAAGACATTATGATGCGTGATCATGACCAAGATGATGACGCGTTAGATATGGTGCAAAGCGCTATATCAAACCTAAAAAATGACATGCTAGACCCTGAGCAAGCCATTGCAAAAGCAGAAAATCCACAAGAAATGATGATTGCCCAGTGCTATTCGGTGTATCAACGAACGTTGCGTGCTTATAACGCGGTGGACTTCGATGACCTGATTTGGGTCCCGACCATGCTATTTAAAAATCATCCGGAAGTGCTAAAGCGCTGGCAGAGTAAAATCCGCTATTTGCTCGTGGATGAATATCAAGATACCAATACCAGTCAGTATGAGTTGGTGAAAATGCTGCTCGGCGACCGTAATGGCTTAACCGTGGTAGGCGACGATGACCAATCAATTTATGCATGGCGTGGTGCCCGTCCCGAAAACCTGAATTTATTGAAAGTCGATTACCCGCACTTGAAGCTGGTTAAACTTGAGCAAAACTATCGCTCTACCGGCTTAATTCTGAACGCCGCCAACAAGGTGATTGATAACAACCCGCACGAACTCATCAAAAAACTATGGTCGGATAAAGGCTATGGCGATGCGATTAAAATTCTTAAATGTAAGAATGATGAAATCGAAGCCGAACGTGTCGTTACCGGCATCGTTGAACGTCGCATGCGTTATGGCGGCAAATTCTCTGATTTCGCCGTACTGTATCGTGGTAATCATCAGTCGCGCATCTTAGAAATGAAACTGCAAGCGCACCAAGTGCCTTACAAATTAAGCGGTGGCCAATCGTTCTTTGGTCGTAGTGAAATTAAAGACATCATGGGTTATTTGCGATTATTAATTAACCCAACCGACGATTCTGCGTTCTTGCGCATCATTAATACCCCGCGCCGTGAGATTGGCCCCAGTACCATCGAAAAACTCAGCGAATACAGCATTCGTCGCGGCATCTCGATGATGGCGGCGACCACTGAACTCGGGCTCGAGCAATTATTAACGCCAAAAGCCTTGGATAAATTAAGACGCTTTGGCCATTGGCTCAACAACATTACGCGTATGGCTTATGCCGATGATGCGGTTGCCGCCGTGAAAGAAATGATCGAAGACCTCGATTACGAAGCCCACCTTAACCTTACCAGTGGCACTCCTCATCAAGCTGAACGCCGCATGAGCAACGTTTGGTATCTAGTCGATTCGATCTCAAGGATGATCGAGAAAGCCGATGAACTAGGCGATGAAGTAACGATCGAAGATGCCGTTAGTAAGCTGATTTTACGTGACATGCTAGAGCGCCAAGCCGATGACGATGAAGAAGATCAGGTGCAACTGATGACGTTGCACGCATCAAAAGGCCTAGAGTTTCCTCACGTGTATATGGTGGGTCTCGAAGAAGAATTGATGCCACACAGAAACAGTATTGAAGCTGATACCGTCGAAGAAGAACGCCGCTTAATGTACGTGGGCATCACCCGTGCTCAGCGTACACTCACCATTACTTATGCGGGAAAACGTAAACAGTTTGGTGAGATTCTAGATACGACCCATAGCCGTTTCTTAGATGAATTACCGCAAGATGATATTGAGTGGGAAGGCAGAACCGAAGTATCACCTGAAGAACAGAAAGCCCGTGGCCAAGAAACAATGGCAAGCTTGAAGAACTTAATGGCGGATTTTTAATTCGCTCGTTCAACCCATAAACAAAAAAAGAGCCTGAAGCATAAGCTTGAGGCTCTTTTTTAATGCTCGAATCTAAACCGAATACATTCGTAGAAATACCCGATTATAGATACCGTAAGCTTACTACGTACCAGACATGAACTTGATCGCAGCTGTTAGCTCGTCATCAGAACAATCCATGCACAAACCTTTAGCAGGCATAGCGTTCAAACCTTTCTTAGCAACCGCTAACGTCTCAGCAAGACCTTTCGATAAACGCTTGCCCCATGCAGCCACATCACCCTTCTTAGGTGCGCCAGCAATACCGGCCGTATGGCAAGAAGTACACGTACCGTTAAAGACTTCTTCGCCAGAGCGAGGACCCGTAGAAGCAGCGATTACTGGACCACCACAATCATCACCTTGCACACACACTTCAGCAATTGGCTTGATACGATCACGGATCTTTTCCGCTTGCGCATCGGTCATTGCATCAGTAGCAGCATTTGCTTGAGCCATTACTAGCGTGGCTACGAATAACATCATTGCTTGTAACATTTTCACAGAAAAGTCCTCTCAGCTATCACGGTTAATCCGTGTATTTTAAATTTCTGGCGCAGATTATAGCGGGATTTTGTAAGGGATAAAAATAATTCCATACATTCCGTAAGAAATTATAGAGGAAAGTTGATCTGGCGTGCGCTTACCGGTGAATTCAGGCCAATAAATAAATCACAACAAGAGCCTAATCAAAGTGACACTTGAATAGACAGGTAAATATACATTTTATCCTTTTGGCACATTTACTTAATGCGACTGTTGGGCTAGTTTTATAGACCAATAGCCTTACCTAAGACGGGTGAGCTACTTCTTAATTTCGTAATTTTTGCACAAGGACTTGGCATGCACTTAATAAACTTACCTTTTAAAGCTAGTATTCTAGCAACAACAATTGCTTTAACCGCTTGCGGTGGCGACTCTTCTAGTAATAATTCTTCTAGCAATAACTCTTCAGCCGAAAGCGTACCTATTGGTTTAGCCAATAATGCCTCAGGCACATCGGTTATTAGCGCTAAAGGTGGTAATGCAGATTATCAAGCAGGCGATGGGGGTTCGATTGAAATCTCTAAAAACTATAGCAGCGCTCCTCTAAACATTACCGTTAGTGGCTTACCTGATACGAATTATGATCTGCCAGATGTAACAGTTAACCTAGGTTCAAATCCCGCTCGAATAACCACTAGCATGACAATTACCACTTCAAATCCAAGTATTGAAGCCGGTGACTTGTATTTACATGACAATCGCATGTACCGCTATGATGGTATCGAACTGAATACAGAAAGCACGATTATTACGGGCTTAAGTATTGCGGAAGGTGCGGTCTTAACACTCGATCCTGTTTCTTCTCAAGCACAGCTTTTTTTCTACCAAGATATACAAAATGACGGAGAGATCACCGTAGCAACAGCGGCAATGGCTACGAGCGCAAGTGACCTATCTCTAATTCCTTTTAACTACTTCGGTTCTGGCGATATCAACTTATCTGGCAAAGAAATAGGCCAAAATGCAGGTTCACTACTGCTGTATGCTAATATTATTCAGAATAGCGGTTCAATAAATACCTCTGGTGCAAACGGTGATGCCACAACCGCTGGTGGCCAAAGCGGTAGTGCCACTGTTTTCGGCCTTACCTTTACTGAAAACACTGGTACGATTTTAGCGAATAGCGGCTCAAGTACAGGAGGGTCAGCCGGAGCCACAGAAGACATTGAAATATTATCGGTACGCTACCTAGTCAATACCGGTAATGTGAGCGCTTCTGCTGGCGCTGGCGTAAACGTTAATAACGTGATTAGCGGTGGTGATATCAGTATTACGGCCAACAACTTACTATTGAATACTGGCAACATCACCGCAAACGGTTCTACAAGTATTTTGAACGCAGCTGAAAGTGACGGCGGTGAAGGTGGTCATGGCGGTGATATTCAAATGTATTTAGGAGGCGAAGGCTTAGGTACATTCTCAGCATTCCCTTCCCCACGTTTAATTAACACCGGCGAGCTACAAGCAAATGGTGGTGATAGTGCTGACAACAATTACATCGCAGGTAACGGTGGCAGCATTGATTTGAAAGTAACTGAATCTGATGATGGCGATAAGACTCGCATGAACCCGGTTATGGTCGCTATTAGTGGCAACTTGAGTGCAGATGGTGGTAATACAACGGAAACCTCCGGCTCCAACTCGGCTAGAGCAGGTTCTGGTGGAGACATTGACATTAAGCATGATTCACAACTGATCGCGGTATTACCGACACAAATTGTCGGCTATGCAAGCATGAATACTTCAGGTGGTAACGGTCTACAAGCTGGTGATGCTGGAGACATCGATATAAAGGGTGGGTCTAATTCAGACGCTAGAGCTGAGATATATGCACCAGCACCTTCGATTAACATTGCCACCGATCTAGAACTTAATGGCGGTAATGTAATTACGTCTGCCGTTTTATCTCAAACGGCACAAGCAGGCCGCGGTGGCGACATGAACTTACAGATTTTGTCCCAGCATCAGTACGCACAAGATTCTCTGAACTTGAGTTTTAACGGTAATATTTCAGCAAATGCCAGCGATGTCAGTAACGGCTCGAGCAGTCAAGGTGGGACATTTAATGCCACAGCTCCACAAGACGTGACTATTCGTGGAAACATAAGTCTAAACGGCAGTAATGATACTGCGATTCCAGACATAGGTGAAAATGATGGCTATAACAAAGGAGGAGACGGTGGTTACTTTTCCATGGGCAGTCAATTTGGCAGCGTAGACTTTGATGCACAAGTTGCGGCTAAAGGCGGTGCAGGACAAATCGAAGGCGGTGAAGGTGGCGGCTTTGTAGTGAATTCACTAAACCCAGCCAAGGTTAATGGTTCTATTAATGTTGCTGGTGGCAATGCATCAATAACAGCCGTTAATGCCCAAGAAACCGAGGGCGGTGATGGTGGTCTGCTGATCATTCTTAGTCAGGAGCTAAATACTAACCTAAGTGCAAGCTATACCTTTAGTCCTGGCACTGGGACTGAGAATGGTGTTAACGGCGGAATTTTTGTCGATGCAAACTGCCTTAGTGGTGTTTGTCAAAAGATGCTATTCAATGGCCAACCTTAAGCGCTAGCGATAGGCCGCACTGTGTATTGCAGTGCGGCTTTTTTATTTTTATTCTTGGATTATTAAATGAAGTATCTTATTAAAATTTTATTTTTACTATTAATAAATACCGGAGCTTATGCAGCGCCTGCGATTGAATATCAACATGACCAACAACGTTATACTTTTCCTGAACTAACAATTTCAGCGAATGTTTTTTTTACTGAACTTAGTCAATATTCGGGCATTGACATCTATTATTATCCTGAACTAATAATTCCTAATGTATTTCGCGGAATATCTTTACATGAAGATGAACTACTGCGATTACTTGATAAAAATTTTTCATTAATTAAATCATTCAAAAATGAACAACTAGCATCATTACAAATTCTACCTGAAGGACAGATCCAGAGTAATAACTTACGTCATGCTGGTTCACTGATTGTTGAGTTATCGCAGTCTAGCAATGCACTTCAAGAACATCCTGCCTTACTCAGTGATCAACGTGTTCGTGTACTCAAAGCGAAAGAAAGAAGAGAAAAAATCATTAGCGAGTTGAAGGTTAAACAGGAAAATAAAAAAGAACAGAAAGATCAAAAAAAAAATAACAAAAAGATAATAAGAGCGCAAAAAAAAGCAAAAAAACAACAAGAAGAACTTATTCGACTTAAGCGCTACCAGGATACTGATAAAGAAATATATGAACGATTATTACCCTTTTATAAACATCAATTCGGTGAGCCTGATTTTTCTAAAATAAATAATTCAAATCAACCATGATCAGTATCCCAACACCTCAAGAGGCAATGGTACTGGCTATGCAGCAACGCTTAAAACAAAGCGAGTGCCTAACGTTCAAGCAGCGAAATCATCTACAACAAAGATCAGTAGAAGCCTTATTACAGCATGCTCTAATGACTGTCCCCTATTACCAAAGTCACCCTGAAATAAAATCAATGCAAGGGAATCTTCAATGGGATAAATTTCCTATTTTGACTCGAACTCAACTACAAAAAAACGAAAAAGAATTAATCAGTACGCAACCTCCAGCAGAACATGGAAGTCATATTGATTTTCGTAGTTCAGGATCTACTGGACGGCCCGTACATACAAAATCAACAGAGTACTCACAAATATATTGGCAAGCCCTAACACTACGTGATCACCTATGGGCAGGTCGTAATATGAATGGAAAGTTATCGGCGATTAAATTTTTGCCTGACAATAAAGCTCGTTATCCAGGACTAAATAATAATCGCTGGGGAACATCTACCGCCGCTTTAGGCTTCCATGCACCCTCTAGCCTCCTTAACAGTTCAGAATCCCTCGACGTACAATACCGTTGGCTATGTGAACAACAACCCAAATATCTAGTAACCTACCCCAGTGTTTTACAAGAATTGGCAAAAATTCAGTTACGTAAAAAACAATTAAATTCGCTTCATAACGTCTCGTGTATCGGAGAAAATCTGCCACCGTCTCTACGTGAGTTAGTACAACAAGCATTTGGTTGTCGAGTACATGATATTTACAGCTCACAAGAAGTAGGTTACATGGCGCTGCAATGCCCAAAAAATAATCATTATCATGTGCAGCTTGAAAACTGCTTACTTGAAATTCTCGATGAGAATAATCAACCTTGCGCGCCTGGACAGATGGGGCGCGTTGTTGTCACAACTTTGCATAATTATTTAATGCCCCTTATTCGTTATGAAATTGGCGATTACGCCATTCCAGGTTCAACATGTGATTGCGGTATAAGCCTACCCGTTTTAGAGCGTATTATTGGTAGAACTCGTAATTTAGTAACCTATCCGGACGGTAGCAAAAGCTGGCCTGCATACAACCCGATGGCTCTGATGAATCTTTTTCCTATGGCGAGCTTTCAAATAGAACAACTGAGCACAGAAGAATTACAATTTAATGTGCAAACATCAACAAAGCCTAGCGAAGAAGATTGCAACCAAGCTCGAAAAATAATCTGTGACGCTATTGGTCATAATTTCACCATACATATCAACCAGGTCCCGCAACTGGCTCGTAGTTCTGGAGGGAAATTTGAAGAATTTATTTCAAGGATCTAATCATGTTTGATACCACCGAAAGCTATCAAGCGATTTTTAACCAGCGGGCTGATGCTTATCATCAAGCTATGTTAAATTGGCCAGAAGCGCGCAATCAAGAATTTCTTGCGATTTTGCAAGACCTACCCATTAATTCCGCTACTCACATACTCGATATACCGGCCGGTGGTGGTTATTTGGCAAATTACTTACCTAACGACATTCGATTACACCATCTTGAAACCAGCGAACTTTTCGCCACCCTATTTCAACAACATTGTCATTCTGGTAGCCAGCATCCTCTTAGCTTATGCACACTTGATGAACTACCTGAAGAAGATAACAGCATCGACATTGCAGTGAGTCTGGCAGGTCTGCATCACACCAAAAATAAACAACCACTTTTTGATGAGTTATATCGCTGCTTAAATCCAGGTGGCTTGTTCGTCTTGGCTGATGCCGAAGATACCTCAGCCACAGCACGCTTCCTTGACGGCTGGGTAAGTGATCACAATACAATGGGGCATAATGGCTGGTATCTTAATCAACATACGATACAGCAACTTAAAAACAGCGGTTTCGAGTGTATAAATCAAGAAAACCGTGACTATCACTGGGTATTCAATAGTCAGTTACAGGCTGGAGAATACTGCAAACTTATGTTCGGAATAGATCGCGCAGACGAGCGTGAGGTTAGCGATGCTCTTGCAAAAGAATTAGGGTTTGATGTGCTAAACGATGGTCGCATCGGTTTGCGCTGGCAACTGCATTTTATCACCCTTCGAAAGCCCTTCTCTAAGTTGTAGAGGCATGATAAAAAAACGTATACAATGCAATGGCTTACACGTTTAAGCATGGACACCACCCTTAGCTCAGTTGGATAGAGTGTCGGCCTCCGAAGGTCAAAAAACAGGTTTGGGGGGCGAAGTTCAAAAGTACCGACAAGGCCAAGTCGTTAAAAACCCACTGGTAAGTGATTGCTAACCTTACCGCCCTTAGCTCAGTTGGATAGAGTGTCGGCCTCCGAAGCCGAAGGCCGCAAGTTCGATTCTTGCAGGGCGGGCCATTCCCCTTTTTTTGACTCCTACCGCTGTGACCAATTTTTGCCGATTTTCACGTCGGTGACCATGGTATAAATACCCCCTATCTTAAGACAATACAAAATGAGTACTGCCCTCCTTTTTACCATAGTCGTTGAGAGTGCTATTTATTATCACTTACTTAACTGCTGCCATCTTAAATTCTTTGTTATTACGTTCACCCATAAAGGAGAGTGAATACTTGTTTCGACTGTAACCAAACTCAGTGCAATTTAAACTAACTGGGTATGATTCAGAACACCAAAGTATTTGTTTGATACTCTTTAATTGTTCAATATACTGACTTGATAAGTTGCATATCTCGAACCCTTTTTTATGGCTATGTCTGAGTAAGCTGTTGTAAACCTGCCATACTTAGTAATAGAGGTGACTATTAAAGATATTGCTGGTGGCTGGGAAGATTTGCTCCCACCTGAGCCGTTAGCTCAATAGGGTCTAGGCTTTCTGAATTAGTGTGTATCCCATAGTACCTCACACGACTTTCTCCCTACGTCATGGTGCTCTACAGTGTAATATTTTACAGTGTTTTTATTGACCCTGAGGGCAATAGCGCCTACTATTACTTTATTACTTGATCGGCATTTATGTAGGTCAAAATTTGCTAGAGCAGAACACTGTCGACTTAAGTCGTTATTTCTAGCTCAATGGCACTAAGGTTATATCGCTAGAGCAGAACACTGTCGGCTTAAGTCGTTATTTCTAGCTCAATGGCACCAGAGAAAACACCCTCACATGAAAATGTGGGGGTTTTTTTTGCCTTAATTTTCAATACGTTAGCCTCATAACACCCTTAGTTTATAATTTACGTCTTATTCATTTAATGCCATGATACCAGCCTACTTACCTCCGATGTAATGCTATGCCAGATTCAATCAATTACCCAACTATAAAAAGAATGTTATCTGAATCGAGAATAAATACTTATCATCAATTCTTCTCTGATCATAGCGACCAGGAGATTTATGGTATTTATCTTTGGAACATGTCGCTATGCGGAGCATTCTATCCCCTTCTACAAACCGCAGAAATCGCACTTCGCAACACGATCAACAATGTTGCTTTAGAGCATTATGGGGAAGACTGGCACACTAAAATCGTTCATTCTGAATACAACGGGCTATCAAAAAATAGCCCCGCAACAAAACTAAAAAATGCTTTTAAGGATGCTATACGCAAGGTTATTAAGGATGAAAACGAAGTGAGAGCAAAAAACAATTTGGAGCCCCACCCCTTAGGATATAAACCAAACTTCAACAAAATTGTTTCTAATACAAATTTTGTTACCTGGGAATATGTACTTCATCCACTTTTTTTTCGTGTTTCAAATCCAAACTATTTATGGCCACAAAAAATAAAGAGGGCATTTAAGAACCGGCCGTATAGAAGTCCTAAAGATACACTAACACTCTTATATAACCTTGTTAGTGAAATAAGACCGTTTAGAAATAGGTTATCCCATCATGAACCCTTATGGAAAGGCGTAACTACCAGAACTGAAGCAGATGCTTTACAGTACCTCAATAAAAAAATTGATGTTATTGAGAAGCTAATCCATATAATTTCATCTGAGAAAAATAAGTATTTAGAAGTTCATGGACTCATAAGGAAAACGCGCTTAATGGCAAGCAAGGAGACGCTTGACACTTATCGGTATCGAACTCAGTCAGCGACTCTTAGCTTAAAGCACAAAAATAAAGTAAGACGCTTCCTTAGCTATGTACATGATAACGACAAGCCAGTTTTGTTTAGTCATGGAGGAAGAGCTTTCCAAATTTCTCCGGCCTAATAATACTCTAATTTGACAATATTCAAGCCATTGATACCTGCCCCTATAGATCATGGGGGAGTTTACTGGAGCATCGATAGCTGATCCTATAGATGCAGACAGACTGATTCCTAGTGATTCCGCTATCTTCTTATTGCTCACTCCATCAGCTCCTTCACTTCTTTAGCCTTAGCCATTGCCGCTGGCTTTCTGCCGAGATATTTCTTCTTCGCTACCGCAATCCCTTCTGCCCGACGCTCAAGCAGTAGTTGCCGCTCGAAGGCGGCGACTGCACCGATCATGGTTAGCATCAACCGTCCGGTGGGCGAGGACGTATCGATCCCAAGGTTCAGCACTTTGAGGGCAATGTTCTTCCGGTCGAGATCCTCGACAATATCCAGCAGTTGTCGAGTGTTGTGGACTGGAGAAGAATGCTTGAACGCTATCAGGCCTCAATAAAACCTGAGCTGTGTTTATTTGAAGCTGTCGGGCATATATCGCAACAGCTTACTCAGACATAGCCTTTTTTATGGCCATTAAGCTAACGTTCTTTTTAGTACCTCATCATTCATTGCCTGAACTCGTGACATCGTTTTCTGCATCACAGCTGGCCGCATCCGCTCGTTATGTGGTCGTACCCTGGCTTGAAAGTCAGCTGACATCCGTATCCCGATTAACTCTTTTGCGCAATCTAACGACCGGCCCGTTGAGGACAGTAGTTCCTCTGCATACTTAATCAATTCCCCACGAGCAAATGTATGTGGCCCAGTGAGTGAGCGAACATAAGTAATAACCTCTGAATTCAGTGCCTTCTGCTTGCTTTCGATTTCCCTACTCAGCGCATCGTATTCACCTGTATCCTGTACAGGTTCTGGCTGCTCAACCTGCTGTTTTTTGGCCATATATTCGGTAAACAACTTATTAAACCCTTTTGCCATTCCCATACTGAAACCCAAAATTTTCAATTCACCAACGAGCCGATTCTTCATTCTTTCAAATGCCATCGATTGAGCATATTCATAAGCGGGGTTTTCGAAAATCTCCCCTCGTGTTTCCTTATTTTTTATCCAGCGTTTGGTCGCTCGATCGACGTATTTTTCAATGACTTCTGTTCGCATATCACTGAGATACACATCCAGGCCAAAGCGCACTTCATCGCTGGAACAATTCGACAAGCGATCCACCACCACAGCTCCTCGATCTGCCGATTCAACGCCGCAGTGGGTGCGTTGGTAATCGAGCGCTTCTATCAGGTTTTTACGTAGTGTAGCTAAGTCTCCCTTGTCGTCCCTATAGATTGGGCGAATTCGATGTTGATGCTCTCGCATTCTGTACAGGTCGTTTTTCATCTGATATGGGAAATACAAGTGAGCCAATTCAGGTATTCGCGAACACAGGTCGTTGAGGTTGGTATTCACATTTTCATAGAACGAAAGATCGGGGTACGTGAATCCTAAGTGATCCCGATCCCATTGTGACATGAGTGTTGTATAAACCGCCTGTATACGCTTAGGTCGCGCCTTAAGATCCGCGGCGAGCAATGCCTGATGCTTTTGCTCGATATCGTTTTTTATCCACTCTTCTTGTCGCACATACCAATCTTCACAAGACTGAAGTGTCTCGGCTTTAAGGGCCTTATTGGAGCGAAGCCACTTACTGTAACGTGCATCATTGATAATCGCTGAGGGATCGAAATCTACCTGCTCTGTCGGCGCATGCAGTTCGATGCAATTCACTCTGAGTGCATTAATTTTGGCGAACTTGTCATCATCGACTCCATGCGTCACCTTGATCTCAATCGCATATCGATGCTCACCGATTATGCCAGTGCAATCCGGTATGATTGAATCCAATCGTTTCTCGATCAATACTTCATCGAAGATCAAGGGCCTCAAACCTTTATACACCACAAAATCGGTATAGGTATAACCCAGATACGGACATCGGCGAGGGATAATTACGTGTGGGGCTTGGATTTGCTTTTCTATCGCGATTTGCATCTTGAGTGCGTAGTGCAATGCGGTTTCACGGCTTGAACCTGAGAATTCACAAGGTGTTTCGTTATTCGGATTATGGTGCTGGAAAAATATTTTTCTATCCGTATTCTTGAAATTTTTAACTGCAATCAAGCGCCCCCCACACTCCAGACATACGCAATCACAACTCAGACCTGTAAGGGCATCTTCAATAGGCATGAGAGAATTGCTGGCTTTATGAAAGCCGAACTGAGTATCAGGGTATTTCATGTGGTTTCAGTAGTGGTGTTTTTATGAAGTCTTGTGCCAATTATACAATGATAGAAATATGATCATTCTGGGGGCGTCATAATTACTCCCCTGGCAGTTGCTTGGTCACCGCTAGAGTTCAGTCTGATCGTCCTTTATTTCTTGCTCATTTTCAATGGCATAAACCTCAAATACTTCATTCATAAATACGTGTTACTAATGTGAATTAGTAACACAATAATAATTAACTCTATTCCTATGCTCCCCATAGATTTCAAGTAATCTGGCTTCTTGTCACCAATACTTTCCCCATATTTTTCAGAATCTAATGCTATGATGACCGCTATCTAACTAAGGAGTCGAGTCTCAATGCCTGATGTATCTAAAAGCGTCCATGAATCTAATCTCGACAAACTAAGAATTAGAAATTTAGTACTCAAAGTAGCGTTTATCTCTGCGTTCGCAGGGCTAATCACGGGCTATATTGCGTTCTTTTAAAGCACGCTTTAGCCCTCACAAAATGTAGCGCCCAACTTTTGACAAATATCCCAGCTAGCCAATAATCGCAAGTTCGATTCTTGCAGGGCGGGCCAATTACATCAACTCGACCATCATCCTCAAACCATCAAAAACACCATTTTAGTACCTGTGACCAAACGGTGACCAGATCGTGACCAAGTCGTTTTTACTAATATTTTTCTAAATGATCACTTAACCAAAAAGTGACTGTTGTCCTAATGTGAGCAAAACCAATAAATCTTTAGTTTTCTAAAAGAGTTATCACTCCTCTACTTCTTCGATGTACTCACCTAAATTTTTAACATCACAAACAAGAAGCGGCACAACTTATTTATCTACCTGATCTTTTTAGTAGCACCCGCACTACGCCACTGAGATACGTTTTCTCCAAGCATTAATAAACACGGTGTCAAAAACAAAGTCAGTACCGTAGCAAAAGTAAGTCCACCCGCAATGGCACTCGCTAATTGTGTCCACCACTGTGCTGAAGGAGCGCCTACCGATAAGTCACGCCCGACAATATCAATGGTCAATGCAAATACCATCGGCAATAAGCCAAGCACGGTTGTGATCGATGTTAATAAAACAGGACGCAGCCTTTGCGCACCGGTTCTTAAAATAGCTTCTGTGGCGGGTAAGCCTTTCTTTTTCAATTCGTTGAAAGTATCAATCAGTACAATATTGTTATTCACCACAATCCCGGCCAAAGCAATAACACCAATTCCGCCCATCACCACGCCAAAAGCTTGCCCTGTAACCAGCAGCCCAATTAAAACCCCAGCGGTCGAAAATACGATCGCGCTAAGTACAATCCCTGCCTGATAAAAGCTATTAAATTGAGCCACTAAAATCATCAACATTAAAAAGATAGCAATACCAAAAGCACTGACTAAAAACATCATCGCTTCTTGCATGTCTTCATCCTGCCCTTTAAATCTGACCAATACACCCTCGGGTAATGTTTCCGCTTTTAACGCTTCTTTGATTTTATTCACCTGAACATCTGGCAGTACTCCTGAGACAACACCCGATTTAATCATCATCACACGACGGCTATCGGTACGATTAATCACACCGGTTTTCTGTGCTGTCTCAAACGTCACGAAATTTCCAATCGGGACAGGGCCATTGTTTGAAGGAACGCGTAATCGATTCAACTGTTCTAAATTGCGCTCACTCTTAGGAAAGCGTAATCGAATTTCCAATTCCTCTTCAGCATCATCAGGTCGATATTCGGCTAGCAAAATACCGTTGGTAATCATCGTAATCGCATTGCCGACCAATGATACATCCGCGCCATATTCTGCCGCCTTTTGACGATCAACTTTTAATCGCCATTCAATACTGGGCAAAGGACGTGAATCTTCCACATCAACAAAACCACCAACAGAATCAAGCACTGCCCGAAGTTGTATGATGGCTTTATTTAACGATTCACCATTAAGCCCACTGACTTCTATTTGCACAGGCTTACCTGCCGTTGGGCCTGACTCTTGCTCACGTACTTGGATTTTTATTCCCGGTATACCTGCCGCCTTCTCACGTAAAATAGGCACAATATCTTTAGCCGCAGGACGGTCACGCCAATTTATTAACTCTAATTGAATAACACCAATCGCATCATCTGGCATATTACTGTCGGTTTGTCCGCCCGCACCAAACGTACGCGAATAAACGGACTTAAGCTCTGGTATATTCAATAACCGATCCTCAACCTGCCTTACTAAATGGTCACGTTCAAAGATAGATAAGTCGCCACGGGCTTGCACTTGAACTTGTAAAAAATCAGGTTCAATAGCAGGGAAAAAATCGATCCCCTTACCAAAAGCAATATACACGCCGTAGCCTGCCACAAGACAAAACATGGCAACGACCAAACTTTTTCCTGGGCGACGCAGAATGAACTTTAAGCTGGTTAAGTATCTTCCTACCCATCCATCAATGCTATCTAGGTCACCGTCTTCTGCCGCTTTAATAGCCGCTTGACCTTTCGGGTCTGAAGCATCACTTTTATGTTTAGGATGCAATATCCCACCCAGCACAGGTATAAAAACTAACGCCATCGCGAGCGATGCAATGAGCGTAATAATAACGGTGATGGGTAAATATTTCATAAACTCCCCCACCATGCCTGGCCAAAATAACAGCGGTACAAAAACCGCTAATGTGGTCGCGGTAGAAGCGATAATAGGCCAAGCCATACGCTTTGATGCTTCTGCATAAGCATTTTTAGGATCACTGCCTTCCGCTATTTTACGATCCGCTAACTCAATGGTCACAATGGCTCCATCCACCAGCATCCCCACCACAAGAATCAAACTAAATAACACCAACATATTTAAAGTAATGTCCATGAAATTAAGAATCATGATTCCCGCAAGAAAAGACCCCGGAATGGCCAAGCCAACAAGAATGGAAGGCCGTAAACCTAACGCGGCAACAACCACAATCATGACCAAAATAATCGCAGTGAGTACGTTATTTTCTAAATCCCCAAGCATGGTGCGAATACGCTCAGACTTATCCTGTAAATAAGTTACTTTAACGGCCCCACCCCAAGTTCCACTCGCTTGCTCAACAATCGCTTTCACACTTTCAATGGTTTCGATAATGTTGGCACCACTGCGTTTTGATACTTCCAGTGCGAGAGCCGGTTGGCCATCTATTCGTGCGAAACTCCACGGGTCTTTAAATTTTCGGCTTAACGTTGCAACATCTTGAAAAGTCACCACGGTATTGCCATCAACTTTAATCGGTAGCGTTGCTAAATCTTCAATATCTTCAATAACCCCCGGCACTTTAAATACCATTCGCCCTGCACCATTATCCAATGCACCCGCTGCGACTAAACGATTATTTTGCTGTACAAAATTGAATAACGACGAGTAAGAAATATTGTAAGATTCAAGTGCTGAAGTGTTAGCAATAACTTCAAGCACCTCTTCTCTATCCCCCCCTATATCCACTTCAAGAACGCCCGATAAAGCCTCAATTTCATCCTTTAAATTACGCGCAATGGTGACCAAACCTTTTTCTGGAACCTCACCTGACAACATAACCGTAAGCACAGGAAATAGTGCCATATTCACTTCCATCACCCTTGGTTCATCGCTTCCTGGTGGTAATTCAGCCCGTGCTAAATCCACCTTCTCGCGCACGTCTTGTATCGCTTTATCTGCATCAAAACCTGCATCAAACTCAAGAGTGATCGAGGAATACCCTTCTGCCGCAACCGAACGAATTTCTTTTAAGCCCTCAATCGATTGCAACTCTTTTTCTAATGGTCGCGCTAACAGTCGTTCAGCATCTTCTGGCGCGATACCTTCATAACTCACCGACACATAGACCATAGGAATAGCAATATCAGGCTCAGATTCTTTCGGAATGTTAAGATATGCACTGGCTCCCATGATTAATATCATGACAAAAATCAGCATAACGGCACGACTGCGACTGAACGCAGCATCAATAATCTGGTTCATTGCACCGCCTCCTGTGAATCATCGCGAGTATCTTGTTCAACCTTCACTTTTGTACCAGCCTCAACAAATCCTTGGCCAATAGTAATAATTTGCGCTGAATCAGGCAGCCCTTTAACCCAAACACCCGCTGTCGTCGCTTTCATAATCGACACTGGATAAAAAGCAACGGCATTATTTTCATCGACCGTTTTAACGCCCATCTCGCCATTGTCGTCTAGACCCAATACTGCAGGAGAGACAAAGTGCCCTTCTATTTCCGTTGTGGGTATCTCAACTTCTGCACTGATTCCCGCCGGAATGCTACGATCAGAATTAGAGACAAGAACTTCAACCCTAAAAGTACGCGTACTTTCTTTAGCAAGCATAGAGATATGTTTAACCTTACCCTGTCGCGTCTCGCCAGTCGCAAATACTACCGTCGCTTCTGCCCCGACGCGCACTTGTTGAATGTTTTGCTGCGCGACTTGCACAACCACAATAAGAGAACTGTTTTCTACAAAGCGGCCTATTTCACCATTAGCAGAGACATAGCCACCTTGCTCAATCATGCTGGAATCTAATACCCCTGAAAAAGGCGCTTTTATATTCAGTTTATTAATTTCAAATTGGATTTGTGCGACATTCGCTTCAGCAGATTTTAACGCTGCGTATGTTTCTTCAAGTACGCTTTTAGACTGATAGTTTTCATGAGATAAAGCTTGGGCTCGACTAAACGCTTTTTTACGAGAATCTAATAACGCTTTTTCTCTATCAAGTTTAATTTGTCGATCTTCTATCGCCAAACGAACGAGCGTTGTTCCAGCGTCAACCCACCTCCCCTCATCCACTAAAATGTCTTTGATTCGCCCTTCTATATCTGAGCGAATCATGACAGAACGGTTAGGCTCTACTTGCCCCTGCACCGTTAATGAAAGCTGCACAGTTTGGGCTTTCTGTATTTCTGTTTGAACCAGCATCAGTTGTTCGTTCTCAACCTCATTGGCTTCAGATACAGGGGTTTCGCGGGGAGTCAGCAGACCACTTGCCATCCATAAAACAAGCATAACGGTCATAACGATAGAAATTACATAGGACTTTTTCATGGATATCTATTCTCTTAGCATTATAGAAATTTAACGAACTTATACTTTTTTATTCTTTACTAAAACTTGTACGACACACTGGTCATCAACATAATCGGCTCAGATTCACGAGTGATAGGTGATGACTTCGCCTCATTTAATAATAGCGACTTACTAACAAGTGACGTTAGCGTCCACTGAGGCATAAAGAAATACAGAAGCATTATTGAAAGACTTCCCTTTTCAAAACCTGCTTGAACATTATTACTTGATAAGCCAGAGTCTAAAGATTGTCTCTGAGTTACTCCATAGTAAGCCTGAGCATGCTTACCATCCATCCAACTGGCTTTAATATTGGTATTAATCATTAAGCTTTTAGCCAAAGGGTAAGTGAATCCTAACGATGCACCTGCAGTAAGCCCTCCAACATTAGTACTAACATCTTGCTTTACGGCTGCAGATACTGCGAAGGGACCCATTTGCTTACGTATATAAGGGCCAAAATTCAACCCCTCATCAAGATCCCCCATTCCTTTCAAATAATCCGCTTCGGATTGATTGCGGCCACCAAAGTAGCCTAAAGATAAGCCTGCCTTTAAACCATCATCATTAAAGGCCTGATAACTCAAACCACCAAGCCCTCCAAAAGAGAAATCACCGTAATTAATACTCACAACAGGAATCGCACGAGTTCTATATTCATCTGATCCAGAAAATTTAGGCGTGTAAATAGCACCCGCACCTAATGCAATAAAAGTCTTAGACTCAGCCTCTTTTGGCTCTGCTTTGCTCAAATTAGGAACAAAACATAACAGCAACAACAAGCCACGCAGGGAATCAAGTGATAATAGGTTTAGTCTCGACTGAACAATCTGGGCGAAAAAGAAAGCATCATTCGGAATAATAACCATAATTTTATTTATTCTGTAGTTGAGTAATAAGCGTCGAGATCGACTTGAGATAATCAGAATAGAACTGCTCTAACCCCAACAATCGTGACTGCGACTGATCCCATGATTCAGGTAAGGCCGAACGTGTATTTTTTAATATAGTAATCGACTTTTCCATGCGCAAAGATGCTTCTTGCAGCAATCGCGCGTAAGGGTCTTGAGAGTATTGAAAAAAGTCTCCGCGCTCGCCTTTTTTAGAGACTCGATCAATGATGCTCAAGCTTTCAAGTAATCGCGTATTCGTGCTAACACTGCCTCGGCTAACCTCTAAGCGTTCCGCTATTTCACGAAAACTAAACGGGCCTGTTTCAATAAGCAGCAAGCCCAATATTTTTCCGGCAATACGTGGCAAGCCGTCACCCTGAGTGATCATGCCCATTTGCTCGATAAATTGATTAACAGTTTCTGTTGTATTTGTAGTCATGTGCGCAATATATACCGTTCAGTGTGTTCAGTCAACACTGAACAGTAAGTTGACATAGGGTTCTTAGAAATAAACCGCATAGCTTACATACAGCATTAATGGCGTTGCACTAAATTCTGAACCCAGCCCGGCCTGAGCATTAGGAGCCTCACGACTCATTCCCTCACCCATCCCTTTATAAGCGCCAAATTGGCTGTATTGGTTTTCAGACCAGCTCACTTCGCTGGCCACTTGCAGCAAGCTTGAAGCATCTTCTATGTTGGTGGTTAAAGAACCCGTTACGGTCAATAGTGGACTGACCGTAACGCTCACAGAAGGCATTAAATAATGGCGGCCCAATACTGTAACCCCCATTTTTTGAATTGCCAATCGCGGCTTTAGCCCTTCATCTTCCTTTGCAACCTAAAGCTCTAACCAACCTGATGCTTCTTTACATTCTCAGCCTAGGCAAACACTTCTTTATACACCTCATCACGATCAACTGGCGTATTGGGTGACGCCATCGACTTTTTCTTTCACCGCTTGTGCGAGTTCTATCAACTTGTCTTCTGCAAAGGTGAAATCGTATTTTTTCGCGAGGGTGGCCAATATGTCGTAAAAGTCTTTTCTTCAAAGTCGAGGCCCATGCCTTCGTTTTGTAATTTTTGGCGCTGCGCTTCAAATTTGTCGGAGATGAATTTTAGGAAGACGAGGCTGAGTGCGATGTGTTTGTATTCGCTAGATTCGACCGAGCCGCGCAGTTTGTTGGTGCTGTCCCATAGGGTTTCTTCGATGCTGACTTGTTCAGAGGCTTTTTTAGCTGGGGCTTTTTTAACAGGTGCTGTTTTAACTGGAGCTATTGGCTGTGTCATGGCGTCCTGCGATGTTCGGTATTTGAGTAGTGTTTCTGAATGCTGTATCTATTGTTAACGATAAGTGGCTAATTTATTAATTACGCTTGCTGTTTGAATCGCGTCATCACTGGCATGGTGTATATTCCCCTGCTTTGCTCTTAAGCTTTCAACGGCTAAATATTCGGTAAGGGTGTCTAGGCTTGGCCCTCGCGATGAGCATTTAATGCCTATAGATTCGGCCCAAGGCTGGGCGGCTCTTTGTGAGCAAAATACTCCGGTAATATTCAAGGACGCGAGTTGGTAGCGTTGAATATGGTCTTGAATAAGGCGCCAATCAAAGGCCGCATTGTGCATAATCAGCAGCCGACCATTTAATAACGCTTCGACCTGTGCCCAGCGTTCTATCGGCAGTGGGAATGCTTTCACCTCATCAATATCAAAACCATTGATTAAGCTGGCTTCTTTTTTTAGCGCTCTATGCGGGCGAGATTTAACTTCTAAGATTTCTTCGACCTTGCCATTTTTGACTCTTGCGGCGCCAAAGCTAATTAATCCTGGTGCCCCTTCTTCGTCAAACAATCCTGTCGACTCGGTATCGACTACAACATATTCATTCGGTAGGTTATGGAAAGGCCATAGCAATGCAGCCAAGCTAGGATTAACTGTTGATTTCAGAGACATGAGTTATTTCCTGACCATTCCAGTGGTAGTGATAATGCTTTGTTTGATTAGCAGGAGGGATCAACGCAGGCGGGCGAAGTATGGCGATATTTTCACCGCCATTATGGCGTACCGATCGATACAAGATACCCAGTTCATCTTTATTTTTAATAAGCTGCCCTTGAGCTTGAGCATTGCCCCACTCTTCTTGATGGCAAGCTTCATCTCCTCTCAAATCCACCAGTTCGGCATTCACTCGACATTCATAGCACCGCATGGTTAAAACTAGAGCCTCTTCATCGGTATCCGATAGAAAGCGCTCACGGCTATGACGTGACTCAGCAAGTGCCGTGTCCAGCGTTAAACCCGCATAATAAACTCCGTAGTTTCCTGAAGAGAAACGACTGGCGATGCCCGTATGAGTAAAGGCCGCCATGATGGCTGATGTGCCATTCCCTGTTACTCGGTCTTCAGGGGAAACCAGCGCTATATCCCCAACTTCATCTCGCAAGCGATCATTCGTTAGGCTTTCTAAATAATAAGCGGCCTCCAGCTCTTGAGGGGCTAATAGATTCTCAAACAACTGAATCGGCGGATAATGGCTAGGAATTAACCGAAAGCATCTTTTAGAAAGGTGGGTCTTATCCAAAGTGTTCTCCGCGCCAACCGTCTATATAGCGTCTTACATCCGACAGGTCAGACACGTTGCCTGCTAACATGCGGTCTAGAACTGATTGACCAGCAAAGTGTTTATTCGGCTTTTTAACCCATTCGTTCCACATGGATTGCTGACTAAAGAGCAGCTGAATGCCTTTGTAGATACCTGCGATATAAGACAAGCGCTCTAACGTATCTCGAGATAGCGCGATGGCATCTCCTGCTTCTAGCTTAATTCGCCAGTTTCTGAGCGTCGTTCTCGACTCGATGCCTGCCAGTGTGCAGCGCTGTTTGTCAGATAATGACCAGCTGTCTGTGATAGCAAAGAATAGCTTTACCGCTACTCGAGTAACTTGGTTTTTATCAATTTGGGATGGAATTTGAGCACTATGCATACTGAATCCTCCTTCATTTCCATATGTACAATATTGAACATTATAGTATAAATAAGTTCAATTAACTACATTGGGCGACAAAAATAAAAAGACATTTGCACTACGGATGTTAGCCTGAAGACTAACCTACTCTTCACCGTTAACGCTACCATGTGGGTCGTCCTTCAGGGCGACAAGCGCTTAATGAAACACCCATTGGCCTAAAGACCAATCCACATTTACACTCCAGAATATCTAT
>Ga0209305_1000370_pt1 | contig 33762 bp, 35 predicted proteins | sample COGITO_mtgs_1103_FD_184792 | JGI IMG/M metagenome (GOLD analysis project Ga0209305, IMG submission 184792) | Pelagic marine microbial communities from North Sea - COGITO_mtgs_110321 (SPAdes) (version 2) | ecosystem: Environmental > Aquatic > Marine > Epipelagic ...
TGAAGCTGCACTAGATACTCCAGAAATATATTTTGAAGAAATTAATAAAAAATATATTCAAAGAAGAAATTTACTAATAAGTGAACTTAGAAAAATCAAAGGACTGAAAGTAGCTTCTCCAAAAGGTGCATTTTATTGTATAGTAGAACTACCAATAAAAGATGCTAATGTCTTCGCTCAATGGATGCTTGAGAATTTTCATGTAGATAACGAAACGATAATGGTAGCCCCTGCAGAGGGTTTTTATTCAACTAAAGGACTTGGGAAAAATCAAATTAGAATCGCATATGTTTTAAAGGAAGAAGATTTAAAGAAGTCTGTAATGATCCTTAAAAAAGCTTTAGATAAATACATTAATTAATGAAAATTCATAATAATTTTTCTTTAATAAATCATAATAGTTTTGGTATTGAAGCTAATGCAGAAAAATTTGTAAGTATTTCAACTGTTCAAGAATTAGAAAAAATTATTGCCTCTAACCATAATGAAGAAAAAGTTTTTATAGGTGGAGGAAGTAATATTTTAATTACGAGAAATATAAAAGGGCTAGTAATAAATTTGAATATGAAAGGTATTAGCTCAAAAAAAATTAATAATAATCATAGTGAAGTTAAAATAAATTCTGGTGAAAATTGGAATGATAGCGTTAAATGGTGTCTGAAAAATAATTTAGGAGGTATAGAAAATCTATCATTAATTCCTGGAAATACTGGCGCAGCTCCTATTCAAAACATCGGTGCATATGGAGTTGAATTAAAGGATGTGTTTATCTCATGTTCAGTACTTGACATTAATACAAATAAAATTTTAGAGTTTTCGAATAAAGATTGTCAATTTCAATACAGAAACTCAATATTTAAACAAAATAAAAATTACATAGTTTTAAGTATTAAGCTAAAACTAACAAATTCTAAACATAATCTTAAAGTTGATTATGGATCAATTAAAGAAAGATTATTTCAATTAAAGATAAAAGATCCTAAAATTAGTGATATAGCAAATGTTATATGTCAAATTAGAAGTGAAAAATTACCAGATCCAAAAGAAATTGGTAATAGTGGAAGTTTTTTTAAAAATCCAATTATTACAAATAAACATCTGAAAGAACTTAAACTTAATTTTGAAAATATTCCTTATTATAAACTTTCCGAGAAGCAATATAAAATACCTGCGGCATGGCTAATTGAAAAAGCTGGATTTAAAGGCAAAAGAATAAAAGACTACGGAGTACATGAAAAACAAGCACTAGTTCTTGTAAATTACGGCAAAGCAACCGGCAAACAAATACTAGACTTTTCTATTAGTATTCAAAAAGCAATAAAATTTATATTTGATATTGATCTAGATCGTGAAGTAAACGTAATCTAAAATCGTAATTTGAATTCTTTTTTATTAATTTGCATTAAAATATTTAAGATGGAATTAATCTTCATAACTATAGTTTTTCTAGGTTTTGCTATTTTAGGAATTAGCATTAAAATTTGGGGAAAAAAAAATGGTGAGTTTTCAGGTACATGTGCAAGTCAAAATCCAATGTTAAATAAAAATAATGAACCATGTGGTTTTTGTGGAAAACCTCCAGAGGAATTTAAAGACTGTGTTTCATAATAATTAATGTTTAATTTTTTTAAAAAACTTGGTCCAGGAGTATTATTTGCGGGTGCTGCAATTGGAGTATCTCATTTAGTTCAATCAACAAAAGCTGGAGCTGATTTTGGAGTTGGTCTAATCTGGGCATTGCTTCTTGTTAATTTATTTAAGTTTCCATTTTTTCAGTATGGCCCAAAATATGCTAGCGCAACTGGTGAGAGCTTACTTGAAGGATATAAAAAGTTAGGTACATCAATATTACATTTTTATCTACTTATTTCATTAACTACAATGTTTACTATACAAACTGCTGTTACTATTGTTACAGCAGGAATAGCTAGTTCTTTGACAAATAACATTATCAGCGTAGAGCTATGGACAATTATAATTTTAATTGTTTGTTCAGTTCTTTTATATTTTGGAAAATATAAAATGCTTGATAAAATGATCAAGATCATTATTTTTATATTAGCATTAAGTACATTTTTAGCGACCTTTTTAGCCTTTAATAATTTTTCACAAGGTTTTAATTTATCACAAGTTTTACCAAAAAACAATATTGAAATTGCATTTCTAATAGCATTTATGGGTTGGATGCCTGCCCCACTTGATATTTCTGTTTGGCACTCTATTTGGACAATTGAAAAAAAGAAATCAGATGGAATTCAGGACATGAAAACTACCTTGTTTGATTTTAATATAGGTTATTTGGGAACTATAGCATTAGGAATCAGCTTTATGTTACTTGGTTATTTTGTAATGAATAGTAGTAGTTTAAGTTTTAGTAGCTCAGCTTCAACATTTGCAAATCAATTAATAGAGATGTATACATCAAGTTTTGGGTCTTGGGCATATATCATAATTGGATTAGCAACATTTACTACAATGTTTAGCACAACTATAACAACTCTTGATGCTTCCCCTAGAGCAATGCACAAAGCAACTGAACTCATATTTAATAAAAAAATCAATAATGGCTACCTTTATTGGTTGTTTTTTTTAGTTATAGGAACCATCACTATTTTTTTTAATTTTAATTCAGAAATGGGAACATTAGTAAAATTTGCAACAATAGTTTCGTTTATAACTGCTCCATTTTATGCCATAATTAATTATACTTTAATAAGTAGTAAAAATACTCCAAAAAAATATAGACCTTCTAAATTTATGCACATTTTAAGTATAGTAGGCATATTTTTTTTGTTAGGTTTTGGAATTTGGTATTTATCAACATTAAAGTTGTTTATTTAGCTTTACTTCATATCTTTGACATTGCTAATGGAAAGTATCAAAACATCTCACAAATTTCAGTCAATATTGCCGAAACAAAAAAAGTTTCAGTCAATATTACCAAAACCTAAATGGTTAAGAGTAAAGTTACCAACTGGTCAAAAATACACTGAATTAAGAGGTCTTGTAGATAAATATAAACTTAACACCATATGCACATCTGGTAGTTGCCCTAATATGGGTGAATGTTGGGGTGAAGGAACTGCAACATTTATGATTTTAGGTAATGTTTGCACCAGGTCTTGTGGTTTTTGTGGAGTAAAAACTGGTAGACCTGAATCTTTAGATTGGTCTGAGCCAGAAAAAGTAGCAAGATCAATAAAAATAATGAATATTAAACATGCTGTTATTACAAGTGTAGACAGAGACGACTTAAAAGATATGGGTAGCCTCATGTGGGTAGAGACCATTGAAGCTATAAGAAGAATGAATCCGAAAACAACATTAGAGACATTAATTCCAGATTTTCAAGGAATTGAAAGACACATAGATAGATTAGTAAACGCAAAACCTGAAGTTATTTCTCACAACATTGAAACTGTAAAAAGACTAACAAGAGAAGTTAGAATACAAGCTAAGTATGAAAAAAGTATGAAAGTACTTAAATACATGAAAGAGAAAGGACAAAGAAGAACTAAATCCGGAATTATGCTTGGTTTAGGAGAATCAAAAGATGAAGTAATCGAAACTTTACATGATTTAAAAAATGCAAATGTCGATATTGTTACTATTGGTCAATACCTTCAACCAAGTAAAAAACATCTAAGTGTTAAAAGGTTTGTAACTCCTGAAGAATTTTTAGAATATGAAAAAATAGGATTAGATTTAGGATTTAGACATGTTGAGAGTAGTGCATTAGTAAGATCCTCTTATAAGGCACAAAAACATATCAACTAATTATTACAGTAATCTAATATTAATTTATCAAATAATTTATTAGAATCTATATTAACTGTTATGGGTAAATAATAGATTTTTCTTTTTGGCAATATTTTTATCAATTTTGCATAATCTTTTTCTGTAGTAAGAATATTTAATGAAGGATTAACTTTTTCAAAATCTTTTAAAATATAGTCATGATGGTCATTAAATTCCTTATGTTCAAAATCACACTTATTATTAGCCAAATAATCAACAATATGATCTGAACTGGCAAGGCCTGTTACTAGAATAAATTTGTCTTTAACAAAATTATTAAATTGAGTTTTTGTATTGTTAAATATTACAGATTTTGAATATTCAATCGAACTAAAAAATAGTTTTTGACTTAATTTAAGATTGAGTTTATTTTTAATTTTATTTTTTCTTATCTCATCTATATTTTTTGGACATTTAGTAACAATTACTATATCGGCCCTTCTACTAGATGAAGCTGGTTCTCTTAAATTACCAAATGGCAACACATAATCATTAGAGAATAAATTACTGTAATCTGTTAACAAAATTGATAATCCTAGAGTTAATTTCCTATGCTGAAAGCAATCATCTAATAAAATTACACCAGGTGGTTTGTTAATTTGAAGTAAATTATTAATTCCGTTTACACGATTGTTATCCACGCAAACAATAATATTATTATACTTATTATAAAATTGTAAAGGCTCATCACCAATATCTGAATGAGTAGATTTTTCATTAGCAATTATAAATGATTTTGTGTTTCTTCCGTATCCTCTACTCAATGTAGCTATACTATATTTCTTAGAAAGTAAGTCAATCAAATACTCAACCATTGGAGATTTTCCTGTACCTCCAACTGCTAAGTTACCAATACCAATAGTTGGTACTTGGAATTTAGTTGTTTTATAAAAAGATAGATCATATAAAATATTCCTTACAACTGTTATCAAGTAGTATAAAGGAGTAAGAAAAAACAGTAACTTTCTAAAGAGTTTCATACAACTAAAGTAATTATTTATCTTTGAAATAAATACAAAAAAAATGATTGTAAAAGATATAATTAAATTACTTGATGATAAATATCCATTTTGCTACGCTGAAGATTATGATAATGTTGGTCTTATAATTGGAGAGGAACAAAGTAAAGTTAATGGAATTATAGTTTGCCTTGATGCAATAGAATGTGTAGTTGATGAAGCTATAGAAAAAAACTGTAATGTAATAGTAAGTTTTCACCCTATTATTTTTGAAGGTTTAAAAAAAATACAGAACTCTAACTATGTGGAAAAAGCTGTAAATAAATGTATTAAAAATAATATATCCATTGTATCAGTTCATACTGCAATGGATAACTCAATTGATGGAGTAAATAAAATAATATGTGACAGACTCAAATTAAATGAAACTAAAATTCTCATTCCTAAAAAAGGAACAATAAAAAAACTAACAACTTATGTTCCGGAGGGAAATTTAGAAGATTTAAAAGCTAAATTATATATTTCCGGCGCTGGAACTATAGGTAATTACGATGAATGTAGCTTTTCAGTCAAAGGTATTGGAACATTTAAGGGGAATAGCAAATCAAATCCAGTAATTGAAAAAAAAGGAATTCAAACTAAAATAGAAGAAGTTAAAGTAACATTTACATTTCCTGCACATAAAGAACAAGAAATATTACAAACATTAAAGATTAATCATCCTTATAATGAATATTCTTACGAGATTATTTCGACTGAAAACATTAATAGAGATATTGGTCTTGGTATGGTTGGAAAGCTTAGTAAAAGTATGAACGAAAATGAGTTTATTAGTTATACTAAAGACAAAATGAATACAAAGTTTATTAGACATTCTGAACTCACTGGAAGAAATATTAAAACCGTAGCGGTTTTAGGCGGTTCTGGTAGTTTTGCAATAAATAATGCCATTAGTACAAATGCAGATGTTTATGTAACATCTGATTTAAAATATCATGATTTTTTTAAGGCAAATAAAAAGATATTATTAACTGATATTGGTCATTACGAAAGTGAGCAGTACACAAAAAACGCAATACATACATATCTTACAGAAAAAATTACTAATTTTGCAATCGTTTTAGCGGAAACAAATAGTAACCCAGTAAAATACAGTTAATCATGGCAAAAAAGAAAGAAACCACAGTAGAGAACAAATTAAGAGCATTATATGACTTGCAACTTATTGATTCAAGAGTGGATACAATTAGAAGTGTAAGAGGTGAACTTCCTCTTGAAGTTGAAGATTTAGAAGACGAAGTAGCTGGACTTACCACAAGACTAGAAAAACTTACAGATTCTGTTGAAACTTTAAATGATCAGATTAAAATGAAAAAAAATCTAATGGAAGAAGCTAAAGCATTGATTAAAAAATATACTGAACAGCAGAAGAATGTTCGTAACAATCGTGAATTTAATTCATTAACTAAAGAAACTGAATTCCAAGATTTAGAAATTCAATTAGCAGAAAAAAATATTAAAGAATTTTTAGCTAAAATAGAACACAAAAATGTAGTAATTGATGAAGCTAAACTTAAACTTTCTGAAAGAAAAAATCATTTAAAACACAAAAAAGCTGAATTAAATACTATACTTGAAGAAACAAAAAAAGAGGAAGAGGTTTTACTATTAAAATCGGAAAAATGCAAGAAAGATATTGAAGAAAGATTAGTATTAGCTTACAGCAGAATAAGAAACAATGTAAAAAATGGCTTAGCAGTTGTAGCAGTTGAAAGAGGTGCATCTGGAGGTTCTTATTTCACTATTCCTCCACAGATAATTATGGAAATAGGTTCTAGAAAAAAAATAATTACTGACGAGCATAGTGGAAGAATATTAGTAGATGAAGAATTGGCTAATGAACAGAAAATAAAAATGGAAAAAGTTTTTGCAAAAATCTAGCAAATAACTTACAGTTTTAATTTAAAGCTTCTATACAAATAGAGGCTTTTTTTTTATACATTTAACTTATGAAAAATACATTATTAATTACTGCCTTAGTTTTAATAACTAATTGTACTAATGCTCAAAAATATTCTGAACAACAGAACTTAATAATTAATTCGACACCTGTTGAAGTTAACACGGAAAAAATACATAAAGCTTATTTTGCAAGTGGGTGTTTTTGGTGTGTAGAAGCAATTTATGAAAGTATCATTGGAGTAAACGAGGTTATTAGCGGTTATTCAGGTGGATTTACATCAGAGCCTACATATGATATCGTTAATACTCAGACAACAGGACACGCAGAGACCATAGAGGTTATTTACAATCCAAAATTGATAACTTTTTCACAACTAGTGGATGTCTATTTTGGGACTCAAAATGTTGAACAAATTAATGGTCAAGGCCCTGATAATGGAACTCAATATAGGTCTATAATTTTTTATCAAAATGAAAATCAGAAAGATATTATTAATAAAAAAATTCAAGAAATTACAGAAACATTAAAAGTTAGTGTAGCAGCTGAATCTTACCCATTTCTTAAATTTTGGAAAGCAGAAAAATATCATCAAGATTTTAAAAAGAATAATAAATTTAATAGTTATATAATTAATGTCTCAGATCCTCGTTTTAAAAGATTTAAATACAAGTTTTCAGAAATAATTAATCAAAATCAATAAAATTATATACTTTATTAATAATTATTACTTTTGCTGAACACATAAATTACTATTTTGATTAAACTTGAAAACTCATTAAACTTTGCTATCCAATTAGATAAAAAAGATTGTCTTTCAAATTATAGAAATCTTTTCCATATTCCTAAGGATATTCATAATAAGGATCTAATATACTTTTGCGGAAATTCTTTAGGACTTCAACCTAAATCAACAAAATCTTTTATAGATAAAGAAATAAAAGACTGGGCGAATTTAGGTGTTAAGGGATGGAGTAATGCAAAAAATCCATGGCTTGAATATCACAGCTATCTTACAAATGAAATGGCGAACATTGTCGGAGCAAAACCACTAGAAGTAGTTGTTATGAACACGCTTACTGTAAATCTACACTTGATGATGGTCTCATTTTACAAACCTACTGATAAGAAATTTAAAATTATTTTAGAAGCCGATTCTTTTCCTTCAGACATATATGCAGTTGAGTCACAATTAGTTCATCATGGTCATAATGCTGAAAATGGAATAATTCTATGGGAAACAAAAAATTCTGAAAATAAATATCAGGAATTAGAAAATATTTTTTTAGAAAATAAAAATGAAATTGCTTTAGTATTGATTGGTGGTGTAAATTATTACACTGGTGAATATTTTAATTTAAAAAAAATAACAGAGATTGGTCATAGATATAATTCTATTGTTGGTTTTGACTGTGCTCATGCAGCTGGAAATGTTCAATTAAATCTAAATAAAGTCGGTGCAGATTTTGCAATTTGGTGTAGTTATAAGTACTTAAATTCAGGTCCAGGAAGTTTATCTGGATGCTTCGTTCATGAGCGACATGCATATAATAATGATATCAATAGATTTAGAGGATGGTGGGGTAACGACTTAAAAAATCGGTTTAATATGAGAGAACCTTTTCAAACTATTGCAGGAGCTGATGGTTGGCAGATTAGCACGCCAACAATTCTTTCTATGGCTGCAATAAAAGCTTCTCTTGAAATATTTAAAGATGTCGGTATGAAAAAGTTATGTGAAAAATCTACATTGTTAACTGGTTACTTAGAATTTCTTTTAAAAGATCTTAATTCAACAAAAATTAATATATTAACTCCAGCAGAATCAACATCTAGAGGATGTCAAATTTCAATAAAGATTAATGATGCCGATAAAAAATTTCACAAAAACTTAACTGATCTTGGAGTGATAACAGATTGGAGAGACCCAAATGTTATTAGATGTGCTCCTACTCCATTATACAACTCTTTTGAGGAAGTTTATTTATTTGTTGAAAAGTTAAAGTTACTGATTTAATGAAATACATCAATAACGAAAAACTAGATGAATACTTAATTAATCACTCTGAAAAAGAGCCTGAAATACTTAGTGATTTAAATAGAGAAACCAATCAAAAAGTTCTTCAACCAAGAATGATAAGCGGCGCTTATCAAGGTAGATTATTAAGTATAATTTCTAAAATAATTAATCCTAAAAAAATATTAGAAATTGGAACATTTACAGGCTATTCAACATTATGTTTAGCTGAAGGCTTAGATAAAAACGGTCAGATCCATACTGTAGATATTAACGAAGAATTATATGATTTACAAAGAAAATATTTTAAAAAATCTTCTTTTAATAGTAACATTACACAACACTTAGGAAATGCATTAGAGATAATTCCAAAATTAGATCATGACTTTGATTTAATCTTTTTAGATGCTGATAAAATCAACTATCCAAAATATTTAGATATTTTAATAGTTAGATTAAAAAAAGGAGGAGTATTACTCTCAGACAATGTACTATGGGATGGTAAGGTTTTAAATGAAATTTCTCAAAAGGACAAATCCACTAAAGCTATAGTAGAATACAATAAAATGTTAAATAATAGAATAGATATGGATTCCGTGATTTTACCAATAAGAGATGGAATAACCTTAAGTATAAAGAAATAATTTACAATTCTCTTTTTATAGATCCTGAAAACTCTTCTAAATCTTTTTTAACTTTAGTGAGCTCATTATCCACATCTTTAGAGATAGAGTTATTTTTAATTGGTTCTGAGGAAGATCGAATTTCTCTTTTAATATCATTAGTAGCATGTTTTATTTGATTAAGACCTTTTCCTAAATTTCTAGCAATATCAGGAATCTTATCTGCACCAAAAAAAATTACTGCAATAAATAATATTATCGCAATTTCAGCTCCACTTATAAATAAATTAAAAAAATATAATAGCATTCTACAAATATAATCAGTAAGTTTAATTTGAATTATAAAAAGTTAGTTTTTTTTAAAATTTACTGTATGAAAAAAATGATTTTAGCCAGCACTTCGACTATATATGGAAGTACTTATTTAGATTATATAAAAGATGAAATTAAATTATTATTTAGTAATTCAAAAAAAATAATTTTTATTCCATATGCTAGGCCTAACGGATTAACTCATGAAAAATACACAAAATTAGCCTCTGATTTTTTTATCAAATTAGGAATTAAGCTTAATGGTATACATAAATACAAAGATTTAAAAAAAGCAATAAATGATAATGATGGAATATTTATTGGTGGTGGTAATTCTTTTTTACTTCTTAAAACATTAATTGATAATGATTTAATTAATTCTTTAAAAGAAGCCATCAACTCTGGAAAACCATATTTAGGTACAAGCGCAGGAATTAATATTTGTGGACCTTCAATTGGAACTAGTAATGATATGCCAATCATACATCCAAATAGCTTTAAAGCACTAAATATAATTCCTTTTAACATCAACCCACATTATCTCGATCCAATTACTAATAACAAACACATGGGTGAGACCAGAGAAACTAGAATTAAGGAGTTTCATTTTTTTAATTCTCAAATTGTAATTGGCCTTAGAGAAGATAGTTATTTATTAGTTAGTGGTGACAGAATAATTCTAAAAGGAAACAACTCAGCTAGGATTTTTGAACAAAATAAAAAACCGTACGAAGTTGAAATAAATTTTAATTTAAGTGACTTGTTATAAAAGAGGTTATAAAGCTATACTGAACAATGATAAAGATTTGTTGAAAATTAAGTAAATTTGTATTGATTTCACAATGAATAAAAAAGTAATTTTAATGATATTAGATGGATGGGGAAATTCTCCAGATCCTAAGGTTTCAGCCATAGATAATGCTGATACAAATTTCATTGATAGTTTATACAAAAAATATCCTTTCTCAAATCTTAGAACAGATGGCTTACACGTTGGCCTTCCTGATGGCCAAATGGGTAATAGTGAAGTTGGACATATGAATTTAGGTGCAGGTAGAATAGTTTATCAAGATCTTGCTAAGATTAATATATCCATAGAACAAAATAAATTCAAAAAAGAAAAAGTCATAGCAGAGACTTTTGAATTTGCAAAAAAATATAATAAAAAAATTCATTTTCTAGGATTAATAAGTGATGGTGGAGTTCACTCTCACATTAATCATTTAAAAGCATTAATTGACATTGCAAAAGATTACAATATCGAATCTTACATACATGGCTTTACTGATGGAAGAGATGTAGACCCTAAGTCAGGCACAAGATATATTTCAGATTTAAATGAATATATAAAAAATAGCCCCGTTCAAATAGCTTCTGTTACTGGCAGGTATTTTGCCATGGATAGAGATAACAGATGGGAAAGAGTAAAGCTTGCTTATGATGCGTTGGTAAATGCAAAAGGAGAAAAGAGTTCAAATTTAATTAGTAGTATTGAAAACAATTATACTAACGGGTGTACCGATGAGTTTATAAAACCAATAATTAAAGTAGACTCTAATAACCAACCGCTTTCGAGAGTTAAAAATGATGATGTGGTAATATTTTTTAATTTTAGAACTGACAGAGGTAGAGAACTCACAAAGGTGCTGTCGCAAAAAGATAATTTAGAGTTTGATATGAAGAAATTAAATCTTCATTTCGTAACAATGACTAATTATGATAATACTTTTTCTAACATAAAAGTTATATTCAATAAATCTAATCTTAATAATACTCTAGGTGAGATATTGGAAAAAAGCAACAAGAATCAATTAAGAATTTCTGAAACAGAAAAGTATCCGCATGTGACTTTTTTCTTTTCAGGTGGAAGAGAAAATATCTTTAGAGGTGAATCTAGAATATTGAAAAATTCTCCTAAGGTTGCAACATACGATCTTAAACCAGAAATGAGTGCTTATGAAATTACAGATTCTTTAGTCAAAGAAATAAACTTAGAAACACATGATTTTATTTGTTTAAACTTTGCTAATGGAGATATGGTTGGCCACACGGGTAGTATGAAAGCTGCTATAAAAGCATGTGAAGCAGTTGATAAATGTGTTGAGACTGTTATAAATTCTGCAAATAAAAACAATTATACAACTATAATAATTGCAGATCATGGTAATTGTGAAACTATGATTAACCCTGATGGAACGCCTAATACTGCACATACTACCAATCCTGTACCTGTAATACTTATAGATAAAGATTTGAAAAATATAAAAAGTGGTATCCTTGGAGATATTGCTCCAACTATTTTGAAACTTATGGGAATAAAAAAACCAAAAGAAATGACTCAAGAATCACTGATATAATTATGAGTATAACAAAAAATAGAGAAGAAATTGAGCTTATTAGAGAAAGTGCTTTACTTGTTTCTAAAACTCTGGGTATGATTGCAGGAGAAATTAAAGAAGGTATTACAACACTATATTTAGATAAACTTGCTGAAGAATTTATTAGAGACAATGGAGCTATTCCAGGATTTTTAGGAATGTATGACTTCCCTAACACTCTTTGCATAAGTCCAAATTCACAAGTTGTTCACGGAATTCCAAATAATACTTCAATAAAAGATGGAGATGTTATTTCAATAGACTGTGGAGTTTTGAAAAACGAGTTTTATGGAGATCACGCCTATACATTTGGAGTTGGAAACATTTCACAGGAAATAAAAAATCTTTTAGATACGACAAAAGAGTCATTATACCATGGAATCAGAAATTTTAAATCTGGAAATAGAGTTGGAGATGTAGGCTATGCTATTCAAAATTATTGTGAAAAAAGAGGTTATGGGGTTGTAAGGGAGTTAGTTGGTCATGGGCTAGGTAAAACAATGCATGAAAAGCCTGAAATGCCAAATTATGGCAAAAGAGGTAAGGGTAAGAAATTTGTTGAAGGAATGGTAGTTGCAATTGAACCTATGATAAACCAGGGAACGCATAAAATTAAACATCATAAGGATGGGTGGACTATAACTACATTAGACAATAAACCTAGCGCACATTTTGAACATAATATTGCAATTATTGATGGTAATCCTGAACTACTTTCCACATTCTCTTATATATATGAAGCATTAGGAATCAAATCTGATGAAGAGAATGAATTTATAAATAACTATAAGATTTGATTAAATTAATTTTAAAAATATTTCCAAGAACTTTTTTAATAAAGTTTAGTTTTATTTTTCAACCTTTACTTGGTATTTTATTAAGTGGAGATAAATTCACCGATCCAATTGATGGTAAATCGTTTAGAAAATTTTTATCATATGGATATAATAAATTAAGAAAAAATGCACTATCTCCATCTACTCTATCACTAGAAAGACATAGATTACTTTGGTTATATTTAAAAAATGAAACAGTACTTTTTGAAAAAAAAATAAAACTGTTACATTTTGCACCTGAACAGGCTTTTTATAAAAGATTTAAGAAATTAAGAAATATTCAATATGATACAATTGATATTAACTCACCTTTAGCAAAAATTAAGGCTGACATATGTGATTTGCCAATAAAGGAAAATACCTATGACTTTATTCTGTGTAATCATGTTTTAGAACATGTATTGGATGACAATAAAGCAATGAGTGAATTGTACAGAGTTTTAAAAAAAGGTGGTACAGGCATTTTTCAAGTTCCAATTGATATGAAAAGAGAAAAAACTTTTCAAGACGATTCAATCACTGATAAATTAGAAAGGAACAAAATATTTGGCCAGTATGATCATGTAAGAGTCTATGGAAAAGATTATTTTAAAAAGCTCGAGGACACAGGTTTTAAAGTTCAACAAATAGACTATTCAAAAAAATTTAGTGATAAAGAAATATTAAAATTTTCTATAATTAAGGGAGAGATTATTCCGGTATGCACTAAATAGAAGGGAAATTATTGAAAGAAATGTCTTTCATTTCATTATTCTTATCATTATATATAATAAAAATACTGATCTCATTATTTTTTTTTGCAAAATTAGCAATTTCATCAACTGACATAAGATGTAATGCAGTAGCAAATGCATCAGCTTCAATACAGTTCTCAGAAATTACTGTTACACTTAGTATATTTGTGGTTGAAGAATAGCCTGTTTTTGGATCAATAATATGAGCATATTTATTTCCTAAACTATCAATTTTAAATTTTCTGTAAACTCCTGAAGTTGCCATTGAACTGTTCTTTAAATTAAAGATTTTGTAAAGTTCTTTTTGTAAACCATCAAATCTAGGCGTATCTAATCCAACTCTCCAATTTTGATCTCCATCTAAGTTTATACCACTAGATCTAATTTCACCTCCTACTTCAACTATATAATTAGTTATATTATTAATAATTAAAAAATTTGAGATTAAATCAACACTATATCCTTTTGCAATAGCGTTGAAATCTATAAAAGAGTTTAGAGGTCTATTTAATTTATTTTCTATGACATTAAATTTATCTAAACCTACAAGAGTTTTGAGATTAACTGATGGTATGTCATAGTTTTTTGGACCAAAATTTAGTGAATTCACTAAAGGGCCAATAGAAGGGTCAAAATAACCATTTGTCTTATTGAAAATATTTTTAGAAACATTAAAAACAAATTTAAAGTGATTGTCTAACTCAACATCTTCATTATTATTAATTTTAGTAATTAATGAATTTGAATTATAGGTAGACATTGACATATCTATAACATTAAAAAGACTATCTATTTGCGTTTTTAATTGTAATTCGTCATCAGAAAAATAGACAATATTGTAAGTAGTACCATACACATAACCACTAATGGAAGTTTTTTTAAGCGAATTGTTTGTACAAGAAACAACCGTAATAAATATTAATAATAGGTAACGCATTAGTTTAAATTATCCTCAATTACTTGAATCCCATTATATTCAATTATATAATCCTGGTTTAAATATACTGGATTATTTTTATTCTTAGCATTTGCTAAACCTACCCCAGCATAAAGAACCTTTGAATCATGAGATTTAGCATGTTGCTTAAACTTTTCCATCCATACTAGATCATAATTGTTTGGATTTTCAGGAAGTAAAATTGCTTTTACAATTACAAAAAAGTATTGTTTGTTTTTATCAATACATACAAATTGTGGGTTTTTTTTTAGTTTACTATTGATTGCAATAAACTCAAACCCTCTAGATTCAAGATCTTTACCAACATGATTCATTGCTAGATTATGAAGTTCTTGTTTTGATAAGGGACTGTCCATGGAAATTATAATTTAACCACCAAAATCATCAAATCTGATATGTTCATCAGGGATACCAAAATCTTCACCCATTTTTTGAACAGCTTGATTCATTAAAGGGGGGCCACAGAAATAAAGCTCAATATCTTCAGGAGATTCATGAGTGCTTAAATAATTATCGATAACACAATTATGAACAAATCCAACAAAACCATCTCCTTCACCCTCTAAATTACTTTTAACATTCCAATTATCTTCTGGAAGAGGCTCAGATAATGCTAGATAAAATTTAAAGTTTGGGAAATCTTTTTCTAATTTATAAAAATGATCTAAATAGAATAGCTCTCTTCTAGATCTACCCCCATACCAAAAACTAACCTTTCGACCAGTTTGTAGAGTTTTAAAGAGATGATAAAGATGAGATCTCATAGGAGCCATTCCAGCACCACCACCAACATATAGCATTTCTGAATCGGATTCATTTATAAAAAATTCACCATATGGCCCAGAGATTGTCACTTTATCGCCAGCTTTTTTAGAGAAAATGTATGAAGATGCTACTCCAGGATTTACATCCATCCATCCATTTTTATTTCTATCCCATGGTGGAGTGGCAATTCTTACGTTTAACATAATTTCTTTTCCTTCTGCAGGGTACGATGCCATAGAATAAGCTCTATCTACAAGCTCATTATTATTCATAACTAAAGGCCAAAGATTAAATTTGTCCCATTCAGCTTTAAATTTATCGGCAGATTCATGTTCATCAGGATGAGCTGTTATATCCATATCTGAAAATTTAACCTCACCTTCAGGGATTTCTATTTGAATATATCCTCCAGCTTTATAACCCATATCTTCTGGGATTGATACTACAAACTCTTTTATAAAAGATGCAACATTATAATTTCTAACTACAGTTGCTTCAAACTTTTTAATACCAAACACTTCCTCAGGTATACTAATATTCATGTCTTGTTTTACTTTTACTTGACATGCTAATCTTGCACCAGATTTAATTTCTTTTCTTGTGAAATGAGGTATTTCAGTTGGTAATGCTTCTCCTCCTCCACTATTCACATGACATTCGCATTGAATACATGTTCCTCCTCCTCCGCATGCAGATGGTAAAAATATTTTTTGTGCACCGAGAGTGGTTAATAAAGTTTCTCCAGATGCAACCTCAATTTCTTTTTCACCATTAATTGTAATCATTACAGGACCTGAAGGTGATAATTTTTGCTTAACATATAAAAGCACACTGATCAATAATAATGACACAATTAAAAAAGCAATAATTGTTATAAAAATGGTCCCTAAAGTTTCTGATGCTAAAATCATATTAATTAACTTCTTTTGAGTTTTTTAAAAATAGTTTATTATTTAATTTTTGGTCATTACTATTTGCGACAAGTTCGACATCTAGTTCCTTTTTAGAAACTTCTTCATCTCCACCAGTTAACATACCTCCAAAGCTCATGAAACCAATAGCCATTAAACCTGTAATAATAAATGTTATCCCAAGTCCTCTTAAAGGAGCAGGAACATTAGAGTATCTAATTTTTTCTCTAATTGCAGCAATTGATAAAATTGCTAAAAACCATCCTATTCCAGAGCCCACCCCATAAGTAAGAGCTAGAGCTAATGTAGGAATCTCTCTTGATTGCATAAATAAAGATCCTCCTAAAATAGCACAATTTACTGCGATAAGAGGTAAAAATATTCCAAGTGAATTGTATAAAGATGGGCTAAATTTCTCAACAATAATTTCAACAAGTTGCACCATTGTAGCAATTGTAGCAATAAACATAATAAATGATAAAAAACTTAAATCATAAATTTCAAATTCTTCACTAATCCAAACTAGTGCACCATCTTGCAATATATATTTGTCTAAAAGCCAATTCAATGGGACTGTAATTGTTAATACAAAAATTACTGCGGCTCCTAGTCCGACAGCTGTGTCAACTTTTTTTGAAACTGCCAAATATGAGCACATTCCTAAAAAAGTAGCAAATACCATATTATCAATAAAAATTGATTTAAATAATAATTCTATATGCTCCATTTAACAACTTTATTAATCTTCAATTAAACTTATATTTCTAGATCTTTGAACCCATATAATTAGTCCTACTACAATTAATGCCATAGGAGCTAATAACATAAAACCATTATTCTCATATCCAATGGAATAAAGACCCGTCTTTTCAATAGGATCGCCTAAAACTGCATATCCTAAAAGAGTACCTGACCCCAATAATTCTCTAAAAAAACCTACAATTATTAATATAACTCCATAACCAATTGCATTTCCAATTCCATCTAAAAAAGATCTCCATACACCATTTGCTAATGCAAATGCTTCAAAACGACCCATAATAATACAATTTGTAATAATAAGACCTATAAAAGCACCTAATTCTTTGCTCAATGAATATGAATAGGCTTTTAAAACTTGGTCCACAATAATAACTAAAGCTGCAACTACTGTAAGCTGAACAATAATTCTAATTTTTGAAGGAATTATATTTCTAATTAATGAAATGACAACATTTCCAGCACCCATAACAAATATTACAGAAATGGACATTACTATAGAAGCTTTTAACTCTGCGGTTATAGCTAGTGCCGAACAAATTCCTAATACTTGAATTGTAATAGGATTATTATCCGCTAATGGATCTGAAATCAATTTACTGTCTTTACCTAATAATCCCATATACTAATTGGTTTTTAAGTTATCAAAATATGGTTGATACAATTTTAGATCCTTTTTTATCATTGCTGAAACACCATCTCCTGTTATTGTAGCTCCAGCGATTGCATCAACTTCATTATCATCTTTAATTTTATTTGTGGGATCTGCATTACTTTTAGAAACGGTAATACCTTTAAAAACACCGTTTTGATCAAGAAGATGTTCACCAATGAAATCATCCATAAAAAATCTTTGTTTAATATTTGCACCTAAACCTGCAGTTTCAGCTTGATGATCAAAATAAGCACCTTGAACTATCATGTTTTCATCCATAGCAATATAGGCCCAGACAGCATCCCATAATCCCTTACCTCTAATTGGAGCTACATAAAAAGTTTTTCCGTCTTTTTCACCAACAAATAATGGTAATTTACGTGACTCACCAGCTTTAGCTTTTGTTTGTTCTTTTTTAATATCAATTAGATAAGCATCATTGTCCTCAATAATATTCAAACCATCAGTTATCACTAACTGGGTTTTTATGTATTTTGAAAACTCACCAGCGACTTTACTATCCTCAACAAAAGCGACACTATTACCTTCATTTTCATGAACTCCCATAGCATAAAGTATATTTTGTTGCTTTTCTATTCTTTTATTTTCATTAATTCTTGGCTTTAAAGAAGAAGCCAAAAATGCTAATAAAGATCCCACAACAATTACCATTCCAGTTGCAAATAGAAGCGTATATAAATTTTTATCAGTCCTCTTTTCCATTATTAAGCTGTTTTAGTTTTTAGTCTATTAAGTCTGTTTTTAACATTTGCTTTAACAACATAGTGATCAATTGTTGGTGCGAATACATTCATTAATAATATTGCTAAGAATACACCTTCAGGATATGCTGGGTTGAATACTCTAATCATAATTGATATGAAACCAATTAAAAATCCGTAAATCCATTTACCTTTATTTGTTTGTGATGCACTAACTGGGTCTGTAGCCATAAATACAGCACCAAATAAAATACTACCAATCAATAAATGTTGCCAATAAGGAACACTCATTAAACCATAAAACTTACTAGATTCTGAAATCAATTCTGCATCAACAACAAGGTTGAATATAACACCCATAAATAAAGCACCTAAAATTGTACTTAATATAATTCTCCAGCTACCAATTTTTGTGAAAATTAATACTAAGGCTCCTAAAATAATTAATAACTTAGAAGTTTCTCCAACTGAACCAGGTATAAATCCATAGAACATCTCGGATAATGAATAAATAATATCTTGATTTTGAGCATAACTACCCAAAATGGTTTCACCGGAAATTGCTTCAGATGTTCCCGCTCTGTCTACAGCTTCATGAACCCACACTTTATCACCACTCATCCATGTAGGGTACGCAAAAAATAAAAATGCGCGAATTGTGAGTGCTGGATTGAGAATATTCATTCCGGTACCACCAAAAACTTCCTTTCCAATAACAACACCAAAAATAACTGCTACAGCTAACATCCATAATGGAATGTCTATAGGAACAATAAGAGGAACTAACATTCCTGTAACTAAATAGCCTTCTTCTACCTCATGACCTTTTATTACAGCAAATAGAAACTCGACAGCTAGTCCAACTGCATATGATACTATCACTAATGGAAGTACAGTAATTGCGCCTAAAATAAGATTATCCCATGTGATAAAATTACCAAATAAGGATACTTCTCTAACAATTCCATTAGCAATTTCGATGGCTCTATAATGTTGATAACCGGCATTAAACATTCCAAAAATAAGACAAGGAACCAATGATAAAATCACCGTGTTCATTGTTCTTTTTAAATCATCTGCTGCTTTAATATGAGTTCCACCATGGGTGACTTCATTAGGCAGGTATAAAAATGTATGTAATGCATTAAATGCAGGAGCCATTTTTTGACCTTTATACTTTTCTTTTAAGTTATGTAATGTTGATTTTAATCCCATTAATTATCCTATTTCTTTTTTCATTAAATCTAACCCTTCTCTAATTATCTTTTGATGAGGTTGTTTTGACACACAAACAAATTCTGTTAATGCAAAATCTTCAGGGGCAACTTCATACATTCCCAAAGCCTCCATCTCATCAAGATCATTATACATACATGCTTTTAAAATATGCATTGGAAATATATCTAGAGGAAAAACTTTTTCATAAGTACCTGTTGTAACAAAAGCTCTATGTTCTCCATTAGTATTTGTTGTTAAATCATATTTTTTATTTGGAAAAAGCCAAGAAAATGTTAGAGCTCTAGAAACTGATACTTTATTAAATACTGGCTTAGTCCAACCAAACAATTCATAATCATCACCTTCGGGAATAACAGTTACTGAGTTACTATAATAATCCATATGTCCATCAGAATCAATTTTCTTACCGGACAAAATAGTACCGGAAATAATTCTATTATTATCATTTTGATTAATAACATTATTTTTTGTGATTGAATCAATTTGACAACCAATAGTGGTTTTAAAATATCTTGGGTCTTCAATGGAAGAACCTGAAAGAGATATTATTCTTTCTGCTTTAAATTCTCCTGTCAATATCATGTGGCCTATAATAACTAAATCATGAGCAGAGAGAGTCCAAACAGTTTCACCCTTATTAACAGGATCTACTTTATTAATTAAACTTCCAACATTCCCACTGGGATGAGGACCAGAAACATTATATATAACTATGTCTTTAATTTCTCTAAAAATTGAATCTGACGATTTTTCAATTGAAACATTTACATTACCATCGGTCAATTTATCTAAAATACTTACGGCCTCTTGAATTTCTTTTTTATTATCTTTTAGAGTAAAATCAAGATCAGCAGATAATGGTTCTGAAGAATATCCAGATATAAAAATAGACTTAGGTGTAGATTTATAGTTAGCTATAACTGCATATGGTCTTTGCATAATAAAAGGCCAACATCCTGAACTTAATAAAAACTCAATTATTTCTTCTCTATTAGCAGATGTTTTTAAACTACCAGAATTTTTGAAAACTTGATTTTCATCAGCAAGAATTTTAATAGAAAGAATCTTTCTTTTTTCACCTCTAATAATTTCTGTAATTTTGCCAGAAACTGGAGATACAAACTTTAATAATTCATCTGATTTGTCGTAAAATAAAACATCTCCAGCCAAAATATTATCAGATATCTTTACATTAAGTTTTGGATTAATTCCATGAAAATCAGATGGTTGTACAGAATAAAATTTACTTTTTTGTGCAGGTTCTAAAACTTTATTAGCTTCTCCGACTAGGTTGATATCTAAACCTTTTTTAAAATGGATGTCATTAGACATAATTGAAAATGTAAATTTAATTGTTTAAAATCGCTGCAAAAATACAAATTAATATTATAGTTATCATAATATTTCGATCATAAAATTTTGATTATTTTTACAATTAATTAGTATAAAAAAAGTTAAAAAATAGAAACATGTTTAAATCTTTAACATCAATAACTTTTTGTTTACTATATTCTTTTTCTTTGTTATCTCAAGAGGCGTTTGAAATACTTCCCCCTGAACAAATAAAAACCATTACTTTTAATGATGATTCAAACCAAATTGGTTTTCCAGTCATTAGACTAGGAAACTCATTTTCAATTGAATTTGATGTGTTAAACGGCTATGAAGATGATTATTATTACAAAATTGATCATTATAATTTCGATTGGACAAAATCTCAATTATCTAAATCTGAATACCTAAAAGGTTATGATAATTCAAAAATCTATAACTACAAAAATTCATTCAATACATATCAAATTTATAGCCACTATAATTTAACGATACCAAATCAAGAAACTAAAATTATTAAATCTGGGAATTATATAGTTTCAATATTAAATGATTATGAAGAAGTAGTTTTTTCTAAAAAAATTATAGTTTATGAATCTCTATCCTCAGTTAAAATTGATATTTTTAGAAGCAGAGATTTAAATAATATTAACAAAAAACAGGTTGTGCAGTTTGAAGTAAAAGCAACATCTAATATTAATAATCCACTAAAAAACATCAAAACATTAATCATACAAAATAATAATTTAAATAATTCAATTAATAATTTAAAACCTCAATACACATTAGGAAATAGATTAGTTTATAAATATGATTCCGAGGCTAGTTTTATGGGTGGAAATGAATTTTTATATTTTGAAAATAAAAATTTAAGAGGTTCTGATATAAACATAAGAACCTTTGATCTCAAGGATATATATCATAATTACTTATATCCGGATAATCCAAGAAATAATAGCACGTATACATACAACCCTGATATTAATGGTAATTTTTTAATTACATCTTTAGATGCGCAGGACACAGACATTGAAGCAGACTATGCTAAAGTTCATTTTTACTTAAATATTGATAAGCTTGACAGTGGCAAATCTGTATATGTTTCTGGTAATTTTAATGGTTATCAGTTAAATAGTTCAAACCAAATGACTTATAATAATTTAAGAAATAATTACGAGCTTAGTTTAAAGTTAAAACAAGGGTTTTACAACTATAAATATTCTGTACTAGATAATTCAAACAAAGAACTTGAGGGCTATATTTCTGGTAATTTTGATGAAACAGAGAACAATTATAAAGTTATTGTATACTACAGAGATTATGGATCAAGGTACGACAGAGTAATAGGTTATAATACTATTAACTCGATTAAGATAAACAACTAATAAAAATGTTTTTTTTATTTAACTAATGATTTTTTTTAATTACTTTTATTTGGAATAAAAAAACACAATGGTTCAACAGGTTACAAGAGGAATAAAAATTGAAGTTAAACAAAATTTTGAAGGTACTTTTTACAAGAACCATAAAATTCATTTTGCATTCGGCTATGTTGTAACTATTGAGAACAGAAGTAAAGATACTGTTCAATTAAACTCCAGACACTGGACAATTTTAGATTCATTAAATAAAAATGAAAATGTAGATGGTGAAGGAGTCATTGGCAAAAAACCTGTCCTCAATCCTGGAGATACACATGTTTACAATTCTGGATGTTTATTATTATCTCCTTTTGGATCCATGAAAGGTCATTACAAGATGATTGATCTAGCTACAACAAGAAAATTTAATGTAACTATACCATCTTTTAAACTAAGTGCTCCTTTTGCTCTTAATTAGTTTCCTTTAGTTTTTTTATGTTTAACTTTGAAGTAATATTATTAATTCAATAAATATTTTTAGATGAGTAAAGGATTTTTTAAAGTTCCCTTAGCAATTAATGAACCTGTAAGATCATACGAACCAGGCTCAAAACACAAAAATGAAGTTATAGATTGTTACAATAAAATGTTTAATAGCAACATTGATATACCATTTTATATCAATGGAAAAAATATCATAACCAGTAATTACAAACTGATTTCACCACCTCACGATCACAAACATATAGTTGGAAAATATTTTCTAGCTGAAAAAACTCACGTTGATCAAGCTATCAGCGGGTGTTTATCTGCTCGAAAAAAATGGGCTAATCTTCCATGGGAACAAAGGTCAGCAATTTTTCTAAAAGCTGCAGAATTAATCGCTGGACCATATAGATCAAAAATTAATGCAGCAACAATGATCGCCCAATCTAAAACTATTCATCAAGCAGAAATAGATGCTTCATGTGAATTTATAGACTTTTTAAGATTTAATGTTCAATTTGTAACTGACATTTATAGCAATCAGCCTGAGAGTACATCAGACTTTTGGAACAGAGTTGAGTATAGACCTTTAGAAGGTTTTGTATATGCTGTTACCCCATTTAATTTCACAGCTATTGCTGGTAATCTTCCAGCATGTATGGCAATGCTAGGAAATGTTGTAGTATGGAAACCTAGTGACAGTCAAATTTATTCAGCCAAAATAATAATGGATGTGTTTAAAGAAGCTGGTGTTCCTGATGGAGTGATTAATGTTGTTTTTGGCGATCCAGAAATGATTACAAAAACAGTATTAAGTAGTCCAGATTTTAGTGGACTTCATTTTACTGGGTCTACCAACATATTCAAAAAGCTTTGGAAAAATATAGGAGAAAATATTTCTAACTATAAAACATATCCAAAAATTGTTGGAGAAACAGGTGGCAAGGATTTTATAGTTGCACATAAAAGTGCAATTCCTGCTCAAGTCTCAACAGCAATTGTTAGAGGTGCTTTTGAATTTCAAGGACAAAAATGTAGTGCTGCATCAAGAAGTTATGTATCAGAGTCTTTGTGGACTGAAGTTAAAAGTAATCTTATTTCAGATTTAAATTCCATAACAATGGGGTCACCTGCTGATACTAATAATTTTGTAACTGCAGTAATTCATGAAAATTCGTTTGATAAAATTGCAAAATATATAGATGATGCTAAAAATGATTCAGAAACTGAAATTATTGCTGGCGGAAAGTATGACAAATCAAAAGGATATTTTGTAGAACCTACTGTAATAGTCACCTCAAATCCAAATTACAAAACTATGCATGAGGAGATTTTTGGACCTGTAATGACTATTTATATTTTTAAAGACGATGAATTTGATAAAACTTTAAATTTAGTTGATTCAACTAGTGAGTATGCTCTGACTGGAGCTATTTTAGCGACTGACAGATATGCAATCGACAACGCCACTAAAATCTTACAAAACTGTGCAGGTAATTTTTATATAAATGATAAACCAACCGGTGCAGTTGTTGGACAACAACCATTTGGTGGAGCTAGAGGCTCAGGAACAAATGATAAAGCTGGAAGCGTTCTTAATTTATTAAGATGGGTATCTCCAAGATTAATTAAAGAAACTTTTGTAACTCCTACAGATTACAGGTATCCTTTTTTAGGCAATTAATTAAAGTCTTGAAATGAGTTAACTACACCAAGCTGTGAATTAATTGCATTATTATTTGAATCAACTACAATTGCTACAATTGCTAAGTTTTCTACAACAAAATCAGGGTTTATTTGGACATTAAAATTAAATTTATAATCGTTTAATGGTTGTATAATATCTAATGCATTTCCTGAAATATTTGTTATAGATTTTCGTAAAACATCTTGATGAGAATAATTTTCTATAGGGTTACCTAGATTATAAAAGTAGCTGTCTTCTACATAATTAAAATAATTAGATTGATCATAAATTAAATTACTTTCTACCAAGTATATAACTAACTTATGATTGACGAGTTCAACATTAGAAACAATCCTTAAATCAACTCCTAATTCAATATTTTCTAGAGTTGAATTAATAGAGATAGCCACATCATTTTCTTCACTTAAAAGACTATTCACATCTGAAATTTGATATGGATCTAACCATGAAATTGTTCTGTTTAATCTAGCTGATGGGAAACCACTAATACCTAATTCAGATCTAAGGTCTGATTCTTGATCAATGGTAAGTTCATCATTATTATGAATTCCAACGGAAATTATATTATCATATACCTCTTTTAGCTCATAAATTGCATGTGCAACAGGTGGACAATAACCACACCAGGTTCCTGTATAGTCTTCAACAACAACTTTATTTATTGGCTCCACTATATTAAACACTAATAAATCTGTACTGTAAATTTGTGAATCAATTGTATAATCAGCATACACTTCATGATTACCTAACTCATCATAACTAATTGTATTTCCATTTATTAATTGGTTATCTACTATGAAGCTAGTGCTTGATGTAATATTATTTCCTTCAGAATCTATCATATTAAAAGAAATAAGCTGATCCTTCAGATAAGATGACTCAACATTTAGGCCAGGTAATAAGGTGTGCTGTTGGGCTGGTAAATCATTAAAGGATTCTGGTTTACTACAACTGTAAATGAGAATAAAAATAAGTGTGTAGACTAAAGGGGGTCTCATAATTTTTATAAATTTATTGTTTGTGAAATTAAGCATATATTTTCAATTTTCTTTCTTTATTAAAAAAACAGAGTATATTTACAAAAACCCAAAACAATGAAAAAATTATTTACTTCAATAGCTTTTATTTATTCAATTTCTGTAAATTCTCAATCGACTTTACCCAATATTTCTTTAAATTCTTTGGATGGAAATGAGATAAATATACAAGCAATTTCTGATAATGATAAAATTGCTGTAGTATCTCTGTGGGCAACTTGGTGTGTACCCTGTATAAAAGAATTAGATGCAATTAGTGAATACTATGAAGAATGGAAAGAAGAAGTAAATTTTGATTTATACGCTATTTCTACAGACGATAGTAGAACAATTAAACGAGTTAATGCAATGGTCAACGGAAAAGGTTGGGAATACACTATTCTTTTAGATTCTAATAATGAACTACAAAGAGCTTTAGGAGCTTCAACTATTCCATTAACATTAATAGTTAAAAATAATAAAATCGTGTATAGACACTCTGGCTATAGTGCTGGAGTTGAATTTGAGTTATTTGACAAAATAAAAGAATTAAAATAATTATATGAACAAAATATTATTCTTTATTAGCCTAATATTTTCGCTAACAACAGTTTCACAAAATAATGAAAACATTTTTGGTAGTTTCGAGAGTAATTCTCAACTATTGCAGGATGATAACACTTTAAATTTCACTTCTCCAGATGATAATTTTAGAGCAAACAATTATTTCCAATTAAATTATAATATAGGCAATATCTCTACCGGAATTCAATATGAAAGTTATCTACCAAGTGCAATGCTTGGCTATTATCCACAGTATAACGGTGAAAATGGAATTGCATCTTATTTCATGAACATTAAGAGAAATAAATTTGATATTACTTTGGGCTATTTTTATGGGCAGTTTGGTAACGGATTAATTTTTAGATCATGGGAAAATAGACAGCTAGGAATAAATAATGCTATCAAAGGAATAAAATTTAAATATAAGTTTTCTGAAAGCTTTAATCTTACTACCATTTATGGACAACAAAGAAATGGCTTTGAGTTAAATGAGTCCACTATAAAAGGGGTCGACTCAAACTTAAATTTAAACAAGTTTTTAAATTTTGAAAAAACAGATTTAACAATTGGCGCAAGTTATGTAGGCAGATATCAAAATAATTCTACTAATGACTTAATTCCTGCTAATGTAAAATCTCTTGGTGCAAGAGTTGATCTATACTCTGGTAGGTTTAGCTTAAACCTTGAGGGAATCATTAAGGATTCTGATGTGATAGCTAATGAGGGTGTAATTTTATCTAATAAATTATATGATGGAACTGCTTTACAACTTGATTTGGGATACTCAAAAAAAGGTTTAGGACTAAATACTACGTTTAGAAGATTAGAAAATTTCAATTTTTATAGCGATAGATTGGCAGAAGGAAATATCTATAATCAACAAACTATTAGTTACACTCCTGCTTTAACAAAACAACAAGACTATTTACTTACAAATATTTACGTTTATAGTGCTCAACCCAGGCTAGTAATTAATGCATTAGAAAATAGATCTGGTGAAGTTGGTTCACAAACAGATTTTTACTACACATTTAAAAAAGACAGTTTTCTTGGAAAATACAAATCTAAAATTGCAGTAAACTTTTCGTATTGGGCTGCAATAGAATCAAATTTCAATCAAGATCAATCTTATGACGTAGAATTTATTGGTGATGGTAATAGATATTACAGAGATTTTAATTTCGAATTAAAAAATAGATGGAATAATAAATTTAATACTACTATAACAATGTTGGATGTTATAATAGATAAAGGTGTTGCACTTGGAGGTCCTTTAGGGGTTCAAGGAGATATAAAGGCAAAAGTAGGAGTTATTGAAGGAACGTATAGATATGAAAATGGAAAATCATCCAGGGCAGTTATTCAACATTTATGGACGAAAGATGATAAAAAAAATTGGGCTGGTTTGGTTTATGAATACAACTTTTCTACAAGTCTAAATGTTTTTATTGCAGACGGATGGAACTACGGGGGAGCTGATAAAATTCATTATTACAACTTTGGAGGAAGTTATTCGAAAGACAACATGAGACTTAGCTTAAATTATGGTAGACAAAGAGGAGGATTAATATGTGTAGGAGGAGTTTGCCGATATGTTCCTGAAAATACAGGCTTAAACCTAAATTTAAACCTGGTTTTTTAAATTTTAATTTTGAGAATATCTGTATCTTAATCTGAATGAATTGCCGTCTTGAATTCCATTTTCATCAGCTAAATAAAATTTAAAAGCATATTCAACTGCTGTATTTCCGTCACCCGCGTCCATGTTGAAAAAATGATCTCCTGAAGATGGTTGGGTTTGTCCAGGCTCTATATTAACGTTAGGCATAGAAGGACTAGTTGGATAAGATGTTCCTGTAGAAACACCAAAATAACATTCTCCAAAACAAAGTTCCATCATAGAGCCGTCAGTACCACTAATGTTTTCAACTTCAATTCTCACCCCAATTGTTTCAGCTGAAGTATTTCTGACATTAAAACCAAGAGATGCATCAGGATATTCTATGGTAGAAAATTCTAAAAGTTGATTATCAACAAAAGTATTACCATCTAAATCCTCAACACTAAATGTTAATTCTGGAGAAATTGGATCTTCAGGGCCAGATTCATCTTTTGAGCAAGAAAAAATAAATAAAAATAAGATTATTAAAGATAAAATTAATTTAAAAGTGGTTTTCATATATAATTTTTTTTGGGGTTTAATAAACCAAAGTTAATTAATTTTACCTACATTAGAGTTTGAAATTTTTCTTTTAACTATAATTTAAAAAAAATGTCAAATAAAACCCCAATTATTTTAGTCATTATTTTCTTTATTTCGAGTTTTCTTCCAGCGCAAACTATTGTGTCAACTAATCCTGAAAATAAAAAAGTGATTTTAGAAGAATACACTGGTATTCATTGTACTTATTGTCCTGATGGCCACGAGATTGCACAATCTCTAAAAGATGCTAATCCAGATAATTTTTTTATAATAAATATCCACACAGGTGGATATGCAACTCCAAGCTCTGGTGAACCTGATTTCAGAACTAGTTTTGGAGATGCTATCGCAGCTCAATCAAACTTAACTGGATACCCATCTGGTTCTGTTAATAGACAGTATTTTTCCAGCCTTTCTATGAATGGAGGAACTGCAATGGGAAGAGGTAGCTGGAGTTCAGCTACTTCACAAGTTTTAAATCAAAGTGCTTACGTAAATTTAGGAGTTGAAGCATCCATTAATGTACAAAACAATGAGCTAACTGTTCACGTTGAAGGTTATTACACTGCAGATAGCCCTGAATCAACAAATTTACTTAATATAGCTCTTCTTCAAAATAATACACTTGGCCCTCAAACAGGTGGTGGAATGGGCAGTAATTACAACCATATGCATAGGTTAGTGCACATGATAACTGGACAGTGGGGGTTTGAAATATCAACTACAAGTTCAGGAAGCTTTGTTGATGAAACTTTTACATATACAATCCCTTCAGATTACAACGGGGTTGATGTAAATTTATCTGAACTTAATGTAATTGCATTCATTTCAGAAACACAGCAAAACATTATAAGTGGAGCAGAATACACACCAACTTTTGATGGCTTAGAATATTCAAATGATGCAGCTATTTTAGGAATTGAAGAAAACTTAAATGGTAATTGTGGAGATAGTGCCTCTCCTATAGTAGTAATTCAAAACAGTGGTTACGATAATCTTACTAATTTTTCAATTGAGTATTCAATTAATAACGGAAATACTCAATCTCATAATTGGTCAGGATCCTTAGGATCTTTAGCCTCAACATCTATAGAACTTCCTGCAATCAATTATAGTCCATCTGATACTAACAGTATAAATATTACTATTTCTGATGATGATAACAACCAAAATAATTCAAACGACTTTTATTTTAATCAATCTAGTAGTTATGATACCGCTATTGTAACTCTAAACTTAGTTACTGACAATTATGCATCCGAAACTTCATGGCAATTAACAGACTCATCTGGCTACATCATAGCTCAAAATGGATCTTTAAGTAATGCAAGTACTTATAGTACAGAAATTGAAATTCCTACATCAGATGAGTGTTATACGTTTACTATTAATGATACATATGGTGATGGAATATGCTGTGCATATGGCGTTGGCTCATACTCTATCACAGATGACTCAGGGAATACAATTATTTCAGGAGGTGAATTTAGTAGTGTTGATACTTCAACTTTTAGGGTAGGTGAAACATTAGGAATAAATTCTATTTTCGAAAATGATTTAAACATATTTCCTAATCCGTCAAATGGAGTATTTAATATTAAAACATCTCTAAACAATTCAACATATAAAATTTATAATTTGATTGGTCAACATGTAAAGTCAGGTTTAATCAAAAACGGGGCTAACCTAATTGATTTAAGAAACTCAATTGATGGAGTATATTTCATGACTATTCAAACAGAAAATGGAGAAAAAATTGGTTATAAATTAATAAAAAATTAGTTCTTAATTTTATATTTAATTGGTAGGTAAACAACCTTTTTTTGGATAAAAAAATCTTCATTAAAAATTTCTGATAGCTCAAAAGTTTTAACATTTTTAAAACTTTTGAGTTCATCTTCTAAATCTCCTCCCTTTAGATATAGGACACCATTTTTAAAATCGTTAAATGAATTTTTATTTATTTTAAATTTAATCCAAGAAACGAAATCCTTCATATTAGTAACAGCTCTACTAACAACAAAATCATATTTTTCAGAAATAGTCTCTACTCTACTGCAAGAAGTTTTAACATTTTTTAAATCTAATTCTTTAACCACATTATTTACTACAGTAATTTTTTTTTGAATACTGTCTACCAAATGAAATTTGCAATTTGGAAATAATATAGCAAGAGGAATACCTGGAAAACCACCACCAGTACCAACATCCAAAATACTCGTGCCATCTTTAAAAGAAATTAATTTAGCAATCGACAGTGAATGTAACACATGTCTTAAATATAATTCATCTATATCTTTTCTAGAAATAACATTTATTTTAGAATTCCAATCTTTGTAAAGAAGTTCTAATTTGGCAAATTGTGATAATTGCTCATTTGTCAAATCATTAAAATATTTCTGAATTATTGTCATTAATAATATTATTTCAACAAAAATAAGTTTTTGTGCACAATTATTTCTAAATAAGAGATAAAGAAATTACATTTATAATATATTTACTTTTTTATAAATTATAACGATTTTAAATGACCCAAAAAACTATATTATTCAATCGAAAAGATTCTAAACTTTTTTTTAAAACTTTAAATAAAAGGGTTAATAAATATTTTAATGAAAGAAATATTTCAAAATCAGGAAATTGGAAACTTTGGTTAAAAACATTTGTAATGTTTTCTCTTCTTTTAACTCCATATATTTTGATTTCAATTTTAACTATTCCAAGTTGGTTACAAATTTGTCTTTCAATCATCATGGGTATAGGATTAGCAGGAGTTGGAATGAATGTTATGCATGATGGAAATCACGGTTCGTTTTCAAATAAAAAATGGGTCAATAGACTAATGGGTGGGAGTATATATATTTTAGCAGGTAACCGATACAATTGGCAAGTACAACACAATGTTCTTCATCACACATACACTAATATCCATGGTCATGATGAGGATTTAGAAGCCGGTAGAGTAATTAGATTTTCAAAACATTCAACATGGAGATGGTTTCATAAATTTCAACACTATTACTCTGTTTTTTTCTATGGACTTTTAACCATTAATTGGTCAATAACTACAGATTTTTTTCAAATGAAAAGATTTATGAAAAGAAAATTATCACATGGTAAATTTCCAAATCCGTTTGTAAATTGGACAAAACTATTTGTCTCAAAAATTTTATACTTTTTATTTTGGATTTTTATTCCAATCTTAGTTTTTAATATTGTTTGGTGGAAAGTAGTGTTATCGTTTTTAGTAATGCACTATACTGCTGGATTAATATTGAGTTTAGTATTTCAACTTGCTCATATAATGGATGAAGCAGATATGCCACTTCCTGACAAACTAGGAAATATGAAAAATAGCTGGGCTATTCATCAATTAAAAACGACAGTGAATTTTGCTGCGAACAACAAGGTAGTAAATTGGTTTACTGGAGGTTTAAATCATCAAGTTGAACACCACATATTTCCAAATATTTCACATATTCACTACGATAAAATATCGGAAATTGTTAAAAAAACAGCTAATGAGTTTAACCTTCCATACAACGAATTTAAAACAACTAAAGATGCCCTTGTCGCTCACTTTAAATATCTGCGTTATATGGGTCTAAAACCAACAACATAAAAGAATGAAAGAGTATCTATCAGATAGAATTAACAATCTCGCTGTATCTCAAACTCTTGCAATGGCAGCAAAAGCAAGAGAGTTAAAAAATAATGGGAAAGACGTTATTGGTCTTAGCCTTGGAGAACCTGACTTTAACACTCCAAATTATATTAAACAAGCTGCTGTTAATGCAATAAATGAAGATTATAATTCTTACACTCCAGTGGATGGATATGTCGATCTTAAAAATGCAATTATTACAAAATTTAAAAGAGACAATAAATTAAACTATGATTTATCTCAAATAGTCGTTTCAACTGGAGCTAAACAATCTCTATCTAATGTAGCAGCTGCACTAATCAATCCAAATGACGAAGTTATACTTCCTTGTCCATACTGGGTCAGTTATAGCGATATTGTTGGATTAAATGGAGGAGTACCTGTAGAGGTTAAAACAGATATTTCTAATGATTTTAAAATGACTGCAAAAGATTTAGAAAACGCTATCACTCCCAAAACTAAAATGCTTTGGTTTAGTTCTCCATGTAATCCAAGTGGATCTGTTTACAGCAAGAAAGAATTAAGAGAGTTAGCAGATGTTCTTGTTAAATATCCAAATATTTATGTTTTATCTGATGAAATATATGAACATATTAATTTTTGTGGGGGACATTTTAGCATAGCTGAGTTTGAAGATATGTATGATAGGACAATCACTGTAAATGGTGTATCAAAAGCATTTGCAATGACCGGTTGGAGAATTGGTTATATTGGTGGCCCGTCATGGATAGCCAGAGCATGTAATAAAATGCAAGGCCAAGTGACTTCTGGGGCAAATTGTATTGCACAAAGAGCTGTGATTACAGCATTATTAGAATCACCATCTAAAATAACCTACATGGTTGATGAATTTAAATTAAGAAGAGACTTAGTTTTAAGTTTATTAAATGATATTGATGGTTTTAAATGTAATACTCCTGATGGAGCTTTTTACGTATTTCCAGATATTTCATACTTTTTTGGTAAAACAATAGATGGGTATAAAATTAATAATGCTTCAGACATGTCGCTCTTTTTATTAGACAAAGCATTAGTTGCTACTGTTACTGGTGATGCTTTTGGAGACCCTAACTGCATAAGAATTTCTTATGCTGCGTCACAAGATCAATTAATTGAAGCAATCAAAAGAATAAAAAAAGTCTTAACTTAAATATTATGATAATAACTACAACAGAAAATATCCCAAACAAAGAGATAACTGAAATTTTAGGTATTGCAAGAGGCAGTACTGTTAGAGCTAGAAATGTCGCTAAAGATATATTTGCAGCACTTAAAGGAGTTGTTGGTGGAGAGATAAGTGAATACACGAAGCTTCAAGCTGATTCAAGAGAGCAAGCTCTTCAAAGAATGCATAAAGACGCAGAAAAAATGGGAGCTGATGCTGTTATAAACGTAAGAATGACTACTTCAATGGTAATGCAGGGAGCTTCAGAGCTTTTAGTGTACGGAACTGCAGTAAAATTAAAATAAATGAATTTTAATATTATTTTCTGGAGTATTACTTTGCTAATAATTGTCTATTTACTCATAAAAAAAATAGGAGCTGAAAAAAAAGAGGATTTTGATAAAAGAGATAATTAAATTTATCTTTTTTTCCAAAAGTATGCAGTAAAAATAATCAATACTGTGAAAAGTTCTAATCTGCCAACTATCATTAAAAAAGAAGACCACCACTTAGCTAATGTTGACATTTGACTAAATGTGCCCATAGGTCCAAAATCTCCAATTGAAGGACCAACATTACCCAAACTTGATGCTGAAACACCTAAGGCGGATTGAAAGTCCAGACCGAACATAGAAAA
>Ga0209305_1000374_pt1 | contig 33535 bp, 26 predicted proteins | sample COGITO_mtgs_1103_FD_184792 | JGI IMG/M metagenome (GOLD analysis project Ga0209305, IMG submission 184792) | Pelagic marine microbial communities from North Sea - COGITO_mtgs_110321 (SPAdes) (version 2) | ecosystem: Environmental > Aquatic > Marine > Epipelagic ...
CTGCTTGTTTAGCCGTCAACATGACAGCAATACGTTTTGGATACTTTGAAAAATCAACATGCAGTGCTTGTTTAGCGCCTACCGCAATCACATAATCATCGGATGTTATGCTAACAGGTTTATCTGTAGTACTGACCTGATAAGAAAAATCAGACGTCACATTATTTAAATGCGTTAATAACTTCGTTAACGCAGGACTGTTCCTTTCGGCCACTAAGACAATATTATCCTGAGCCGCAAAAAGCGGCAAAGACAATAAAGCCATAAAAACAATTCGTATATAAAACATCATAAGATCTCTGCATCCATGCAAAACATACTCACTAAAACTCTATCGCCAGTTGGCCATAATAGACATTCGGCGATGAATAAACTTGGTTGCCATAACTCAAAGCCGAGTCCGGTTTTCTATTATGCTGGACGTAATAAGATACTTCTGCATTTAAACCCGCTATCACAAAGGGCTTCATTATATTTAATTGAAATCGTTCATAAGGTTTATTGATTGTTTCTCTGTCTTGATTGAAATAACTTAAACTTGCAGACCAACTGCCGGAATTATACATCCAGCTAATAACCGTACTTTGGGTTGAACTTAAGCGTTTTTCTAATTTTTCTACCCTTTTAATTTCTTCATCCGACAATCTATTACCAACGTATTTGCTTGTAATATCCAGATAGGAATAAGTCATCCAAAGTGAATGCTGTGAATTTAATCGACTTGAAAGCTGAAACTCTGCCCCCTTAACATCCGCTTCGTTATCATTGCTAATGTGGCTTGCTTGCAATGTAATAGGGTCAGAAATCATGTCCCTCATCTCTTCATTAAATACTTTAAGATCGAATTCGGTATAGACCCCCACCAAATCGCCCGCCACAAAATATCCTAACTCATAGCTGGTGATTCTTTCTGGTTTGAGTGATTTCTCATCTTTATCAACAACTTTCTGTTGATAGAAGTCGGCTTCATTAAGTCCTAGATAATTGTTTGTTAAATTAGAAACTTTAACAATAAATTCAGGTTGTGCTTCTAATAAATCAGGCGAGCGTACGGCTTGAGATGCAACTAATCGGATACTTTGCTGAGGATTAATTAGAAAGTTAGCCGCCAGCCGAGGAGAAAAAGCCGACTTATTATAAGTCTCATATTCATACATCCCTCCCCCGTTAAGCGTTAACCAAGACCCTACGTGATATTCAGCATTTAAAAATGCTCGCCAAGTATCATTACTCACCGCACCATTAAAATAGGTTCGAGAGTACGCAGAGTCTTGGCGATAGCTTAATCCAGAAACCGTGCGTAATGCATCGGACCAGCGCATAGTATCTTGCCACTCAATATCAATTCTCTGCTCTGACAAATCAGTATTAGCATTGCCATTAATATATTCATCAAAGTTATTATTCAGATCAGGAATACCATCGAGGACTACTTTAGTTAAATCCAAATCTTGCTGACTGATACTAATATCTCTCTTTGTCGCAGCTTTAGCAATCGCCATCACCTCAGAAGGCGAATAGACAGTTCCATCTTGCAAGTTATCAACAATTCCTGAAATACCTGGCTGATTATAAAGTTGAGGTATACCTATAAAAACAGTTGCCCATTCAGGATTATTTTCATGCAGCAGTATCATATTTTTTTCAAATACCAGCGTTGGGATCCTTACATCCTGTGACTGTTTTCGTTCTTCTTTTTGCCAGTAAGCTTGTAGGTGTGATTGATGTTCAGCAGAGAACTCTTTCTTCCAGCGCCCATAAGCATAGCCATTGGTTGTTATTTTATCGGGTGGTGTTTGATCAAAATCGATCTGCCGGATTTCAGTTTTACCTGATTTATAGCCCATTTGCATATCAAGCGTCGAACTATCATCGAGCTGATGATTCACATAAGCATTAATAAATCCATGCTTACGGCCATCTCTCAGATCATCACTGTCGGTTGAGTCCTCACCGTCAAAACCCTCGTCTGCCTTCACCGAACCACTGATTCGTAAACTCGTGGTATCAAAACTTAAGCCATGACGAAAATAGACATCTTGGGTACCTTTATTGCCTTTACGCCATGAAACTCGAGATCCTTGGCTGTCTTCTGGATGCTTCGTTAAAATATTAATCACCCCTAAGTAGGAGTTAGCACCATACACTGCCGCATTGGGCCCTCGGGTAACTTCGATACGGTCAATATCTTCAATCGCTAGACCAACATCATCCCAAATAACCGTTGATATCGCAGATTTATAAACCGAACGACCATCAATTAATACCTGCAAGCGGCGCATGGTATTGGGGTTTGACGTGTGATAAGCGACGGAAGTATTGTTAGTATCATCGCCATGCCCAACAAACATTCCTGGCACAAATTTCATCAATTCAGGGAGAGTGCGAACGCCCCAAAGTTTAATGTGCTTAGCCGTAATCACAGTAATACTGGCAGGGACTTCTGCTTTAGGCTGTTTTAAACGAGAGGCAGTAAGTACCATTGGCAACTCTTCTCCCAGCATGGATTCCTCTTCCCAGGCCAGTCCGTCATTGAAATCATTATTGAAATCATTACTGAGTGCCGACTGAGAAATGCAGCCAATAACGAGAGATAACAAGACTTTATTCACCGCTAAAACTTCCTATTTTTATAATTCTAACTATTTAACATTGAGTCTAGGCGTAATACCGCTTTAGGTAAACTCCTTCTCTTAATGGGCTAATTATATGAACCTAGTCGATAACGTAATTAGCGCTCTATAACTGACAGCGACTACAGATCAGTTTATAATCTCTACCATTAAATATTTAACGCTAATTTATAGGATTTATCATGGGTTACAATACTATTCCTGCGGGTAAAGATTTACCAAACGACATCTATGTTGCCATTGAAATTCCAGCAAATGCATCACCTATCAAGTATGAAATTGATAAAGACATGGATGCATTGCTTGTTGACCGCTTTATGGCAACCCCTATGTTTTATCCAGCTAACTATGGTTACATCAACAACACCTTGGCTGACGATGGCGATGCACTAGACGTGCTAGTAATCACCCCTTACCCTGTGGCCCCAGGTTCTGTTATCCGTGCTCGTCCTGTTGGCGTTTTGAAAATGTCTGACGAAGCAGGTGGTGATGAGAAACTGTTAGCGGTTCCTCATGAAAAATTGACTCAACTGTATAACGACATTCACGATATCGATGACGTTCCACAGCTGTTGAAAGATCAAATAGTTCACTTTTTCGAACACTATAAAGATCTTGAAAAAGGCAAATGGGTTAAAGTTGAAGGCTGGGAAAATGCCGACGCTGCTCGTGCTGCCATTGTTAAATCGGCAGCGGCTTACAAAGGGTAATACCCGAGTTAAGCACATTGCTGCTCTATTGATACTCATTAGAGCAGCCTAACATCCTCTTTATTTATCTATTAAAGCTTCAATCTATTCTCTATCTGGCACTGCGTACCTATGACTTTATTACCGATCAACCAATTATTACTGCGTAATCCAGAAGTAATTAACGACCAACTATTAATTGTAAACCCGCCTTCTGATCAAGGTTTACTGCAGTTGGTTAAGCCACACAATTGTCAGCTGATCAACTTTGACGCCCGCATTCATCAAGCCAGCGAAAAACACGGCTTGCGCTCTGAGTTTGGTGTGCCGACCCAACATGCTTTTTCAGCAGCATTAATCTATTGGCCAAAATCGAAAGCCTTTGGCCATAGTTTATTACGCTGGTTAGCGAGCCAAATCCAACAGCCAACAACCGTTTACTTACTCGCCGCTAATGATGCTGGCGGAAGAAGCTTAAACAATGCCGTTAAAGATTTTGGTGATGATATTGTTAAAGTCGATGTCGCGCGTAAATGCTCGCTATGGTCCTTTAAACTGACCCCCATCGATGACTTTAGCTGGGAGAAAGAACTCAGCACCTTTACATACGATAATTTAGAAGGCGATACGCTAGAGTTTGCCACTTACCCTGGCGTTTTCAATACGGGCAAACTGGACATTGGTACAAAGCTGCTATTGGATAACCTCAGTTTAAATAAGCGTGGTCGAGTATTAGACCTTGCCTGCGGTAGCGGTATTATTGGCTTAACCTGCAAGCTACGCCAGCCTGAACTGTATGTTGAAATGGTTGATATTGATGGTATGGCACTGGCATCCGCAGAACTAAACAACAAAGCACTAGGGTTAGATTGCCCCATATTTGTCAGTGATGGCTTAAGTAATACCAAAAAATTCAATACGATTATTTGTAATCCTCCTTTCCATCAAGGTAAAGACACTGATTACAATTTTGCCCAGCAATTAATTCGTACGGCTAAACAGCACCTTCTACCCAGAGGCGAAGTATGGATTGTTGCTAACCGACAGCTAGCGTATGAGCAGTGGGCAGAGAAAAGCTGCCATAGTGTCGAAACGGTTGTACAGGGTAATGGCTTTAAAGTATTAAGACTTAAATACTAATTTTAAATACTTATATCGATCGTTTATTATTTACATTAAGCACGAAAATAAAGCAAAATCAGAAACATCATCTAAGCTGTAATTAAGTCTCAAACAGCTTAGGAATTGCCATGATTTTACTTTATTCGATATTTGCGGGCAGTGTCATATTAGGCGGTCTAATAACGGCTATCGGTATTATTCGTGGTGGTTATACAGATTCTTCTGGTAAGAATCCTTTTCAATTTACACCAGAAGAACATTTTTAAAGAGCAGGTTGTAGGTGATTATTTTGCTGCCAATTCAATAGCAAAAACACCTGCACTGCGATCATCGGTAAAGCAACCCACATAATCCCTTGCCAGCCCAATAGCAGTAATAAGACGCCAGAGCCCAACGATGCAATCGCCTGTGCGCTAAAGACCATCAGATCATTCAACCCTTGAACTCGATGAGCCTCATTGGCTTGATACATTTGAGGCAATAATGCGGTTCCTGCGACAAACAGCAAATTCCAGCCTAAACCCAATAAGACTAACGCGCCCCAATAGTGCACCAAGCCTTGATCCCAATAAGCAAGACCAAGACACACAATATAAATGCCTAAACCCGCCCACATCATGCTGATGAAGCCTAATTTTCGCACCATCCAACCCGAAAAGAATGAAGGAATAAACATCGCTAGAATATGACTTTGTATCACCCATTTAGTCTCTTCTAAGCTGTAATGGTTTAATTCATACATGCTGATCGGCGTTGCCGTCATAATAAAACTCATTACGGCAAAGCCCACTGACGCACTGCCCATTGCCAGTAGTATCCCTGGGCTGGATAGCAGCTCTGAAAAACTTCGCTGCCCTAACTCACCTTCTTCGTGCTTGATTTCAATATTGTGATAACCGAATAACAGCAGTAAAAAAGCCACTACAAAGCATCCACCGAGCAGATAAAAAGCGCCAGTGAACGTTTGCTCATGCAGAGATTGGCCAATAGTCACCAACTCTGGTCCAAGATAAGCCGCAATAATACCCGCAAGCAATAATCGTGAGGCGGCGACCGGCATTAGATCAGCAGTCACACTTTCCATCGCGGCAAAGCGAAACTGTTGAATACAAGCCAGTACCATTCCCACCAGCATGGCGGCAATAACAAAAGTCGAAAAGCTTTCAATCTGCAAAGCGTAAACCGCTAATAAAGACGCTAGCAATCCAAGCATCATGGCCCCAAGAAAAACCACCTTACGCCCTTTCTTACTTGCCAGCGCGGCCGCAGGATAAACCGCCAGCGCCGTGCCGATTACCATGGCCGCAACGGGTAAAGTCGCAAAACTATTGTCAGAAGCAAGCTGTTTGCCAATTAGACCTCCAGCAAATACCACCAACGGGGCTGCACACATTGAAAATGCCTGCGCAAGCATTAAAATCCAAACATTTTGTGTCATTTCAATTCACAGTTTTTAATATTAAATAAATCACGACACACTATTATTACAGTCACTTTTTGGTGTGTCTTTCAGGACCAAGTTATACGTTAATTACTCGTAATACCCAAATAGAATGACCCCTGGCTAAGCCATCTTTATTATTAAATCGTCCTAGATTCACCTTGTAACGTCTCAATACCCACATAAAATAGAGGCACTTTTGGCCATATAAAAATAATTACTATGCTTGAAAACTACATTCGCTGGGTCATTGCACAACGCAAGTGGATCACAGGCTTGTCTATATTACTCGTTTTGGTTATCAGCTTCGGCGCTTCCAAACTCATTTTTACCAGTGACTTCCGCGCTTATTTTGGCCCCGATAACCCGCAGTTATTAGCCTTTGAAGACATGGAAAGAGCATTCTCTAAGCAAGAAAATGTCTATTTTTATATTCATGCAAAAGAAGGCGATTTATTCACTCACCAAGGCTTAAATCTGATCGAGCAATTGACCGACGAAGGCTGGCAGCTGCCTTTTTCACAACGAGTGACATCGCTGCAGAATTATCAGCATACCGATGTTGAAGATGACGACCTGATCATCGACTACCTCTATTACGATGCACTTGATTTATCCGCTGAAAAATTAGCGCGTATTAAAAAGACGACCTTTTTAGAACCTACGTTATTACACCGTTTAATCTCTGAGGATGGAGCTTCAACCGGAGTCAATGTGCGCATTGTATTACCGGAAGGCACCAGCATGGTGACATCGAAAGAAGCCGTACACGCGGCCAGAGAATTGGCTGAACGTATTCGCCCCAACTTTCCTGATTTTGAAGTATTAGTCGGAGGCTCGCTAACCTCCAACGTGACTATGGGTGAGGCCATTAAACAAGATATTGAAAACTTACTGGGACTGTCTTATTTGGTCATGATCATCACCATGATCATTTTATTACGTACGTTTTCAGGCATGTTATTAACCCTAATGATCATCACCTTCTCAGTGGTCTCGACCATGGGATTATTTGGTTGGTTAGGGTTCACCATGACCCCTCCGACAGGATTTGTACCAACGGCGATTTTAACCATTGCCGTCGCCGATACCATCCACATTTTGATCAGTTATTATTATGAATTGAATCATGGGCGATCAAAACTCGAAGCCATTCAAGAATCACTGCGAATTAACTTCTCCCCCGTGTTCATTACCAGCATCACCACTATTATTGGTGTCTTGTGCTTAAATACCAGTGACTCCCCCCCTTACCGCGACATGGGTAATATGATTGCAGCAGGGGTACTTTTCGCTTGGATTTACAGTATTTCATTTCTACCCGCCATGCTGGCGTTAATGCCGACGCCTAAAGGCAAGGTGGAAAGTGATAAACCTTCATTAATGCTCAATTTTTCCAACATTGTTATCCGCTTTTATAAACCTCTATTCATCATGATGGCGTGTCTGATTATTGCTATCGGCAGCCAACTGAATAAAAATTCCATTACCGAGCGCTGGCACGAATTCTTTGATACTTCCTTTGAGGTCAGAAATACCATTGAAGCGACCAACGATACTCTAGGGGGCTTACACAGAATTTTCTTTGTACTGGATAGCCAGCAAGAAAACGGTATTAATAGCCCAGAATATCTGCAGCAAACTGATAATTTTGCGCAATGGCTATTAACCCAAGACAAGGTTTCAAACGTTGATAGCATCACCAGTATTATTAAACGTCTGAATAAAAACTTGCATGCAAATAATGAAGATTGGTTTAAAATTCCAGATAATCGTGAACTCGCCGCACAGTATTTATTATTATACGAATTGTCACTTCCGTTAGGCTTGGGGCTGGACGATACCATTAATAATTCACGCTCAGCGTCAAGGCTAACGGTATCGTTTAATAAAGCAGATTCTATTTATATTCTAGAGCTAGAAAAGAAAGCCATGGCTTGGCTAAAAGAAAATGCCCCCGCCATTCATGTTAATGAAGGGACTGGGTTGGATATTGTTTTTGCTAACTTAACCTTTCGCAATATTGGCAGCATGATGACGGGCACATCCATGGCTCTCGTGCTTATTTCCTTTTTGCTGATTTTTGCTTTGCGTTCATTAAAAATAGGCTTAATCAGCTTAATTCCTAATATTATGCCCGCAATATTGGCCTATGGAATTTGGGGAATGATTAACGGTCAAATTGATACTGCGGTATCGGTGGTTGTATGCCTGAGTTTAGGCATTGTGGTTGATGATACCGTACATTTTTTAAGCAAATACTTGCGTGCCCGTCGCGAGCAGGGTCTCGATACGGAAGATGCCATTCGCTATGCGTTTAAAACAGTCGGCAATGCATTACTCGTGACTTCAGCCGTATTGATTGGCGGCTTTATGGTGATGCAGTTTTCACACTTTCACCCTAGTAATAATATGGGCATGTTGCTCGCAATTACTATTCTAATGGCCTTGTTGGTAGATTTTCTATTTTTGCCACCCCTATTGATTTTTTTAGATAGGCATAAATCCACCACAAACAAGCAACCGCTGACCAAAATGGTAGCGACGCAAGAAACTAAACAGACAACTGCTCAGGCAGCGACGAAAGCCAGCCTTGAAATAACCTAGACGTCACTTTCAATTATGCCGTACGAGGTTTATTCTCTACGGCATACAACTTTAGAATAAACGTCAGTATGAACAAGCTTAAACGCACAGAGATATTTACCCGTCTACGTAATGAAAATCCCAACCCAGAAACCGAACTAGAATATACCAGCCCTTTTGAGCTGTTAGTCGCCGTTGCCCTGTCGGCACAAGCAACCGATGTGAGTGTAAATAAAGCCACCCGCAAACTTTACCCCATCGCCAATACACCGGAAGCTATTTATGCGCTGGGTGAAGACGGTTTAAAAGAATATATCAAGACCATTGGCTTATATAACAGCAAAGCCAAAAACGTGATTAAGCTGTGCAAAGATCTTATAGAGCTTCATGGCAGCATCGTACCCGACGACCGTAAAGCGTTAGAGGCTTTAGCAGGCGTAGGTCGTAAAACCGCTAATGTCGTATTAAATACCGCGTTTGGTCATCCGGTGATGGCCGTCGATACACACATTTTCCGCGTCTCTAATCGCACGAAAATAGCACCAGGAAAGAATGTCGATGAAGTGGAACAAAAACTGGTTCGCTTCATTCCCAAAGAATTCATGATGGACGCTCATCATTGGCTGATTTTACATGGACGCTATACTTGCGTTGCCAGAAAGCCTAAATGCGGTTCGTGCATTATCGAAGATTTATGCGAATATAAAGACAAGATAGAAATTGATTAAGCGTGACCCTGCTTAAAATGCTCAATATAAAAGCCTAGGAGTACATCATGAGAATTTTACATACTATGTTACGTGTTAGTGACTTGGAAAAATCGATTGAATTTTATACCCAAGTCATGGGCATGAAATTACTACGCCGCAGTGATAACAAAGACTACCGCTATACACTGGCATTTGTTGGCTACCAAGATGAAAAAGAAGGCGCGGTACTTGAGTTAACCCATAACTGGGATGTTAGTGAATATGATTTAGGTAATGGTTATGGTCATATTGCGATAGAAGTGAGCGATATTTATGCCACGTGCAGCATCATTGATAAACTAAAAGGAAAAATCACGCGCCAGCCTGGGCCCGTCAAAGGCGGTAAAACCGTTATCGCCTTCGTCGAAGATCCTGACGGCTATAAAATTGAATTAATAGAAAAGAAAAACGATCCTGAATACGATCTATGATTGATCAAGGCGAGTTTTTCACCACGCCAAACCCGTGCAGAAGTATTTGTACGGTGAATAACAAAGGCTTCTGCAAAGGCTGCTACCGCAGTCGTGAAGAACGTTTTCATTGGAATGAATTTACTGAATACCAAAAACATTTGGTGGTTCAGCTTTGTTATGTACGTGAAAAACGCGTCGATGCCGCAAGGCACAAAAAGAGGCTGCAAGAAGCCCAGGCAAAAGCACAACAAGAAGCTCAGTTTGATTTATTTTCTGAAGCTGTCGTTTATGAAGACACTGACTCAATCATAGAGAATATTGAAAAAAGTCCTCAGTTTGATTTATTTTAACCACCGTTATTAATCAGCTGCACATCGCAATACTAGAAGTGATAAATTGCTTCCAGCGTAAAGTATCTTCAGTATATTTTGTCGGCTTATATTCAGCTCCAACCCACCCTTCATAGCTTGAATATTCAATCGCATAGAAAATAGATTTAAAATCTAACTCGCCCGTACCTGGCTCGCCACGCCCTGGAACATCAGCAAATTGTATGTGCCCTATTTTATTGCCTAAACGACTAATAATCGCACTAACATCACCCTCTTCCATACGTGCCATGTGATAAATATCAAATTGCATTTTAATATTATCATGATCACTTTCTTCAATGACATCAAGCATCTGCTGTACGTTATGAATAAGAAAACCCGGCATATCAAACGTATTAATCGCTTCAAACGTTACCGTAACGCCCAGTGGCTTAAACATCTGCGCCGCGGTATCTAGATTGCGCTTGAAAGTACTTAAATATAATTCACGCTTGCTTTCATCCATACAGCGACCCGGTAAAACGTTGACCCGCTTAATGCGCAAAGAGGTGACATAACTTAAGCACTCAACTAAGGCTGCGGCAAATTCTGCTTCCTTTCCCGGTACCGAAGCCAGCCCCTCACCACCTTCCATTAAATCCCCAGCGGGCACATTAATTAAAACACACTCTAAATCGTGTATATTTAACTGCGTTTTAATATCTGCGATTCTCTCAACATATGGAAATTGAATTTCAACGGCATTAAAACCTGCCGCTTTAGCAGCAGAAAAACGTTCCAATAAAGGCTGTTCTGTAAACAGCATGGATAGATTAGCGGCTAATTTCATTGTTTACTTTCCTTATGTTTTTGCAGATCAGCCGAGTACATCTCTATAAACGTCGAGGGGTCACTTTCGTTAAATCCTTTGCTCGCGTGTAAGCGCATTAATTCAGCGCCTAAGCCTGCAACGGGAATCGAAGAACCATTATTTCTTGCTAGATTATTAGCCATGTCTAAATCTTTTAATAGTGTTTTAACATGCCACTTAACCGGCTCATAATCACGTTCAGCCATTCTTGGTCCCGTAAGCTGAAGTGGTATTGAGTCTGCGAAACCTCCTTTTAATGCTAAGGGTATCAAGGTACTGTCGACCCCTGATTTTTCAGCGAGTGCCATAACTTCGGCCATGACCAAAACATTACAGCTGACAATCATCTGGTTACAGATTTTTGTCACTTGGCCTGCTCCAACATCTCCCATTCGGGTAATGCGCTGGCTTAAAGGTTCTAATAATGGGCGTACAGAATCGAGTAATTTTTCTTCACCCCCAGCCATAATCGCGAGAGTGCCCTGTTCTGCACCACTAACACCGCCAGACACAGGTGTATCTAACCAATGGCATGACTTGTCCGCAACCAGCTTCGCTAAACGACGCGTCGTCTCAGGATCAATACTGGAAAAATCTATGATTATTTTTCCAGCCACTAGGTTTTCTAAAACACCTCCTTTAGCCAATACAATCTCTTCTACTGCAGAGGTATCGCTCACGCACAGCATGATAATGTCTGAATTTTTACACAGCTCAGTAAGACTGTTTGCAACTTGAGCACCTTGCTTCACAGGCAGCTGTGTCTTGTCAGGATTTCGATTCCAAACAGTAACAGCATAGCCAGCAGCCAATAAGCGACATGACATAGGGATACCCATTAACCCCATACCAATAAAACCAATTTTCGCTAACCCCACACCAACCCCCAAGTCATCATTATTTTTTGCAATAATACCAAACCCTGAGATATTAGTACGACTTAGATAAAAGTCTGCAAAAAAATACTGTGGCTTTCTGTAAAAAAGTTACGCGTTTTTTCAAATCCTTTCCTATGCTTGATGTATGGGACGACAAAGGAAGTACCAATAATGAACATGGCATCAATTTTTGAACAAACACAGCAATTACCTCATATTCCACGTGTCGTACAAGAGCTTATGCAAAGCTTTCAAGACGATGATGTTGATGTGGATGAAATCAGTAAAAAAGTAGCGATGGATCAAGCGCTTACTGCAAAAGTATTACGCCTTGCAAATTCCGCACATTACGGCGCTTCGCGCAGTGTTTCCAATACTAATGATGCGATTGTTTTATTAGGTTTTAATACACTTCGTACGATGGTATTAGCCTCTGGTGTTACCAGTTCGTTTAAAGCCCCTGAAGGCTTTGATATGAATGCTTTTTGGAAACAATCTTTTGCAATTGGCGCGCTGTCTAAATGGGTTGCCCAATACATACCTAAAGCCGAGGCTGAAACCGCTTTTACCTGCGGCATGCTGAACTCGATTGGTAGTCTATTAATTCGTATTGTTATGCCCAACGAAGTGAAAGGTATTGATGAAGCTGAATCGATGGGCGGTAAACGTCATAGTCTAGAGCGTGGAAAACTGGGGTTCGATGGTGCCAAAGTCGGTGCAGAACTGGCTAAACGCTGGAAATTTCCAAACGAAATGCTGGCGGCTATTAACGATCAAAACAATGCTGACTTCGATCAAGAATACGGTACGTATGCCGGTATTATTTATATCGCAAAATACCTTCATAAAGCACACAAAGAAAACTGGGATGAAGCTCAAATTATTGAAAAGTTCCCTCTTGCCGTCGCCCAACACATTGGCATGGATGCAGAAAAAGCTTATAAGGATGTAGCATCAACCACGGATTTAGAATCAGGATTAGATGCACTACTTGATGAGTAATGACACAAGCTAATGATTTAGCATTAAGTAGGTAAAAGCTCAAAATCGATTTGGGCTTTTTTTATGCCGTTTACAATCACCTCTAGGCGATGCGTTCCCGGATAATATTTTCGCGTACTTATTTTTCTAAACGAATGCTTGCGCGATATGCTTTCTGACGCTTTATCGGTGAAGTTTCTATCCAGCCATTTAAAGACTTTCGGAGTTTGATTACCGTTGGCTTTTTGAAAATGCATCACGTAGTCCACCATCAGCTGATTCGCTTCGCTACTCTTTTTTTCCAGCTGCATTTCAAATTTAAAATCACCGGAAAAAGAAACCGTTAACTGATCACTGGATAAATGACAGTGAACATCCTCAGCAGGCTGATAACCAAATAATGCCATTACTTCAGGCTCACCTTGCTTAAACAAGGTTCGGCACGCATGACGAATTAACTTCCGTCGTTGTTTACGCTGCACCGTATTAAGCAGCGCTAGCGACTCTTCGGCCAACCATTGCTGAGCAGTTTCAATAATAAGTTTAGGGTGATCTTTGGCAATATCGTTCAGATGATTCGCCACCGAACGACGCACGTATTCCTCTTCGTCATCACGTAAAGCCACAAGCAAAGGCATCACTAATTGTGGCTGTTCAATAAATATTGATAGACGCATTCCCCAAGGTAAACGCGAGCGAGTTCCTTCAGATACTAGACGACGAACATGATGATTTTCATGCTCTAACCAAGTACTTAAAATCGCTAACGTTTCGATAGGCTGCTTAATAATAAAATGGCGAATGGCAAACTCAGCACTGAAGAATTCAGTCATTTTTTGCAAGTATGCGAGTCCTTGCTCTAAGCTCAAATTTTGATGGATAGCAATGTATTCACAACCAACCAAAGATAACCAACCGGATAACTGATCATTGCCATACAGAGCGGCCACAACCGCATCAGCGCCCTCTTTTTGAGGCATTACCGAGTATAAAGCGTGGGCAGCAGCTCTGATCCTTTGCATTAAAGATAATGAAGGCCACTCCTCTTCGCCTTGTTCATGACAATACTTTGTTAACTTCTGCTGAAAATTAACGTCATCAAACGCAATATCATATTGAGCACCTTGCTCAGCGATGCTTAATCCTAAGGTCGATATTTTTTCTAACGATAAGTGGTCTTTAAATAGCTCAGCCATGATGTATTCCTCTGTCCTTCTACCGCTTAAATTTATATCAGTATAATTCCCATTACCAACAATTACTGTTAGGTAGACCCTACCTCAACATTTTCAAATGTTAATGGCCTAATAATTGCTGAATGCAAAGGTTACCGTATTTATAGAGCCTTTGAGATTAATGAAACCCGCTAGAGTTATGTTGGTAGATGATACCCCGACCCGATCCGCAATATTAGAACAAGCTTTGCTTGATCAAGGATTAATTGTGGTCTGCCGCCTAGAAAGCGCTCAGGGTTTAATCAAAAATGTGGAAATTCATCAGCCCGACATCATTATCATGGACCTTGAATCTCCCGACCGAGATACCCTAGAAAATATGACGGTGCTTAATCAGCACAACCCTAAACCTGTGATCATGTTTTCCGAAGAAGGTGATAGCCAAATCATCTTTCAAGCCATTCAGGCGGGGGTCAGCGCTTATATTGTCGACGGTTTAAATCCTCACCGAGTGAAACCCATCTTAGATGTCGCCATTGCACGTTTTAGAGAGTATCAGGCACTGCGCAAAGAATTAAAACAAACCCGCGATCAACTTGCCGATCGTAAAATCATTGATAAAGCCAAAGGGCTATTAATGAAAACCAAAGGTTTAGACGAAGAGCAGGCCTACCATGCCATGCGTAAAATGGCGATGGATCAAAGTAAACCCTTAGTTGATATCGCACAAAATATCCTTTCGGTAATGGAATTTCTGACCCTTTAATTGATTAAAAGTATCCCCTTGGAGACGCGCATGAATGGTGCAAAAGTTGAGAAAAAAGCACTAAAATTGGGCTATATGCCATTAAGTGATTGCCTTCCTTTATTAGTGGCCCAAGAGAAAGGCTTTTTCGCTCAAGAAGGCTTAGAGGTTGAATTACAGCAAGAAGTTTCTTGGTCGAACATCCGCGACAAAGTAATCGTTGGTCACTTAGATGGGGCTCACATGCTCGCGCCTATGTTACTCGCCAGCAGCATAGGCTTGGGGGGGTTAAAAAAGCCGCTTATTACTGCATTCTCTTTGGGTTTAAATGGCAATGCTCTCACCGTATCCAATACCCTACATAAGGAGCTATTTACACGGAATGCCGCTGAATTTGATCAAGCGATAACAATGAAACACGTGATAGAACAGCGTAGAGAGGAAGGTTTAGCAAAATTAGTCTTCGCTACTGTGTATCCTTATTCTTGTCATAACTTGCAATTGCGCTATTGGCTCGCCAGTGCCGATATTGATCCCGATAAAGATATTGATCTCGTCATTCTTCCACCTTCGCAAATGGTCGATCATTTGAAGCTACAGCATATTGATGGATTTTTTGCCGGAGCACCGTGGAATTCAGTCGCTATTTTACAAGGCCATGGCCATTGCTTATTAACCGGCATGGATATTTGGGAGAATGCCCCAGAAAAAGTCCTAGGTGTCACTTTGCAGTGGGCAGAAGAAAACCCAAATACGCACAACGCGTTAATTCGCGCACTCTACCAAGCATGCCATTGGCTTGAGTTTCATGCAGAAGAATCCTTACCCCTGTTAGAGCGACATTTATCTCTTAATTCTCCATTAATTGACCAAGAATGCTTAATACCCGCCATCACCGGAGAATATATCTTTGACCACAACCAAGCACAAAGCAAAGCGCCGGGCTTACTGGTTTTTAATCGTTTTATGGCGAACTTCCCTTGGTTGTCGCATGGACAGCTTATTTGCTCGCAAATGAAACGCTGGCACTGGCTACCCGAAAATACCGATTGCGACGCATTAGTCGCAAGCTGTTATCGACCCGACATTTATCGTCAGGCACTTGCTAATGTTACGATGCCAGAAGATGACTTTAATAACGTGCATCTTGCTATTCTGTAATACAGCAGGATAGTTTACTCGCCACACATAAGGTGCACTCTCTGGTGCACCTTTTGATTTTCCGCACTAATAAAGTCATATTTCACTATTTATTCCCCCTACCTTTTATTAGAAAATACAGACCATAAAATTTTATTCAGCAAACTTCTCACTCATTAATACCCAATTTACTGCACCAATATTTATCAATTAGCTTTTTTCTCTATTTTTTATGCACCGACATTAATCATTTTTGTTCGTTTCACCAATAACGAATATTTTTCTCTTAATTATTTATTAATTGGCACGCTACTCGCTATATAAGATTTAGCAACTTCAAACCAATGGCGGTTAGAGGTTAAAGCAAAATAAAACTGCAAAGACGCAAATTAATACTTTATTCAAAAAAGGATAGAGCATTCATTTGCGTTTTTTTTTGCTCACGATTTATTTTAAATACTGAATATAAAAATTTAATCATTTTAAACTTAAAGACTAAAAGGAAGCATCATGCTTAAAGATAGTTCACCCACACTCAACAAAATTCGCCGCTCAATCCTAAGAAGCACACTGGCTCTTGCCGCCGGTGCCGCATTGGCGATATCCCCTTTAACCGCTATCAACGCTTTCGCTAAAACGGGTTATGCCGAAAAAGAAGAGTTGAAAATTGGTTTCATTAAGCTCACCGATATGGCTCCGCTTGCCATCGCTTATGAAAAAGGTTTTTTTGAAGACGAAGGTCTTTATGTCACCTTAGAAGCCCAAGCCAACTGGAAAGTCTTATTAGACCGCGTCATCGACGGCCAGCTTGATGGGGCACATATGCTTGCAGGTCAGCCCTTAGGCGCGACCATGGGTTATGGTACTAAAGCCGATATTATCACCGCCTTCAGTATGGATCTAAACGGCAATGCGATTACTGTTTCCAACAATGTTTGGAAAGAGATGAAGAAAAACATTCCTCATGTCGATGGCAAGCCTGTTCATCCCATTAAAGCCGATTCGTTAAAGCCAGTGATTGAAAGCTATAGAGATGCAGGTAAGCCGTTCAAAATGGGCATGGTTTTTCCAGTATCAACACACAACTACGAATTACGCTATTGGTTAGCCGCGGGCGGTATTCATCCGGGTTATTACGCACCGCATAAAGGTGATACCTCAGGCCAAATCGATGCCGACGCATTATTATCAGTAACACCACCGCCACAAATGCCAGCCACCATGGAAGCGGGAACCATTGATGGTTATTGCGTCGGTGAACCGTGGAACCAGCAAGCCGTATTCAAAGGTATTGGCGTACCGGTGGTGACTGATTATGAAATTTGGAAGAACAACCCAGAGAAAGTATTTGGTGTTAGTCAAGAATGGGCCGATAAAAACCCGAACACCCATATCCGTGTTGTTAAAGCGATGATTCGTGCAGCCCAATGGTTGGATGCAAACAATAATGCCAATCGTCCAGAAGCCGTGAAAATCTTATCCAAAAGTAACTATGTCGGCGCGGATTACGATGTTATCGCAAATTCCATGACAGGTACTTTTGAATATGAAAAAGGCGATAAACGTGACGTGCCTGACTTCAACGTATTCTTCCGTCATAACGCAACCTTCCCTTACTACTCAGATGCAATCTGGTACTTAACGCAAATGCGTCGCTGGGGCCAAATTTCGGAACCTAAGTCTGACGCTTGGTATAAAGAGTTAGCGAAGAAAGTTTATCGCCCTGATATTTATGCGAGTGCTGCGAAAGAGTTGATTAATGAAGGTAAAGTGAAAGCAAAAGACTTCCCTGATTTTGTTTCTGAATCAGGTTACCGCGCACCGCAAAAACACTTTATCGACAACATCGTCTATGACGGCAGCCAACCAAATGCTTATCTAGACAAGTTCAGTATTGGTCTAAAAGGCAAAGACAAACTTTAACGTTCAGCCATAAAGTTAAATTATCTTCTAGCCAGCAACAGGGCTAGAAGATAAAAAAGAAAGTCATTAATAGAATGTACCCGCGTATCGAATACGCAAGAGTTGAGGTTTTTATGAAAAGTAAAATTACAAGCCTACCCCGCAGCGTATTTAACTCCGGAGGCAGCATAACAGATGATGTAATGCCGCTCTGGATGCAAGAAGCCATTAAAACCATCATGTTGCCCGTAGCGGGTTTATTATTTTTCTTATTAATATGGGGAACCGTGGCACAAAACATTGATACCTCATTAGGAAAATTCCCAGGGCCGGCCCAAGCCTTTGAACAATTTAAATCACTCATTACTGAACATAATAATGAACGTGAAAAAGAAGAAGCGTTTTATCAACGTCAAGACGATAGAAATGCAGATCGCTTAGCACAAGATCCAGATTATCAAGTGAAAATTCGCAGCTATACCGGTAAACCTACGTTTATTGATCAAACGTTTACCAGTTTAATCACCGTATTAACGGGTTTTATATTAGCGTCTATCATCGCAATTCCCTTCGGCATTATGATTGGCTTAAGCAAGAACCTTTACGCCGCCGCAAATCCGATTATTCAACTTTTTAAACCGGTTTCTCCTTTAGCTTGGTTACCCCTAGTCACTATGGTTGTGAGTGCGGTATATACCAGTGATGACCCATTATTTGCTAAGTCTTTTGTCACATCCGTTATCACAGTACTGGTCTGCTCAATATGGCCCACAGTAATCAATACCGCCGTTGGCACAGCAGCCATAAGCCAAGATTTACTTAACGTCAGTAAGGTTTTACGCCTTAAACCCCTAACTCATGTTTTCAAAGTTGTTATCCCTTCTGCTATTCCGATGATTTTCACCGGCTTACGTTTATCGTTAGGTATTGCTTGGATGGTTTTGATTGCTGCAGAGATGCTGGCTCAAAATCCTGGTTTGGGTAAATTCGTATGGGATGAATTCCAAAATGGTAGCTCCAATTCATTGGGTCGTATCATGGTTGCCGTACTGGTTATTGGTTTCATTGGGTTTTTATTAGATCGATTTATGCTGATGTTACAAAAGTTTTTCTCTTGGGATAAACAAGCATTATTACGCTAATTAAGATCAAAGAATCCATCGAATAATAGAGGTACAAACATGAATACCATTACTGATAGCAACATAATAGATAGCAGCATAATAGATAGATCAATCAACCCTATTTTAGAACTTACCGGTGTCGGCATTGAATTCCCAACACCGACTGGACCTTACAGAGCCTTGACTGACGTCAATTTAAAAATTGCAAAAGGTGAGATGATTTCACTCATCGGTCACTCCGGCTGTGGTAAGTCAACGGTACTGAACATTGTTGCGGGCTTGCTACAAGCAACAGAAGGTGGCGCGGTACTAGAAGGTAAAGAAGTTAACGAACCTGGGCCTGAGCGAGCTGTAGTCTTTCAAAATCACTCACTGCTACCTTGGTTAACCGCTTATGAAAATGTTGAGCTAGCGGTTAAAACGATATTTGATAAAAGTAAAAGCAAAGCCGAGATGAAAGAGTGGATCGAACACAACTTGAATCTCGTGCACATGGGGCATGCGATGGACAAACGCCCAGATGAAATTTCAGGCGGTATGAAGCAACGTGTCGGTATAGCACGTGCCTTAGCAATGGAACCTAAAATTTTATTAATGGATGAGCCTTTTGGTGCTTTAGATGCATTAACACGCGCACACTTACAAGATTCGGTGATGGAGATTCAAAAAGACTTAGGCAATACCATTATCATGATTACTCACGACGTCGATGAAGCGGTTTTATTATCTGATCGCATCGTCATGATGACCAATGGCCCTTCTGCTACTGTGGGTGAAATTTTAGAAATTGATCTACCGCGACCACGTAATCGTATCGAACTCGCGGATGACCCAAAGTACAACCAGTATCGACAAAAAGTATTAAGTTTCTTATATGAGAAACAACGCAAAGTAGAGCCTTTAACACGATCTACTGGCGGTAAAAGTGGTGAAGCAAAGAAATTCGCTTAACCGACTAAAAAACAGTATGTTAAACACGTAATTAAGAACTTAAAATTGTAATAATAGAAACTAGGAGTTTCACATGACGACAAAAATCATCTTAGCAAGCGCAATCAGCACAGCGCTTCTAGCAGCGGCAATGCCAACTCAGGCACAATCATTTACTGAGTTCGCACAGGAAGGCGATGTTATTGTTGAGTTACGTGTTCGTGGTGAAAGCGTAAAAGAAGAAGGTGATGCTAAAGACGATGCAATCGCTATGACAGCACGTACGCGTTTAGGCTATGAGACAGCGAACATGGCAGGTTTTAAAGTACTGGCTGAGTACGATCACGTTACTGTATTACAAGATGAGTATAATTCTTTAACCGAACTTGGCTCTGACGATAAAACGAAATCAGTGGTTGCCGATCCCGCAACCGGTGATATCAACCGCGCACAGGTAAGCTATACATCAAAAGACTTTGGCGCCGTATTAGGTCGTCAGCGTATCATTCTTGATAACGCTCGTTTTGTTGGTAACGTTGGCTGGCGCCAGAATGAGCAGACGTATGACGCTGCTCGTATTGATCTAACAGCAGTTAAAGATCTAAACGCGACTTACGTTTACATGAGTCAAGTGAACGATATTTTGTACAACGATCTTGCGGTTAAAAATCACCTATTAAACGTAGGCTACAAAACCCCAGTGGGTAAAGTAACGACCTATGCTTACATGTTAGAAGCTGATGAAAAGAATGATGAATCAACTAACGACACTTACGGTTTAAGCTTTAAAGGTGCTGCACCTGTTGCTAATGTAGAGCTGTTATATGCGGCAGAATACGCTGTACAAACACAAAACTCTGGTATTTCTGGCGCTGATGATAACGATGCGGCCTATACATTCCTCGAAGGTGGCGTAAAAGTTTCTGGTATCTCATTACTAGCCGGCTTGGAAATTCTAGGAGGGGATGGCGATTATGCTTTCGAAACACCTCTGGCGACTAAGCATGCTTTTAACGGTTGGGCTGATAAATTTTTAAGCACAAACGCTAGTACTGCTAACCCAGAAGATGGCGAGATTAATGGTTTACAAGATATCTACGCTAAAGTTGCAGGTAACGTTGCCGGCGTGAAACTACTTGCTGTTTATCACGATTACTCATCTGATAAAGATAACATTGATCTAGGTAGCGAAGTTAACCTACTTGCATCGAAGAATTTTGATGAAAACTTCAGTGCTGGCATTAAGTTTGCTCAGTACTCTGCAGGTGATGTAGGTACCGATGCTGACAAGCTATGGTTGTGGGGTGAAGTTAAGTTCTAATAACGACTCTTAATGGAGTTTTAATATGAACTGAGTTTCTCATAACTCAAAGTGAAACGGAGTATAAGGTTAACCTTATACTCCGTTTTTGTTTGTATAGGCCACTTTAGTTCACATTAAATATTTAGTTATGCATCGCTAGTTATCAAGAGTTAGCGATGACAATCGTAGTAGGAAATCGTATGAAAAAGCAGTTAATGATTATAGGAAATGGCCTAGCGACCATGCAGTTATTAAAAGAGCTAGGACACCAAAAAGATTACTGCATTACTATTTTAAGTGCCGAAAATGTTCCTCACTATAATCGTATCATGCTGTCCTCGTTACTCGCCCAAGAAACTGATCTGCAAAGCATTACTCCTTGTGACGATGCTTGGTATCAAGAACGAAACATTAACGTTTTATTGAATCACCGAGTTATCAAAGTCGATAGCAAAAATCACGCAATATTTTGTGAAAACGGTGCTCAATTTCATTACGACAAACTCATTTTTGCAACCGGATCACGAGCCTTTATTCCTCCTATGCCCGGAACCCAAATGCCCAACGTATTAGCCGGTGTTATGGGCTTTCGTAAGCTGATTGATGTCGATTTTATGCAACAGGTCACCCACCATTATAAAAAGGCTGTAGTAATTGGTGCGGGCTTACTCGGTATAGAAGCCGCTGTTGGCCTAGCCAAGCAAGGAATGAACGTCACCCTGCTTCATCGTCGTGATGTACTAATGAACCGTCAAATAGACCAAACCGCATCCGACTTGCTAATAAAAGAGCTTACTGCCCGTGGTATTAACGTAGCCACCGGACACGGCCCTATCGCCTTACACGGAATACCGACAGACAATCCATCAGAACCTCACAAAGTCTGTGCCGTAGAGCTCGACAATGCCGATAAACTTACAGCAGACCTTGTCATCTTTGCGACGGGGATTGTTCCCTGTACGCCATTAGCGCAAGCAAGTGGCTTAGTCATTAAAAAAGGCATCTGCGTAAACGCCCAACTACAAACCTCTCAAGACGATATTTACGCCCTAGGTGAGTGTTGCGAATTTGAAGGCAATACCTATGGTTTGGTTGCTCCAATTTGGAACCAAGCACGAGTACTCGCGAAGCAACTGCTACTGACCGCCGACGATGAAGTGCCTATGTACGTTGAAGAAAAATTTGCGACTAAGTTAAAAGTCAGTGGTATCGATGTGCACTCTATGGGCATTATTAATACCCACGAAACTGACTTAGAATGTGAGGTGCTTGAGTTTAATGATGTTGAACGTTCTATTTATAAAAAAATTCTAACCAGTAACCAAAAAGTAGTCGGCGCGGTTCTCTACGGTGACGTCACCGATAGCCAGTGGTATTTTGAACTATTACAGCAAGCAAAAAACATAGAGCCTATTAGACAAGAACTGATTTTTGGTCAAGCATTCTGCGAAAACGCTTAGATTAATAGGCTTTTAACTCTACCTACATTGTCCGTTTTGGAATATACGACATGCACTAAAACTGACTACCAGCACTGTTTAAGTGCACTTTTCATTGCGTAATGATATTCCCGATAACAAGCAAACGTTGTCATACATCCCAGCGGTGTATGGCATTTTGCATTTATTTAACCTTCAATCCATTAATTGATCGCACTGGCACTCTTCTTGAATAGGCTATTACATATTTATGATAGTTAGCGAATGAGTCCAGCAATGAATAGCTTGCCCAACGATACATGTAAAACAACTTGCCCTTATTGTGGTGTCGGCTGTGGCGTACAAATGCCAAAGGATCTTTCTAAAGTATCTGGCCTTAAATCTCACCCAAGCAGTTTGGGTAAATTATGCGTCAAGGGTTCATCTCTACACGAAACACTGTCTATTCAGGGTCGACTTCTTAATCCGAAAGTTCATGGTCAAGATAGCGACTGGGAACATGCATTAACAACCGTTGCCAATAAAATTCAACAAGTCGTTAAAGATCACGGCCCTAATGCAATTGCCTTTTATGGCTCAGGCCAGTTGCTAACCGAAGATTATTACGTTGCGAATAAACTCATGAAAGGCTTTATTGGTAGCGCCAACATGGATACCAATTCTCGGTTATGCATGTCATCTGCGGTATCGGCCTATAAACGTGCATTTGGTAGCGATACTGTGCCTGTTTGCTATGACGATATAGAAGCAACAAATTTATTAATCATCATTGGAGCGAACCCTGCTTGGGCTCATCCTATTCTTTATCAACGCATGGTAGCGGCAAAAAAAAATAATCCCCATTTAAAAGTCGTCGTCATCGACCCGCGCAAAACTGCCAGCTGTGATATTGCCGACTTACACTTACCCATTCGCTCTGGCAGTGACGCTTATTTATTTAACGGATTACTCACTTACCTTGCTAATAACGGCCATTGTGATCAGGATTATATTGATCGCTATACCGATGGTTTTGAGCATGCGGTTCAACAAGCAAAAGCTGATTGCTCTTCAAGTTCTGCCCCTTTTAATAACAACAGTTTGGCTGATATTGCTAGAGTATGTGACGTGCCGGAAGTCGATATTGCCCAACTATTCAACTGGTTCAGTCAGACTGAAAAAACACTCAGCTTTTATTCACAGGGCATCAATCAAAGTTCTTCTGGCACTGATAAATGCAACGCTATTATCAACTGCCATTTAGCCACAGGCCGAATAGGTCAACCTGGTGCTGGCCCGTTTTCTATTACTGGCCAGCCTAATGCAATGGGAGGACGCGAAGTCGGTGGTTTATCTAATCAACTTGCCTGTCGCATGCACTTTGAAAAACCTGAAGATGTTGATCGCCTTACCCGTTATTGGAATGCTCCGAATATCGCAACTGAAAATGGCTTAAAAGCGGTCGACATGTTTGATGCCGTTGAACGTGGCGATATTAAATTCATTTGGATTATGTCAACCAATCCTCTAGTCAGTATGCCAGAAGCGGATCGCCTAAAAGCCGCGCTGTTAAAGTGTGAAATGGTTGTGGTATCTGACTGTTTAGAGAAAACGGATACTACAGCAGTGGCCGATGTTCTTTTACCTGCGGCAAGTTGGGGTGAGAAAAATGGCACAGTAACCAACTCGGAACGCCGTATTTCTCGCCAACGTAATTTCATGCCCGCCATGGGTAATGCAAAACCCGACTGGTGGATTATCTCTCAAGTCGCTCGGAAACTAGGGCATACAGACGCCTTTAATTATCAGCACCCTTATCAAATATTTAATGAACATGCAGGACTCTCTGCTTTCGAAAATGGTTATGAGAATTTTCCAGCGAGAGATTTTGATATATCGGGCCTAGCCAATTTAGACGAACGCACTTATAACGACCTGCAACCGATTCAGTGGCCCGTCAATAAAAAATATCCGCATGGTCGCCAACGTTTTTTTGCGGATGGAAAATTCTTCACTGATAATCAACGTGCACAGTTCGTTGGTCTAAGTGCCCGATTACCTGCCGCTAAAACAACACCCGAGTTACCTTTGATAATGAATACAGGTCGTATACGTGATCAATGGCATACCATGACCCGCACAGGAAAAACCGATAGATTATTGCAACACATCCCAGAACCCTTTGTTGATATACACCCAGACGACGCCTCTCAATATGCACTACAACAAGATGATCTAGCCGTAATCAATAACGATAATGGTAAAATTATTGTGCGGGTAAAAATCACAAAATCACAAACCCACGGCAACATTTTTGTCCCGATGCACTGGACCAGTGAGTTTGCGAGTAAGGGACGCATGGGGGTTTTGGTTAATTCCATTACCTGCCCGCTTTCAGGCCAACCAGAAAATAAACATACGCCTGTCGCGATTAAAAAATATCCGTCTCAATGGTTCGGATTCTTAATGTTAAGCGAGCAGCCTAAGGCGCTTTCTTCTATCTGTGATTATTGGGCCCATGTGCCGTTTGATATAAACAACCATGAAGAAGACAATCTCAATAGCCCACAAGGGCATTATTATGAACTTTCTGGTAAGCAAAACATTACCTTAGCCTACCAAGAGTTAAAAAGGTTATTGCCCGATGGTGAAGCTCTTATTTTTACCGATGTCGGCAGTGGTACTCATCGCATTGCCATTGTAAAAGACAACCGCCTGCTCGCATCGCTGTTTATTAGCCCACAGTTTGATTTGCCTAACCGTCGTTGGTTAAGCCAAATATTTAATAGCCAAAAGCTGACTGATTTTCAACGTCGTGCATTACTTGCAGGTCGAGAAGGAAGTGCTGCGAGTGACCCAGGCACCATCATTTGCTCTTGCTTTCAAATTGGCGACAAACAAATTAAAGCGGCGATTGAAGCGGGCATAAATAATACGGATCAGCTAGGTGAACAACTAAAATGCGGAACCAACTGCGGCTCATGCGTTCCTGAATTAAAATCATTAATCGAACAGTTCGCCGTACCCGCCAAAGCACTGGCGACAGCATTAGAGTGTGTTAACTAGACATGAAAAATACAGAAGAGAAATTAACAGCCATGAAAAATTCACACGTTATATTAGTCGGTGCTGGCCCTGGCGATCCAGAACTACTAACGCTTAAAGCGTTAAAAGCCATTCAAAATGCAGATGCTATTTTATACGACGCGCTAATCTCTGAAGAAATTTTAGCCATGATCCCAGAAAACTGTAAGCGCTTTAATGTCGGAAAACGCTGCGGTGCGCACAAAATGAAACAAGAAGAAATTAATGAATTTTTGTATAAAATGTCATTACGACATAAAAATGTAGTTCGCCTTAAAGGCGGAGATCCTTTTATTTTTGGCCGTGGTGGCGAAGAGCTAGAATACCTACAAGAACGAAACGTAGAGACAAGTGTTATACCAGGCATTACTGCCGCCGCTGGTTGCGCCGCCAGTTGTAATATCCCACTCACGCATCGTGGTTATGGTAATTCTTTATTACTGCACAGTGGGCATTCTAGTGGCGGTGAGTTTGATCCCTCTCATACCGATAAAAATAATCAAACTCAAGTTTTTTACATGGGAATGAATCAAGCAGCAACTATCAGTGCGCATCTAATAAGTCTGGGGCATTCCCCAGAAACTGAAGTGGCGGTTATTTGCCAAGGTACTCGCAAAAACCAAGCGTCTCAGCTTGGCACACTCGCGAGCTTACCGGCTATGGCAGAAGAAATGAAACACCTCACTCCAGGCCTAATTATTTTAGGCAATGTTGTCGGTTTAGCTTCTGCGCAGCAACAAAAGCGGCAGGCAGAGCAACTACCACTGACCGCTTAGTATTATTTGCTGCTTATTTAGTCTAAACATGCATTTCTAGAGAGTGCGCTAGATTCTATTGTCTAACGCATGCTCTAGAGCATGTTTTTCAACCTCATTACTTTCTAAATCACGTCGTGCACTTTTCTCACAATCGCAAACGGCTAATACCATATCTCGATGAAACGACAAAGCCGCCAACAACATAAAACCATAGCCGTTCATTTCTAAAACTTCTTCATAAAAGCGAAAATACTCCACAACAATAATTTCTTTATCGAACAACCCACCAGCAGCCAAAAAAGCAACCGCGGCCATCAAAAATAAAGCCGTCGGCGATAAAATAGCTTTCTTAACAATCTCAATGTATTCACTTTTAAATTGATACGCTTTATACAGTAATGGTACCCAGACCATCGCCATGATTATTTTAAACCCTTGGCCATCAACAAAAAATATCAACCAATCAATATGAGATTTTTTAATACTCATTTCTCGCAATATAAAACTAAAACTTAATGCAGCGCCCAAATACGCTAATAAAATCACACTAGCCGATGATGATTTAACAATGTCCCAATTTTTCTCTCCAGTCGTTAGCCAAAAAACAATACCGACCAATAACAGTATCAATAATTGAACATGCTCCATAAGCTGGTTTTCATCATAAAGGTAGGCCTGATCATAATGTATGACTTGAATACTAAAGGCAGTAGTCAGTACTAGCATTACAAAAAGAACAAAATAGCGGGAAGTTAAAGATGTTTTCATGTGGGGTACTCTTAATCGTTTTCAATCATTTCCCACAGTATAAAATGTGCTCCCTCGCCTGATTAGGCAACAAAAGTAGAACAGTATTATCAATATATGCATAACTGAGATAAAAGGTACTAAATACAAGGGTTTGAGCGTCATAGACGGTGTTTTTAGCGTGATATTGTGTCAGTAGATTTACCTCAACAGTTTGTTCCACTTATATTAACAATCGATATTATTAAATTATGTTTACGAATAAAAAAGCCATTAATTGAAAATATTAGCTACAAGAAAATAATGTGAGATAAATCCTTTTATATTACAAAATATTGACTGATCTCTGTACCGGATTCTGGCGAAGCTTCTATTCTTTAGAACAAGGTAACTTACGAACACCTGTGGGCGTACGGCGCTTTACTATATTCCTTAATTGGAATATAGTAATTATCAATATTCATTAAACATTACCGAGAGAATCTTATTATGTTAGCCAATACCCTACCGCTCATTATTGCAGCTATGGTCTTTAGCCTAACCTCTCTCACAGCCAATTCTGAATCAGCGCCTTCACAGCCTGATACTCTGACGACTCAATTTCAGTCGATCCCCCATTACGTGACTCTAGAAGCAAAGTTGGAGGCGATTAAACAAAGTACAGTGTCTGCGCAAACCCAAGGCATCGTAGAAATGGTCAATTTCGACATCAACGACAAAGTTGAAGCTGGGCAAGTCCTTATTCTTATTAATAGCAGCCAGCAACGTGCATCGTTAAGCCAAGCAAAAGCCGCCTTGGCACAAGCACAAGCACTGAACACAGATGCCCAAGCCATCTTAAAGCGTAATCGCTCTTTATTGACTAAAAGAACCCTATCGCAAGGGGAGTTTGATAGCAGCCTAGCCCGTGCCAATAGCGCTGAAGCTTCCGTATTAGCAGCAGAAGCCATGGTTAAACAGGCCAAAGAGCAAGTTTCTTATACCCGCATTACCGCGCCTTATTCTGGTATCGTGCGTCAGCGTTTTGTACAAATGGGAGAACTTGTTAATCCTGGTCAACCGGTTATGACGGGCTTTGCCTTGAAGCCATTACGCGCGGTGGTCGATATTCCTCAAAAACTAGCCACTAAACTATCTGCACAAGCCAAACTTGATAATAACCTTATTCATATCATCGCCAATGGTAAGCACTACCCAACCAGTCAGTTCACACTTTTTCCGTATGCGGATAGCCGCTATAGCAGCATTCGCGCACGTATAGACCTAGCTGATTCAGACGATACCCAAGGCTTAATTCCTGGTGCTTGGGTACAAGTACAATTACCCAGTGGCCAGCAACACGGTATTTATCTGCCTGCATCTGCCATCTTGCAGCAAGGCGAAGTTGCGAGCGTGCTAGTCATGCAAAATCAGGATTATAAATTACGCTATGTTCGCCTAGGACAAGCTCAACAAGATGGCCGCATACGCATTATGTCGGGTCTCGAAGCTGGTGAGCAAGTCGCTATCGATGTCTTAGCCGCTGCGATGTCTGCTGCAGTTAATAAGGAAGCGTTATAATGAATCACGAGCAAAACACGCCTTTGGGAATCTCTGGACGCCTTGCGGCTAGCTTTCAAAACTCGGCGCTCACCCCACTGCTGGCGTTGGTTGCTTTATTGTTGGGTTTCTTTGCGATTGCCGTGACCCCAAAAGAAGAAGAGCCACAAATTGATGTCACCTTCGCCAATATTTTTATTGCTTACCCAGGTGCCAGTGCCAAAGAAGTTGAACAGTTAATCGCCATTCCGGCCCAGCAAGTATTGGCAGAATTAGCCGGGGTAGATGATATTTTTTCTATCAGCAGCCCAGGCCAAGCCGTTCTGACCGTCGCGTTTGAAGTCGGCATTCCGCGTCAAGAAGCCATTGTTAATCTTTATAACCAAGTTGAATCTCATCGTGACTGGCTGCCTCAAGGGCTCAACATTCCTAAGCCCGTTATTAAGCCCATGGGCATTGATGATGTGCCAATTATGGCACTGACGTTATCGACTAAACCTGCTGATGGCCAACAGACGTTCAGCCACGAAGACCTCACTCGTATTGCTCATAGCTTAGAAACAGAATTAAAAACCATCCCAGGTACTCGTGATGTGTATACCCTAGGCGAACATAAGTCAGTACTTACCGTCACTCTTGATAGCAACCGCATGAATGGTCACGGCATTACCTTTGCCGATATTAGTCAACGCTTACAAGGAGCAAATGTGGGTGGACAACTAAGCCCTATTATAGAAAACAATCAGGTTATTAAGCTGCGTGCTGGGGCTTTCTTGAACTCGGTTGACGATGTAAAAAACCTAGTGATTGCTAACAGCACAGGGGTTACAACAGCGCTAGGTGATGAGTCGGGTGGTGAGTCTGGCGGGCTGGTTTACCTATCCGACATTGCAACCATTACACTACAAGCCGACAGCCCGAGTAATTATGTATTAATAAAAACCCCCGAAAATCCTCATGGCCAAGCCGCCGTCACGTTAGTGATCGCCAAGCAGCCTGGAACTAACGCGGTTGATATTACCAACGACGTTAGTGACCACTTAATCTCGCTACAAAACAGACTTATTCCAGACTCCGTATTGGTCACTGAAACACGCAACTATGGCATCACTGCAGAAAGTAAGTCTAATAAGCTGATTGGCAAATTATTGTTCGCAACTCTGGCCGTCGTATTATTGGTATTGGCCACCATGAGCTGGCGCGAAGCCATTATCGTAGGCAGCGCTATTTTTATCACCCTCGCTTTTACACTCTTTGCGTCTTGGGTATGGGGTTTCACGTTAAACCGCGTTTCGTTATTTGCGTTGATTTTCTCGATTGGTATTTTGGTCGATGACGCCATCGTAGTCGTCGAAAACATTCACCGCCACATGCACTTAGAGAAAGGCAAAAAGAGCAGTTTATTAACACTTATTCCTAAAGCCGTTGATGAAGTGGGTAGCCCGACAATTCTGGCGACCTTCACCGTGATCGCCGCATTAATGCCTATGGCCTTTGTTACTGGGTTAATGGGCCCTTACATGAGCCCAATTCCTATTAACGCCTCAACTGGCATGCTGATATCACTGCTCGTTGCTTTCATCATCACGCCTTGGCTTGCCTTTAAGTTGCTCAACCATTCCAACACCCACACGAGTGCTCATAATGATGGCAGCGCCAACGGTAGTGAAGCCTCACAGACCGAGACTAAAACTTATCTGTTTTTCCAGCGCTTAATGTCGCCGTTTATTACTAACGCAAAAGCGGGACGTAACCGTTTAATATTAATGCTTGCCACCGCTACCCTAATCTTAATGGCCGTTTCTTTACCCCTAATGAAACTGGTTGTTTTGAAGATGCTGCCTTTTGATAATAAATCAGAACTGCAAATCATGGTGGATATGCCAGAAGGCACTGCGTTGGAGCAAACCTTACGAGTGCTTGATGATTTATCAGATTACGCAATCAAGATTGAAGAAGTAAAAGACATTGAAATTTATGCGGGCAGTACGGCTCCCATTAACTTTAATGGTCTGGTGCGTCAATACTATCTACGCCAAGCGCCTCATCAAGGAGACTTACAGATCAACTTGGTTGATAAATCTCATCGTGATCGTCAAAGCCATGAGATTGCTCTAGCATTACGAGCGCCACTGCAAGATATTGGCAAGCGCTTTAATGCCAACGTTAAAATAGTCGAAGTACCGCCAGGGCCTCCGGTTATGGCTCCAATTAGCGCTGAAGTTTATGGTTTGAGCTATCCACAACAACGACAAGCCAGTCGTGAGATTGAAGCGATCTTCAAACAAGCGGATGACGTAGTTGATGTCGATACTTGGCTAGAGGCACCTCAACAACAATGGAATCTCGTTATTCAGCGTAACCGCGCCATGATGCTAGGGTTATCGGAGCAATCTATTACCCAAGCGATCACCGCCGCTACCTCTGGTTGGGACATCAGCTATTTGCACAGCGATCAACAAAAGTATGCGCTGCCTATACGCTTGCGCTTGGGTCAACAAAGCCGTGATCAAATTGAGCAACTACAGGTATTAAAAGTACGCAACCAATCAGGAGCCATGATTGCCCTAGGTGAAGTGGTTAAGCTTGAAAAAGAGTCGATTGAACAAACCATTTATCACAAAAACCAACGCCCAGTGATGTTTGTTACCGCCGATATGGCAGGGCCACTGGATAGCCCATTATATGGTTTATTTGATATTGCTGGTCGTATTCAAGAACAACACCCTAACTGGCAGCAAAAGTACATTGCTCAGCCAAGTACACCCGGCACGGCACAAAATGTCGAAATTAAATGGGATGGTGAGTGGCAAATCACTTATGAAACCTTCCGCGATATGGGTATCGCCTACGGCATAGGAATGATCTTGATCTACCTGCTTGTGGTTGCACAATTTCGCTCTTACCTCATTCCTTTGGTCGTTATGGCACCCATCCCTTTAACGATTGTAGGTGTAATGCCAGGCCACGCGTTATTAGGAGCTCAGTTTACCGCCACGTCGATGATTGGCATGATTGCCCTCGCAGGGATCATTGTGCGTAATTCTATTTTGCTGGTCGATTTTATTAATCAACAATTGGCGCAAGGAATGGCCTTAGAACAGGCGGTTATACAATCGGCGGCAGTACGCGCAAAGCCCATCATATTAACGGGCATCGCGGCCATGACGGGGGCGTTTTTTATACTAGATGACCCAATTTTTAATGGCCTCGCTATCTCGTTAATTTTCGGCATCCTAGTATCGACATTGATGACACTGATCTTAATTCCATTGCTGTTTTTTGTATTAAAGAAAGATGAACAAAAGGTAAATAGAGCGTAAAAAATAATTTAGCCTATCGTGGTAAAAATTAACTACACTGGATATAGTAGAGTGTTTTAAATTTCACGATGGGCATCATTATTTTTATTAAAAAGAATATTCCTATTGCTTGGCGCATTGCCACTAGCATCGTTCTAGCTTCTATTGTAATCAGTTGCTTCGCAACTGTTGTGCTCATCTATATCAATTACAAGGAAGAAGAAAATCAATTCCGTGCCCGCGTAAAAGAAATTCAATCAAGCCACATGACATCGCTAGCGAATGCCCTATGGCACTTTGATAGTAAGCAGATCACCGTACAAGGCGAAGGGATCAACAACCTGTACTACATTGGTTATGTTCGCATTTCTAGTGATGACAATACACTGTATGAAACGGGCGATATTTCGAATGCTCCCCAAGATGACCACTTCCTCATTCCCATCGAGCATACTAACCGCGTTATTGGCGAACTAGAAATTGGCTTTGCGCGCGGTCAGATCCTTGAAAACATCATAAAATCAGCCACCAAAATCATAGTGATGCAAGTGTTAGCGGGCATGCTATTAGCCGTCCTGCTATTGTGGCGAGTGTACCGTATTATTACTCGCCACTTGGTCGATTTAAATAAACAATTAGGGGAGAAAAATTCACCAAGTACGCATAAATTTTTGTCCATCGACCGAGATAATTATAATGATGAATTATCGGCCCTAGTTAATTCTTTCAATCAACTCACCGACGAACTGAATACTGAGCTTAAAAATAAAGAAGAAGCCCAGAAAGCTTTGGCAGAAACCAATAACAAGCTCGAACAGCGAGTTGAAGAACGCACTCAAACTCTGCAAGAAGCGATTAATGAATTGCACAATACATTAGAAAACTTGCGCAATACACAGAGCCAATTGATCGAATCTGAAAAGCTCTCGTCACTCGGTGGAATGGTTGCGGGGGTTGCTCATGAAATTAATACTCCTATCGGCTTGTGCATTACCACCCACTCTTTTATAAAAGATCTATTCAAAGACATGCAGCAACGTTTTGCGAGTGGCAGCATCTCAAAAAGTAACTTCACAGATTTTATGATCAGCATGGAAGAAAGTGTCGACATCTTGAGCAAAAATCTCGAACGCGCCGCCAAACTGGTTAAAAGCTTTAAACACGTTTCCGAAGATCAAGCCGGCGAAGCAGCCCGTAAGTTTAATCTGGAAGACTACTTACAAGAGATATTATCAACCCTACACCCCAAATTAAGAATGACTCACCATGTCGTTAACATACGCTGTGCGAGTGATATAGATATTCATGGTTATCCTGGTGCCCTCAGCCAGGTTATAACCAATCTTATTATGAACAGTTTATTGCATGGCTTTGAAAGTATCGATCAAGGCAATATCACCATAGAAGTAGAGCGCCACAATGATAACGTCGAAATCCTTTATACCGATGATGGTCAAGGGTTAACAAAAGAAGCCCAAGCAAAAATATTTGAGCCTTTTTTCACCACTAAGCGTGGTTATGGAGGTACGGGGTTGGGCATGCACTTGGTTTACAATCTGGTTAGCCAAACAATGCAAGGCACCATTCAATTACAACAAGCCTCGCAAGGCTGCGCGTTCACAATCATTATTCCAACACAGATCCATATTCCAGACCTTATACAGTAATCTACAGCATAAACCCGTGACTCAATA
>Ga0209305_1000376_pt1 | contig 33312 bp, 26 predicted proteins | sample COGITO_mtgs_1103_FD_184792 | JGI IMG/M metagenome (GOLD analysis project Ga0209305, IMG submission 184792) | Pelagic marine microbial communities from North Sea - COGITO_mtgs_110321 (SPAdes) (version 2) | ecosystem: Environmental > Aquatic > Marine > Epipelagic ...
TAACTTTATAGAAATGTTTTACAATCCTAAAAAACGCCATTCGCATACAGGTGGTGTATCACCTGCTAAATTCGAGGAAACGTATTTTTTGGAACAACAGACTGTCTAGTGAAAGCTGGGAAGTCCAAAATAACTCAATAGCCTGCTTCGCATTTGGATGACTGCTGTTTTGCAATACCTGCATATTGTTGCTGATCCCCGAAACACCGAGCAGCCCTGAATCGTTGTAAAGCATGTGTTCTATTTCTTCAATGCTCATTTTATAGTGGCGTAAAAGGTGAATAATAACACCAGGGTCAAGGCTTCCGCAGCGTTGGCCCATCACCAAGCCATCGAGTGCAGTAAACCCCATGCTGGTGGCGACACTTTGTCTGTTTTTCATAGCACACATGCTGGCACCGTTGCCTAAATGCGCAACAACTACTCGACCCTCGGCCAATTCTCCTAAATAACTCGGTAAACTGTTGGCTATATGCTGATATGAGAGACCATGGAAACCATATCTAATGACGCCTTTGTCATACCATTCACGAGGAAGTGCAAAAAGCTGTGCAAGCGGGCCTTGGGTGCGATGATAGCTTGTATCAAAACAAGCCACTTGGGGTAAGCTAGGTGCCCATTTTGAAACTGCTTCAACGGCTGATAAATTATGCGGCTGATGTAATGGAGCTAATGGAATGAGCGCTTTTAACTGTGAAATAATGCTGTTTGTAAGTAGGGTAGGCTTTGCAAAGTCACGTCCTCCGTGGACCACTCGGTGTCCCACTCCTCTTATAGTGTAACCCTTATTTTTATGCTGAAACCAGTCGAGTAGCCATGATATGGCGTCTTCATGGGTTGTCGTTTTATCAAATTTTACGAGTTTGCTTTGAGGTAGCGCTTCGCCATCGGCTCCAAACGCTAAAAAAGTAGGGGTGTCATTAAGGTTGATAATTTTACCGCTTATCAACGCCGTCGATTTGACATTTGTGTAAGCATATATTGCAAATTTAATGCTTGAAGAGCCCGCGTTCAGTACCAGTATTGTATCGGTCATAAAAGTATCTGCTTGGTATAGCCTGAGGATTCATTGGTATTGGATTCACCAATAGGCAGCTGTTGAGTCGCGCGTTTTTCTGTGGAATGATGGTGAACATAAAGCTGCGCTAATACACATGAAGCAAGTCTTGATAATATGCCGTCGGAGCGGCTGGTTAATATGATTGGAACCGTCGCTCCTAACACAATACCAGCTGATTCTGCGCCAGCTAAATATATAAGCTGTTTAGCTAACATGTTAGCGGCCTCAAGATCGGGTGCTATTAATATATCTGCGTCACCTGCAACTTCAGATACAAGCCCTTTGGTCGCCGCTGCTGATTTTGAAATGGCATTATCAAAAGCTAGCGGGCCATCAAGAATACCGCCAGTAATTTGCATCCGTTCTGCCATTTTGCATAAGGCTGCAGCGTCTATAGTGGAAACCATTTTGGCATTAACCGTTTCTACCGCCGATAAAATCGCGACTTTAGGTGCTGAGTTTCCTAAGGTGTGTAGCAATTCAATTGCATTTTGCACAATATCGCGTTTCGTTGTTAGATCGGGAGCAATATTAATGGCCGCATCGGTAATAAATAGTGGTTTGTGGTAAGTGGGTACATCTAAGGCGAATATGTGGCTCATTCTTCTCTCAGTACGCAAGCCGTTCTTGGCATCTACAATAGGGCTCATGAGTTCGTCGGTATGCAATTTTCCCTTCATTATTGCATCCACATTATTAAGACGAACTTCTTCAACAGCAGCTGCAGCCGCTGCATGACTGTGCGGTACATCTATTATTTTTATACCGTCTAAATTGCATGATGCTTCTTTAGCGATAGCCATAATTTTAGCTTCCGGACCAATTAATATTGGCTCAATTACCCCTTTATCTTTTGCTTCTATGGCACCAAGTAACGATACTTCATCACACGGGTGCACCACTGCGACCCTAATGGGATCAATATCCTTGGTTTTTTCAATTAATTGCCGATAGTGCGCAGCGTGCTCATGTAAATGCACTTCAGGCAGTATCACTCGTGGGCGGCGAACTTTGTCGCTAGGGGCGATGACTTTAGCCTCTCCTTTGATAACAAGCTCACCGTCTTGATTAAAGCATTCGCAGTCTAGTATTAACTGTTTTTTGTTTTCGATTTTTTCTTTTACTGTTACTCGCACCAATACTTTGTCGCCAAGGCCGACGGGCAAGTGAAACTCCAACGATTGCTTTAAATAGATAGTACCAGGGCCGGGAAGTTGAGTTCCTAATACAGCCGATATGAGCGCACCACCCCACATGCCATGTGCAATTACTCTGTGAAAAATATCCGATTTTGCATATTCGAGATCAACATGCGCTGGGTTTACATCGCCTGACATGACGGCGAATAGTTCAATGTCTTGGGTATTTAGTGTTCGGCTGAGTTCGGCTTTGTCGCCTACCGATATTTCATCAAAAGTATGGTTTTCAATATATTCCATGTCTTTTCCTATTTTATGCCATCACATGATAACCAGCATCAACGAAGGTAATATTGCCAGTCACACTCTTCGCTGCGTCGCAAACTAGGTAAGTTGCCATATTGCCAACGTCGTCTATGCTTACCAATTGACGCTCAGGTGCCCGTGTTCGCGCCTTATTAATTAATTCATCAAAAGACTGGATGCCTGAGGCTGCTCGAGTTTGCAGCGGGCCAGGCGAAAGGGCGTTTACGCGAATGCCAACTGGCCCTAATTCAGCCGCTAAATAGCGCACTGATGATTCAAGTGCTGCTTTTACTGGGCCCATAATATTGTAATGTTCAACTACTTTTTGGGCGCCGTAGTAGCTTACAGTTAGTAAGCACCCACCATTCTTCATCAAAGGTTTTGCTAAGCGCGCCATTCGAATAAACGAATGACACGAGATATCCATTGCTTCGGCAAAGCCTTCACGGGAGCAATCGCTGACGGCTCCGTGCAGGTCTTTTTGAGGACAGTATGCAATTGAGTGCAGCAGGAAATCTAATTCTCCCCAAGTGGAAGCGATTCGTTCAAATACTGCGTCAAGCTGCTTATCTTCTTGTACATCAAGTGGCAAGAATAAAGCGGCATTAATTTCAGCTGCCAAAGGCTGCACATAAGGTTTACTGTTTTCATTTAGATAGGTTACCGCAAGCTCAGCACCGGCTTGGGAAAATGCTCGCGCACAACCCGCTGCAATAGAGTGTTCATTGGCAATGCCCACAACGAGACCTCGTTTTCCTTGTAGTATTTTCATCCCGTATTCCTTTACCTTATTAATCTTGCATCACGTAGGTGCCGGGTGCGTCACACAGTATGTTTAGCTTTTTTTGAGGAGCACCCATTGTCGGTGGTGCAATATATTCGCCAGAATGGCTATGCAGCCAAGAAGCGAGTTCTGGCCACCAAGATCCTTCATGTTCTTCTTGTTTCGCCACCCAGCTATCAGGGTCGATATACGTCGCTTCTTTTTTAGTGGTCGCAATTTGATACATTCTGTGGGGATGCCCAGGCTCACTCACAATGCCTGCGTTGTGCCCGCCACTCGTTAGCAAAAATGTGACGTCAGCGTCACTTTCTAAATGAAATTTATAGACAGACTTCCACGGAGCGACGTGGTCCTTTTGGGTGCCGACAACAAAGGCGGGCGTTCGAATATCCGATAAATAAATTGGCTTTCCGTCAACAATGTATTGTCCTTCGGACAACTCGTTATTTAGAAATAGCTTACGCAAATATTGGGAATGCATCTTGTAGGGCATTCTTGTGGTATCAAAGTTCCACGCCATTAAATCGTTAAGGGGAGCGCGTTCGCCCATTAAGTAGTCGTGCACCATACGCGACCAAATCAAGTCATTTGAACGAAGTAGTTGAAAAGCGCCCGACATTTGCTTTGCGTCTAAGTAACCTTTTTCCCACATCATGTCCTCTAAAAAGGTGACTTGGCTCTCATTAATAAACAGCATTAGCTCGCCTGCTTCTGTAAAATCTACCTGAGCGGCAAACAGCGACAAACTTTGGAGTCTATTGTCACCCTCTCGCGCCATAGAGGCGGCGGCAATAGACAGCAATGTGCCTCCTAAGCAATATCCCATCGCGTGAATTTTTGCATTATTGGTGATTTTGCCGATGGCCTCAAGGGCGGCCATTACCCCTAGATTACGGTAGTCATCCATACCTAAGTCGCGGTCGCTTGCGTCAGGATTTCTCCATGACACCATAAATACGGTAAAGCCTTGTTCTGTGAGGTACTTTACTAGGGAGTTGTTTGGTGACAAATCAAGAATGTAGTATTTCATTATCCACGCAGGAACAATCAATATTGGCTCAGGCCGAACCTTATCGGTAGTCGGCGTATATTGAATGAGTTCGATTAGGTGATTACTATAAATTACTTTGCCAGGCGTTATGCCTAAGTGCTTACCCACCAAAAATTGCTCATCTGTCTTGGGTTTTTTGTTAGTTATCGTTTGCTGCAAATCATCGAAAAAGTTCTGCGCACCGCGAACTAAATTCTGACCGGCCTCTTTTTGAGTTTGCTCAAGTAATTGAGGATTGGTGAGCAGATAATTTGAAGGGGAAAATACATCCAACATTTGCCTTGTTGCGAACTCCATCACGTTTTCATGTTGCGGAGTAACGCCGCGTACATCGGTAGTAGCGTTTGACCACCACTGCTGATTAAGTAAGAAAGACTGATATAAGAGGTTAAACGGCCATTTTTGCCAACTATCGTCACTGAAGCGTTTATCAATTGGCAGGGGCTCTATACAAGGATCGCTTTCGCCGACCGGTGAGGTACATTTACCGAGATAGCCTGCTAACCGAGCCGCCTTTCTAGCAGCTTTTTCAATTAGTTGCGACTGCTTACCGGGTGACGATGTTAAATGAACGACCCAATCAGCATAAGCAGCCATAAGTGCACTGGGTGAGAGTCCTGAGGTAAGTTTGGCCATTGATGAGTGGAGCATTTTATCTATTACTTGCTGCTGTGAATCTTCGTTCTTCATTTTACATTCCCTTCATTGATGCTTTGAATAGCGCATGCTGTTATGCGTAAATATGAACGATAACGTTGAATTTACCAGTTAACAGTAATGTTCAACAATCAGTGATTGCCCTATGCTAATGTGGCTAACCACAATTAAGAAATGAAGCATCAAGGGGCCAGAGCACATGAAATAAAAACCAAGGGGCCAGAGCACATGAAACTTTTTGGTTTCATGTGCTCTGGCCCCTTGGTTTTTATTTCGTGCTTTGGTTGGCTCATTTGTTTAGATTGACTATTATTTATTGTGAAGAGCTTACGGTGGGCAGCAGGTGGCTAAGCTGGTTGAGAATCAAAATATGTGGACTAACTAAACATACGCGAGATAGCGAATATGCAACAAGAGCAAATAGTATATGTGGTTGATGATGATGAGGGAATTAGAGAGGGCTTGAGCCTGCTGCTGGAGACCACCGGACAACGCGTGAAGTTGTACAGTAGCGCAGTCGACTTTTTAGATGACTACAACGATAAAATATATGGCTGCCTCATTTTAGACATACGCATGCCGCGCATGAGTGGCTTAGATTTGCAAGAAAGGCTGAATGCACTCGGTACTACGTTACCTATCATTTTTATCACGGGTCATGGTGATATACCAATGGCCGTTGAAGCTATGCGAAAAGGCGCATTGGACTTCATTCGTAAGCCATTTAGAGAGCAAGATTTATTAGATAGAATCAACCAAGCCCTATCGATTGATGCGGGGAGAAGTAAACACGATCGTCAATGCGGCGCTATATTAAGTAAATTAGCATTGCTGTCAGAGCGTGAACGACAAATCTTTGAACGCGTGGCGAAAGGTGACATGAACAAAGTCATCGCCCATGACCTGTGTATAAGCGAGAGAACGGTTGAAGTACATCGTTCACAAGTCATGAAAAAGTTAGCAGTTAAAACCTTGGCTGAACTTGTACGCTTCAAACTGCAAGAGGAAAGTCTTGCGTTAGAATAGGTAGTGTTGCTCAGATGCAGCCAAGATAAGAGACTAAATTTTTGAAAGGAACCACATCCCAACTTTATTGACTCAGATTAAAAAGCTAAGGATTACAAATGAACAGTAACGCAGATATTAACAATCGCCCCGATTACGATCATGTCATCCAAGATATCGCTGATTATGTAGTAAATTTTGAAGTTTCTAGCGAAGAAGCCCTCAACACCGCGCGCAACTGTCTAATGGATACTTTAGGTTGCGGCCTTTTGGCGCTGCGCTTTCCAGAATGCACAAAACACCTAGGGCCCATTGTTCAAGGCACAGTTGTGCCAAATGGTGCACGAGTACCGGGCACATCCCTGAGCCTTGATCCAGTAAAAGCTGCCTGGGATATAGGCTGCATTATCCGCTGGCTCGATTATAACGATACTTGGTTAGCCGCTGAATGGGGACATCCATCTGATAATTTAGGGGGTATTCTGGCGGTGGCTGATCACTTGTCTCAGGTCCGAATATCGAGGGGCGAACAGCCTTTTACCATGCGAGAAGTGCTTGAAGGCATGATAATGGCGCATGAAATTCAAGGTGTCATCGCGCTAGAAAATTCGTTCAATCGTGTTGGTTTGTGCCATGTACTGTTAGTTCGAGTTGCTTCAACCGCGGTTATCACAAAAATGATGGGCGGTAACAGAGAACAAATCATGGCGGCAATATCGCAAGCGTGGGTCGATGGCTCTGCGCTGCGCACCTATCGCCATGCTCCCAATGCAGGTTCTCGTAAATCATGGGCGGCGGGCGATGCGACCTCCAGAGCTGTGCGTTTAGCCGATATGTCGATGCGCGGTGAAATGGGCATACCCAGTGTATTAACCGCTCCACAGTGGGGTTTCTACGATGTTTCTTTTTCGAAAACGAACAAAGATCAAACGCTGAAACCAGAGGGTGAGCGTCAGTTTTCGTTTTCTCAAGAGTATGGCTCTTACGTGATGGAAAACATCTTGTTTAAGATTTCCTTTCCTGCAGAGTTCCACGCGCAAACTGCGGCAGAAGCTTCTGTTATCCTGCATCCTGAAGTGAAAGATCGCTTAGCCGACATTGAGAAAATCGTTATTCGTACCCACGAATCGGCTATTCGAATTATCTCTAAGACAGGGACACTCGCTAATGCTGCAGATCGTGATCACTGCCTGCAGTATATGGTTGCGGTGCCGCTGGCGTTTGGTGGCCTAACTGCCGAACACTATGAAGACGACTTTCATAAGGCAAATCCGATCATTGATGAACTGCGCGATAAAATGCAAGTTGTCGAAGATAAACGCTTTACTGCAGAGTATTTAGAAGCAGATAAACGGGCTATTGCTAACGCTATTCAGATCTTCTTCAAGGATGGCAGCAGCACTGAAGAAGTTCTGGTGGAATATCCGGTTGGCCACCGACGTCGTCGCGAAGAAGGAATTCCCTTACTGGAGAAAAAGTTTAAAGCTAACTTAGCCACACGTTTTCCAAGCCAGCAGTGCAAAACAATCTTCAGGCTGTGTAAAGATCAAGCGGCGCTCGAATCTACTGCAGTAAATCGCTTTATGGACTTGTTCGTTATTGCTTAAGTTTGAGCACTCGCTTATGCCACATTGCCCATTGCAAAAAGAACATCGATATTGCTAACAGCAAGCGATATCGCTGAAACAAAAAATTAATGAAAGATGACAAACGGGATATAACATGACGGATAAAAACGAACAAGGTATAGCCAATTTTGCAGCCTTGAAAACGGCTATAGTAAACGGTGAGGAGAAGTTGATAAAAGAATTATTATCAAAGCAACCAATGCAAGAGCTTGAAAAAGGCTACTTGCTCGACTTAGCCAAAATGAATGATAACCGCGACATTATCAAGCTAATCGAGGATATTCCCGAACAGAAATAATGCTCCAAGCTGCAGGTATATTATTTGATCAGTAGTACCTGCCTTAACTTGTATTGTTTATTTACCCATTCAATTCTATAGTGACTGCATCGAAGTCGAAAATGAAGAAAACGCAATGCCGATAGACAAACCACGTCAATATTCACAGAAAATAGTAGACGGTGCAGCCCAGGCTCCTAGCCGGTCTATGCTCAGAGCCGTAGGCTTTGGTGATGAAGATTTCAAAAAATCCCAAGTAGGTATTGCTTCAACATGGTCAATGGTAACGCCATGCAATATGCACATCAATACGCTTGCTGACGAGGTTGGCAAGGGCGTTGATAGCGCGGGTGCCAAAAGCATAATTTACAACACCATTACCATATCTGACGGCATCTCTATGGGCACTGAGGGTATGAAGTATTCGTTAGTATCACGTGAGGTTATTTGCGACTCTATTGAAGCGGTGTCGGCTGGAATGGGGCACGACGGCATTATCGCTATTGGTGGCTGTGACAAAAACATGCCGGGATGTTTGATGGGCCTAGCGCGCTTAAACCGTCCCTCAATATTTGTCTATGGTGGTACTATTTTACCGGGTGAGAATCACACTGATATTGTGTCTGTATTTGAAGCTGTCGGTAGTCATGCTGCAGGTGATATTCCAATTACTCAACTAGAACATATTGAAAAAACGGCCATACCTGGCCCGGGTTCTTGTGGTGGAATGTACACTGCAAATACCTTAGCGTCAGCCATCGAAGCGCTGGGCATGAGCATGCCCAATAGCTCTGCACAAAATGCGGTTTCACAGAACAAAAAACAAGACTGTATTGATGCGGGCAAAGCGATTGTCTATTTATTGGAGCATGATATTAAGCCCTCCGACATTATGACCAAAAAGGCATTTGAAAATGCGATCACGCTTATTATCACTTTAGGCGGGTCGACCAATGCCGTGCTGCATTTGATTGCTATGGCTGATGCGATAGGCGTTGAAGTGACCTTGGATGATTTTGTGCGCATCGGTGATAAAACGCCGGTCATTGCCGACCTTCGCCCAAGCGGCCAATATCTCATGTCTGAATTGATTGAAATAGGCGGTATTCAGCCGTTAATGAAACGTTTGTTAGATGCCGGCATGCTGCACGGTGATTGCATGACTGTCACTGGTAAAACCATGGCTGAAAACTTGGCGAACGTAGTAGATTACCCTGAAGGTCAAAGCATCATTCTACCCTTCGATAAGCCGATTAAAAAAGACAGTCATTTGGTGATATTAGGCGGTAATTTAGCACCCGAAGGCGCGGTTTCAAAAATCACTGGCAAAGAAGGCTTAGCCTTTACTGGCACAGCTAAAGTGTATGATTCAGAAGAGCAGGGTTTTGCTGCCATTATCGATGGTCAAGTAGTGGCAGGTGATGTGATTGTAATACGCTACGAAGGACCTAAAGGAGGGCCTGGCATGCGCGAAATGCTGAGCCCTACTTCTGCCATTATGGGGCGCGGTTTAGGCAACGATGTTGCGCTAATTACCGACGGCCGTTTTTCTGGTGGCAGCCGAGGTTTTGTTGTAGGTCACGTCACCCCTGAAGCTTTCGAGGGCGGCCCAATCGCACTTGTGCAAAATGGTGACAGCATCACAATTGATGCGCAAAGTCGTGAGATGACGCTTAATATCAGTGAACAAGAAATGGCAAAAAGAAAGCTAAGCTGGCAAAAACCGGCGCCTAAATATACGAGAGGACTGCTTGCGAAGTATGCGAAAACAGTGAGTTCTGCCTCAACGGGTGCTGTTACCGATAAGCCCGATTGAGCAAGTACTAAACAATACTCCGAAAAGTGAACAAGCGACTTAGGAACGTTCGGAGTGCTCAGCATGGACCAAGCGCAAGAGATAATAGCGATGCTAGTGTCTTTACAGCACTTATTTATGTATATTGAGAAACTTCAGTACAACGTTAGGCAATGATGCGCTTGAGCGATATCCAATTACGCAATAATGTGAATGTGTTAGGCAAAGCTGACGCGCCGATATTGATGCTTGCCCACGGCTTTGGTTGCGATCAAAACATGTGGCGATTTATATTGCCCGCCTTGCTTGAAAACTATCAAATTATTTTGTTTGATTACGTTGGGTCGGGCCACTCTATTCTTGCTCATTACTCCACTAAAAAATATGCAAAATTAGAGGGCTATGCCCAAGATATTGTTGATATTATTGATGCTATGTTACTCAAAAATGTGACGATTATTGGCCACTCGGTCAGTGCTACCATTGCGTCAATTGCGTCACTGCAGCGACCAGAGATAATAGAAAAAATTGTGATGGTATGCCCATCTCCTTGCTTTTTGAATCGTCCTCCAGACTACAAAGGTGGTTTTGAGCAGAGTGATTTTGACGAACTTTTTAGCTTGATGGATAAAAACTATATTGGTTGGGCCAACTACTTAGCGCCTCTAGTCATGGGCAACGCGAATTCGCCAGAACTCATAGGTGAACTTTCAGGGAGTTTTTGTAGCACAGACCCTATCGTTGCAAAGACTTTTGCTAGAACGACGTTTTATTCTGATTACCGACACATTCTGCCAAGCTTGACCTGTAAGACCTTAATTTTACAAAGTGCATCCGACAGCCTAGCGGCTGTCGAGGTAGGGCAATATATGCAGCGCAATATAAGCAATAGTCAAATGGTGGTTGTTGATGCGCAAGGCCATTGTCTTCACATGACTCACTTTCACGAAATTAGTCCGCTGATATTAGCCTTCCTTGAGTGATGTACAATGAATGATCAAGACTCTGATTTCCAACATCCCGTTGACCATACTTTAAGCCATACATTTTTAAATGAATTTTGTTCTGGTCATTTGGTGCTTGATAGCCAAAGAAAAATTGTTTATTGCAATGAATACATTAGTACTCTCAGCAAAATATCGCAAGAGGCCCTTATTGGAAAGTCTATCTTCACATTTTTCACCAAAGCTTCAAACATCTTTTTAGACACCTACGTTTATCCTATATTACTTCACGAAAAGCTTGTTACAGAAAGCCAAATGTCATGGCTTAGTAGCGATGGCGAAGTGGTCCCAGTAATGATTAACATAAAGCTAGGTCAAAACGGTATGTCGTATTGGTCTGTTTATATATGCGCTAAAAGAGACAAACTCCATACGGAATTAACTAATACAAAAGAAGAGTTAAAAGCGCAGTCAGAAAACCTATATGAATTAGCTACCACGGATCCCTTAACGGGCTTGTTGAATCGTCGTGAGTTATTGGCACAAGCAGAAAATATCGCGAGTCAAATGGACCGAAATGCCTCTTCTTATGCCGTGCTTACCCTAGACGTAGACTTCTTTAAAAAAGTCAACGATACCCATGGACACCAAACGGGTGATAAAGAACTGATCCAATTGGCTAAAGTGCTTTTGCAAGAGCGCAGAGCTAACGACTTAGTGGCGAGAGTGGGAGGCGAAGAATTTGTAATCGTACTGCCTGATATTGATGAAGAAAGCGCTTTTTTGGTAGCCGAAAAAATACGAATTAACGTTGCTGAACAAGAAGTTGATGGCATCAGCATAACATTGAGTATTGGAGGAGTGGTGAGTGCACAAGGTATGGAACTTAGCTTTGATAATTTACTGGCTCTGTCTGATAACGCACTTCTGTCAGCTAAAAAAACAGGCCGTAATAAAACCATGATGGGGAGCGCTGCAAAACCTTTTTAGAAATATAGCTTGACGGCTAGCTACTTATTGAGTTACTTTGCGCTCCAAGGTTTGAGAGAAGACCTGTTTTTGTGTATACCCACGTTGTTTTTTATTCATAGCATCTATTAGTAATACTTCGCGTTATCCTCAGTTAAATATTCGTTTTCTTCATGCTCAATCGCCCATTTTGTGGCGCACTTTTATTAATTAATTTTTAGGATATCTATTATGTCTACTACAACAACTGGTTCAGTAAAATGGTTTAACGAAGCAAAAGGTTTTGGTTTCATCGAACAAGAATCTGGTCCTGACGTTTTCGCTCATTTCAGCGCAATCGTTAGCGAAGGTTACAAAACTTTAGCTGAAGGTCAACGTGTACAGTTTGCTGTTTCTCAAGGTCAAAAAGGCCCGCAAGCAGAAAATATCGTTTGTATCTAAACAGTATTAATTGATGCATTCCAGTAATGCATCAATGTTTCGCTCATATATAAATATGAGCGAGACCATATCAAGATTACACTCCAACATGACCCCCCAACATTAATTTTTACTATTTCAACCAGCCAATATCATATCAGCGACTTTTTCCGCAATTGCGATAGTCGGTGCGTTTGTATTACCGCTAGTTAAAGTCGGCATCACCGATGCGTCAATCACTCTAAGTGCTTCAATTCCATGTACTCTCAATGCAGTATCAACGACGGCAAGTTCATCGTGCCCCATTTTGCATGTACCAACGGGATGATAAACTAAACCAAGACGCTCTTTTGCTTTTGCAAGAATGCTTTCATCGGATTCATTTTCAAAGCCAGGATGCATTTCATCTATTCGATAATCATCGAATGCAGGCGCTGCCATGATTTTACGTACTTGGCGCATACCATCGATCATGACTTTTTGGTCCTTTCCGTGTTCATCTGAAAGAAAGTTAAAGTCAATAATTGGGTCGTCTAAATAATTATCAGATCTAAGCTGAATGCTGCCTCGACTTTCTGGTCGTAATACGCAGATATGGCAAGAGTAACCGTGGCCGCCCATAAGCTTTATGTCGCGTCCGTTGTCGTCATATAACAATGGCACCATGTGCAGTTGAATATCAGGTCTGGTAAGTTCATCGGACGATTTTAAAAAGGCACCCGCTTCCAACATGCTGTTGGCTAATTTGCCTTTCTTTTTAAACATGTATTCTAAGGTGTCTGGCAGCATCTTTAACATACTCATAGGTGAGCTGGTAAAACCATCGCGCTTTTTACTGCGCACTAAGATGCATGAATCAACGTGTTCTTGCAGGTTTTTGCCAACGCCAGGCAGATGTTTTGCAACAGTAATATTATGCTTTTCTAATTCCGCTTTATCGCCAATACCTGAAAGCATCAGAATTTGAGGAGATTGAATAGCGCCAGCACTTAAAATCACTTCCTTGTTCGCCATGATTGTTTGCGTGTTACCACTTATCTCAACTTCAACACCAACGGCTTTGCTGTCTTTAATGATAATACGTTTAACGTGAGCGCCGGTTTTTACGTCCAAATTAGGTCGCGACATAACGGGAGTAAGATAAGCCCTAGCAGCACTGCAGCGCTGGCCGCCTTTTATCGTGCATTGATAATAACCAACACCTTCTTGGTCTGCGCCGTTGAAATCGTCTGTGTATTTAAATCCTGCTTGCTGACCTGCTTCAATGAAGCGCTTGCTTATTTCGTAGTTAACAGGTCGGGTCGATACATTTAAAGGTCCGCCTTTACCATGTAGCTCATCTGATAAATCTTCATTATTTTCAGATTTTTTGAAGTAAGGTAACATTTCATCAAATGACCATCCCTCATTACCCAAAGCAGCCCAATGATTGTAGTCTTCGGCTTGTCCACGGATATATAGCATAGCGTTGGTTGCTGAACTGCCACCAAGTCCTCTGCCGCGAGGAATAAACATGGGTTCACCCTTGCGTATGTCCGACTTCACTTCAGCATTGAAACTCCAGTTATATTTTTTGAGGAACATAAATGCGGCAAAGGCGCCGGGTGTGTTAACTAAAAAACTGTTGTTGTCAGAACCGGCTTCCAGCACACAAACATTATTTTGCGTCGATTCGGTCAGTCTATTTGCCAATACACAGCCAGCGGAGCCAGCACCAATTATTATGTAGTCAAAATTCATGAATTTTCTCCAATGCCAATTAATGATGATTAATTAACGATTGCCTAGGGTCTTTTTATAAGAACGCCAAATTAACGCTGCTATTTACGTAATTCACGGCGCAAAATCTTACCTACCGTGGACTTCGGCAATTCGTCAACAACAACGACCTTTTTAGGCACTTTGTAAGCGGTTAAAAACTCGCGACAGTGAGCAATTAGGTCCGCCTCGCTTATATCATTCTGAACGGTAATATAGGCACAAACCTTCTCACATGAATGCTCGCATGGTTCGCCAATTACAGCTGCTTCAGCGACATCTGCATGCTGTGTAATAACTTGCTCTACTTCGTTGGGATAGACGTTAAATCCAGACACAATGATCATGTCTTTCAATCTATCGACAATCTTTATATGGCCGGTTGGTAAAGCTAAGCCAATGTCACCCGTTTTGAAAAAACCATCGGGAGTAATTGATTTTGCTGTTTCGTCGGCGCGTTGCCAGTAACCTTTCATTACCTGCGGACCGCTAACGAGTAGCTCACCTTCTTCGCCATCGGCAACTTCTTCGCCCTCAGGGTTAATAAACTTAATAATGGTATCTGGCAATGGTAATCCCACTGTTCCCATAACTTCTTTGCCTGGTTCGTTCATGCACACAACCGGAGAAGTTTCTGAAAGGCCATAACCTTCTGAAATAGTGCATCCTGTCACCTTCATCCATACATCGGCTGCTGAGGATGTGAGTGCCGTTCCGCCAGAAATAGTTACTTTTAATGCTGAAAAATCCAGTTTGTGGAAATCGGGCTGGCTGCATAAACCAATGAAAAGCGTATTTAAGCCTGCAAAACCGGTAAATTTAAACGGTTTAATTGCGTCGATAAAGGCATTCATGTCGCGCGGATTTGGGATTAATATATTCATGTTGCCGCTGCAGGCGAGCATTACCATATTCACTGTGAATGCGTATATGTGATAAAGCGGAAGTGGACACACAAAAATGTCGTTGCCAACTTCAGGATCAATGCCAAGTCGAGGGGCAGTTTGCAGTGCATTGTTGATAATGCTGTCGTTAGTTAGCATTGCGCCTTTTGACACACCTGTTGTGCCGCCTGTGTACTGCAAAACACAGACATCGTCTAGCGCTTGATTTTGACGCGGTGTGAGAGACGCCTTGCTCTCTGCATTTAGGATGTCGAGCAGTTGATGTGTGCCTGCTGGTGCTGCGGGTGTTTTACCTGTTGAAATTAGATCCCCAGCCTGCGTCACAATCACTTGTTGAATGTCCGTCTGCGATTGAATTTCAGCTAATTTAGGGTATAAATCGGCTAATATTATAATCGCTTTTGCACCAGAATCTTTGAACTGATGTTGCATTTCACGTGTTGTGTAAAGTGGGTTGGTGTTTACTAACACAAGCCCAGCTCGCAGTGCAGCATAAGCCGCAATCGGATATTGAATAAGGTTGGGTAACTGAATAACAATTCGATCACCTTGCTTAAGTCCTGAGTGCTGCTGCAACCAAACCGCCAATGCATGCGACTTTTGATCAATTTCAGCAAAGCTTAGCGTTTGTCCTAAACAATTGAATGCGGGTTTGTCTGCGTATTTTGTTAGCCTTTCTTCGATCAAATCGGCCAAGCTATTTATTGTTGTCATATTTATTTCCCTGCACGTATTTATCGAATAAAAAATTTATAAACTAAATTATGTACTGCTTTGCCATAAGGAGGAAACAAGAGGCTAGCGAAGGATATCTTACCTCGCTTCAGTATTGACTTAGCATGTGAAAATCTAATAAAGCCTTCTTCGCCATGATAATTCCCCATACCTGAGGCGCCAACGCCGCCGAAAGGTAGGTCATCATTCGCAACGTGGAATGCCGCATCGTTTACACAAACACCGCCAGCAATTGTTTCTTCTAATATTTTGCGCTGAACATTTTTATTAAAACTGTAAATGTATAGGGATAGGGGGCGCGGCCTCGCATTGATGTAGGTGATGGCATCCTCGAGGTTTTTATACTCTTTAATTGGAAGCAAAGGGCCAAAGATTTCTTCCTGCATAATTTGCATATCGTCGGTCACGTTAGTCACAATGGTCAACGGGATCTTTCGCTTCGAGGTATCAGTTTGTTCGTTTGCCAAGGGAATAATTGTCGCACCTTTTTGCACGGCGTCGTTTAGCAAACTCTGAATTCGATCGTACTGGCGCTGATTGATAATGCTGGTGTAATCATTATTTTCTTGGACACATGGAAACATGGACGTAAATCGCGTTTGCAGCTCTGAAACCAATTGTTCTACTTTTCCCTGTGGGCAAAAGATGTAATCTGGTGCAACGCAGGTTTGTCCACAGTTGAGTGTTTTGCCAAAAATAAAGCGTTCAACGGCGGTGCCTAGATTCATATCATCTGCAATGATGGCGGGTGACTTTCCACCTAGCTCTAAGGTAACAGGCACCAGATTTTTCGCGGCTGCTTGCATCACCAGCTTTCCTACATGCGTTGAACCAGTAAAGAATAGGTGGTCAAACTGCATTGAGGAAAAAGCCGCTGCGACATCAGCTTCGCCTCCTATGACGGCAATTTCATCATTTGAAAATCCGCTAGCCAACAAATCAGCGAGCAATTGATTGGTATTCGGCGTGAACTCTGACATTTTCAGCATGGCGCGATTGCCTGCGGCTAATGCTGTGGTTAATGGTCCCATCGATAAAAATACTGGATAATTCCAAGGCACAATGATGCCAATAACACCGAGAGGTTGACACATAACATGCCCAGATGCCGGTTGAAACAAGATGCCAATGTGTTTGCGCTTAGGCTTCATCCACTTTTTCAATTGTTTGATAGTGTAGTTGATGCCCGAAACCGTGGTTAGCAGGTCGCCAATTAATGAGTCATCCGCACTGCGCTGACCAAAATCCAATCGCAACGCTTCTATCAGCGCTTCTTGATTGTCCAACATCAAATTCTTCAATTTTTTCAAATTGTTAATCCGAGTCGCATAATCAGGAAATGGATCTGCATTAAACGCTAATTTTTGCTTTTCATGAATGGGGGTTAACTCCCCTATTTGAGTAATTAAATTAGACACGATTAGGCTCCTCTGTTGGATTTTCTGATTCAGTATTATTGTTGGCACCAATTCTGAGTAGCCATGCAATCGCTGGAATTAAGGTAAGCGCGCCAACCATGTTTAATATGAACATAAAGGTTAACAACAAGCCCATATCTGCTTGGAACTTAATGGGTGAAAATACCCAAGTAGCCACGCCGATAGCAAGGGTTAGGCCAGTAAAGGCAACTGCTTTACCGGTTTGATTCAAGGCAAACAAGTAGCTGTCATACAAGGACTTACGCTGTGCTAAAGCTTCATTTATTTTGCTGAAAATATAAATACCGTAGTCAACACCAATACCTACCCCAAGGGCAATCACAGGAAGGGTTGCCACTTTTACGCCGATACCTAATTTTGCCATCAGGGCTTGGCTTAATAATGAAGTTAACATTAACGGTAAAATGATGGCGATAACGGTTCTAACTGAACGGAAGGTAATTAAACAGAGCGCGATAACCACTGAATATACCCAAATCAGCATTTCGGTTTGCGCATCTTCGATAACCATATTCGTTACGGCTTCAACACCCGCATTACCAGCGGCGAGCAAAAACTCCACATCGCCCGAATCATACTTTCCTTTGAACGCTTGTACTTTGGCAACAACAGCTTCTAAAGTATCTGCTTTGTGATCGTCCAAGAAGATAAGGATAGGGACCATTGAGCAGTCTTGATTGATTAATCCTGGTGGTGTTCTTGAAACCGATGCATTGGTCATAAACTGATTTCGATTTAAGCCATACCATTTCAAAGAACCTTCATTCATGCCAAACATGCCGAACTTGGAGACGTTAGCTACCGACTTAACATCCTGTACACCGTTAACGTTTTTTACTTCCCACTGTAGTTTATCTATCCATGTGAGATTGTCGTAGGTAATGCAGGTATCGGGCGTGGTTTTTGCCATCACCACAAATACGTCTGTGCTCGTACTGTAATTTTCGACCACGTAAGCGTTGTCTAAGTTATAGCGGGAGTCTGCGCGCAACTCAGGCGCGCCTGCGTCAAGATCGCCAATTTTCAGGAACTGTGAATAATACAAACCTAACATGCTTAGCAGTACGGCAACTACCAAGGCATATTTCGCTTTTGGTGGACGCGCAAAGCCTGCGATTGAAGCCGCTAATTTGTTTGCTGACGCTGCATCACCTGCGCTTGCGCTGTTGGTGTGTCGAGCTCTTCCACCGGTCGATACGCCAATGAAACTGATAACAATCGGCAGAGCAACTAGGTTGGTAATGATAATAACCGCAACACCAATACTGGCAGCAATAGCGAGTTCTCGTATAACGCCTATATCAATTACCATCAGTGTTGTAAAACCGATAGCGTCGCTGACTAATGCTGTAATACCGGCCAGATAGAGAGAACGGAATGCTAACTTGGATGCGTTGAATTTATCGGAGCCGGTTTTTACATGTTGAATAATGCCGGTGATAATCTGCACACCATGACTGACACCAATGGCGAACACCAAAAATGGCACTAGCATACTGTAAGGATTCACCCCAAAGCCTAGTAAATTAAGTATGCCGAGTTGACTAATAACCGCCAGTATTGAAAACACGAGGACAACGATCGTACTGCGCAAACAGCGAGAGTATAAAAGCAATAAAACGAAGGTGATCACGACAGCCAAGCCGAAGAAAATGACAACTTGAACTGCGCCGTCTATCAGGTCGCCAACGACTTTTGCAAAGCCAACGATGCGAATATTGATTGTGTCGTCGTCATACTTATCGCGAATGTCTTGCTCGAGCTTTTCTGACAGCTCGCGATAATCGAGAGGCAGACCTGTTTCTGGGTTTTTCTCCTGCAGTGGGGCGAGCACAATCGCCGATTTGAAGTCATTACCAACCAGCACGCCAACTTGACCAGACTTAAATACGTTAGTTTTAAGTTGTTCTAGCATACTGTCGGAACCGTCATAGCCATCGGGCACAACAGCGCCGCCTACAAAGCCTTCTTCTGTCACTTCCTGCCAGCGCACGCTAGGTGTCCAAAGACTCTTTAAGGCGTTACGATTTACACCGGGGATAAAGAAGACATCGTCAGTGACTTGTCTTAGCGTTTGTTGAAACTCCTGTGTGAAAATGTCGCCTTCTTCGGTTTCAACAATGACACGAATGACATTTCCTAAGTCGGCTAATTCGCTTTGATAGGCTTTATAGTTATTAATGAACTCATGATCACCCGGCACCATTTTGCTAAAACTGGCTTCTGGTTTTACTTGAATCGCTTCAGTAGCTAAAAAAGCAAAGATAATCGTGAGGATGAAAAGAATCAGTTTGCGGTTTGCAAACATCATTTTTTCAATAATTCGCTCGGTAGATAAGTGTGTTGAAGACATGTTGATTCCTTAGTTACCGATGGTCCATCGTTTTATACCAAGTTGACCAGCCAGCACGAGTTGCTTATCGCTTGTCAACATTACAGAAGCGAAGGTGCTTCCAGACGGATGTTTGTAAATGCTTTGATTTTCAGGGTTTGTTAGAGGGAAGGTTAGAATAAGTCCGCCATGCCCAACTAGATAGGCAGTGCCGTTTTCGTCAATGGTTCCACCCAAAAAGGAAATCGAAAGCGATTTTGGAAGTAAAACCCAGTTCTCGCCGCTATCGTCTGATACGGCGATATGCCCTTGTAAGCCAAAAGCGACGAGATGATCAGAATTAGGCGATGCCTCGATACCAAAAAAGCTGCCGTTGTATGACAAATCCATTCTTTCCCAGCTTTCACCGTTATCGCTTGATTTTGCGGCCACTGCATTTTCACCCACGATAAAAAGATTACCATTGGCGTCTTTTGTAATTGCGTTGAGATGAAATTTACTTTCGTTGTCGACCCTGTTGTTTATGAATTCCCAGGTTTGCCCATTGTCTTTGCTTTGCAATAGAGTGCCGTAAGCGCCGGTCGCAAAAACAGTACCGTTATCTGCTGTTATGACGGAGAGAAGGGGTTTGTTAGGGCCTGCTTCTTTTTCCTTTTGCGCATCTTCGAGCGCAAACTGTAAATCTTCTAAATAATATTCTTCGTCATACTTACTCGCATCAGGCGGCAAACTTTCTAAGCGTAGCTCTTGCGCCTCAATTTGTTTGCCTAATGATGTTATTAGTAAGTCGGTTAAGCTGTAGCCGTCGAATACTTTTATCCATTCTTGGCTTTCTTGTTTGAAGAGTAAGATAACGGCATCGTGGCCAACTGCAACCAAGTCACCGTTTGCAAGCTTGCTGACATCGGTGATAGTAACGCTAACGGGAACAGCGAATTGTGACCACTGCTCAGGTGTCTTCCAATCAATGATATGACCACGCTCGCCAACGGCGATGTAACCGCCGTCGTGCGCAATCATGTTGAGTAAAACGCTTTTACTCGCCAGTTGGCTTTCGAGAGCCGGCTCGTTTAATAGCTCTAACTTATTTTGCGCGTACAGCCCTGAGCTGAATAAAAGCCCTGAGCTGAATAGCAGCCCCGAACAGCATAAAAGGGAAAGAAACCCACTAATGATTTTTTTCAATGACAATTCCAAAACACATTAAAACTTTGAGTAACACAAATTTAACAAAATTAACAAATATGTCTTGTTTTTACATGCCAAATGCTTATCTCAGCATTCACATTTTATTGGGGTATTTTTGCTTGTGAAAATAGAATAGGTCGTTACCTATTCTACATTTCAGAACTTCTATATTCGGTAGGTGTTTTATTCGTCCAGCGTTTGAATGCTCTATTGAAGTTACTTACGCTAGCAAACCCAACCAAGTAACCTGTTTCACTGAATGAAATATGCTGCTGACGAATATAGTCCAATGCCAGCTTTTTTCTCGTTGTGTCTAACAGGTCTTTGTAAGTTGTGCCCTTATCAACGAGTTTTCGCTGTAAGTTGCGTAAGCTCATGCCGAGCTGTTTTGCTATGTCATTTTGAGAGGGGGCGCCCATTGGGAGCTCTCTGTATATAATTGTTTTAACTAAGTAGATTAAGTCGTCTTTATCAATTCTGTTAAGCAACTCATCCAATATTTTTTCATGTATTTGAGTAATGATCGTGTTACCAACCATTAACTTAGTGTCCGCAACTTCACGACTGAAAGTAAGTGAGTTACTTTCACAAGCATATTCGACTGGGCAGTTAAAAAACGCTTCCAAATACTCATCATCAATATCAGGCTTAGCTGCCGTCAATTTCACCATTTTTGGCGACATATTTGAGCCCACAAGCTCCCGAGAGAAAGTCACAATAGTGGCTAAAAAAGTTTCTACTAAACAGGCTTCAAGAACTGGACGTTTGGAATCTGGATAGGTATCAATGTGCATTTCAAACAGCAGATCATTATCGTGCTCGGTCATTTCTATTGTGCAAGTATTCGAAACCACGCGTTTGTAGCGCGCTAAGCGCTCTAATGCATCGTGTAAAGAAGACGAAGACATCATCGCATACCCTAAGGCATGAAACATCGAAGGATGAAAATGTTTGGCCACTTCAGTTGCAAAGTCGCGACGATTCAATTTTTGATTACAATGGCGCATCAATGTTGCGAGTTTGTCGGCAGCAAGGCGTGACTCTAAATTGTTTAAATCGGTTAACGATATTTGGCACTCGGTGCATTCAGCCTGAAAATTGAGGCCATTACTCTCCATTGCTCTTGAAAACGGTATTAACCAACCACTTAACGTCGAATAGTAATTTGGCAAACTAAAAAGCCCTATGAGTTATATTAAAGAAAGGAGACTAGAATAGAGATTATAAATAATTTGCATGAAATGACAATCAATTGGCACAGATAGCTTAACGTTTATGCTAGTTTAATTATATGTTACAAATGTAAACGAACTGTAAATACTCCCATAGAGGAAGGTATATGAACAAAAACTTAAATAAAACCATGGTAGCGTCGCTTGTTTGCGGAGCTCTCTATGCTGGTGCGGCGAATGGCGCAGATTTCTACTTTGGCGAAGATGATGGCATTCATCTGCAGGTGACTTCGCAACTTTCTATGGGTGCAAGCTGGCGATTGAAAGACGCCAATCCCCGTTTTATTGGTGAGCTTAATGGCGGCACAGGCGGCACGACAACTACGGATGACGGCAACCTAAACTTTGGTAAAAATGATACATTTTCAAAAATTATCAAAGGCTCTCACGATATACAGCTTTCAAAAGACAATTATGGCTTTTTTGCTCGCGTTAAATACTGGTATGACAAAGAATTAAAAGATGAGTCTCGCCCGCATGGTCACGCGCCAAACGGTTATACTCCTGGTGCACCATTAAACGATGATGATTTTGCTGATTTCGCAAAATTTTCAGGTATCGAATTAATGGATGCATATTTTTACAGCAGTTTCGATGTTGGTCAGGCACCCGTTGAATTTAGACTGGGTCGTCAAGTAATCAGCTGGGGTGAAAGTACATTTATCCAAGGTGGATTGAATTCGACAAATCCATTCGATGTTAATGCGCTTCGTCGTCCTGGCGCAGAATTGAAGGAAGGTCTTCTTCCTGTAGGCATGGCTTACATTAACGCTGGCGTTTCTGCAAACCTAACGATTGAAGCTTTTTATCAATACGAGTGGGAAAAAACTCAAATTGATGGATGCGGCACGTATTTCTCTGGCGCTGACTCCGCAGCAGACGGCTGTTTTGCTGTAACGATTGCGGTTCCAGATAGGCAGGCGCTAGCGGGTGGTTTCTTTGCGGACCGTCGTGCTTATGATAATGCTCCAGACACGTCGAGAAGAGGTGATGATGAGCCTGATGACGGTGGCCAATATGGTTTTGCTTTCCGTTACTATGCAGCAGAGTTAAATGATACAGAATTCGGTCTGTATTTCATGAACCTGCACTCGAGATTGCCACTAATTAACGCAATTAGAACTGCAATACCCGAAGCGGTAGGTTCAGTATTTATACCTTCAGCCCTCGATCCAACCGGTGGCGCGTTGTCATCACTAAACCCATCATACCGTATCGTCTTTCCTGAAGATCTTCAGTATTATGGAGCTAGCTTTGCAACGAACATCGGCGGTACAGCAGTATCTGGTGAAATTTCGTATAAGCCTGATACGCCTATCCAAATTAATGGACCTGAACTCTTAAATGGTGTGCTGTCTGAGAGTCCACTATTAGCTTACACACCACGCGTATTAGCTGCTGGTCGTGGAGACGAAGTGCAAGGTTATGATGAATTTGACGTTACTCAAATGCAGATCACTGCACTACATTTCTTTGAGCGTGTATTAGGCGCCTCGCGTTTAACGGTTATCGGAGAAGCCGGTATCATCTTCACTGATGGTATTGAAGATGCTGATCAGCGTTACGGTCGTAACTCTGTATTTGGATTAGGTGACTTTGACGCTGGTGGCGGTCTTACCTGCACCAACCTTGAAGCTGCTGGTGCTATCGGTGGCGATTGTGAGCCAGACGGTTACGTTACTGACAGTGCATGGGGTTATCGCATTAGAGGCGTGTTAGAGTATACCAACGTCTTTGCCGGTATTAGCTTAAAACCTACGATAGATTGGCAGCATGACGTCAATGGGTATTCTCCAGATCCAGGTCAGCAGTTCAACGAAGGTGCCAAATCTTTCGGCGTATCGTTAGAAGCTTTGTATCAACAGAAATACAGTATGACGCTTGGTTATCGTGCATTTTCTGGCGGCAGTCACAACATACTAGAAGATAAAGACTTCTTGTCTTTAAACTTCGCTGTTTCATATTAATTTAAGGAGTAATCAAATGAAAAATCAATTACTAATTGCAGGGATTTTCTCTCTGTCGTTTCTATCTTCTTCGGTAATTGCAAAAGTGACTCCTGAAGAGGCACAGAAATTGGGTACGTCACTCACGCCAATGGGCGCAGAAATGGCGGGTAATGCTGCGGGTACTATTCCTGCTTGGACAGGCGGTTTAAACAGCAAAAGCGGAATGAAAAGTGAAGATTCCGGCCGACCTAATAATCCTTTCGCCGACGAAAAGCCGAAGTTTGTTATAGACAGCAGTAACCTTGCTCAATATAAAGATAACTTGAGCCCTGGTCAGTTGGAAATGTTTAAGAAATATCCAAACTACAAGATGCCGGTGTATGAAACTAAGAGAACGTCTGCTTATCCGAGTGATATGTATGACATTATCAAGAAAAACGCATTAAACACTGAGCTAGTTGCAGGTGGAAATGGATTAAGTAACTTTGATACATCCATTCCGTTTCCGATCCCAGCTACTGCTCTTGAGGTAATTTGGAACCACATCACGCGTTATCGCGGCGGTTCTGCGGAACGTCAGCTTACAGCCATACCAGTGCAAGCAGATGGCTCTTTTGTTGAAGTTAAACTGAATGACCAACTCGTTTGGCCTGAATTTTTGGCTACTGGACGTGAAGCTGAAGATGACAACGTATTGTTCTACTTTCTTCAGGTAATCACTGCACCATCGAGATTAACGGGTACAGCTCTACTAGTACACGATACCATTGACCAAGTTAAAGAAGCGCGCAGAGCGTGGGTTTATAACTCTGGCCAGCGTCGTGTTCGTCGTGCACCGAATGTTGCTTACGATGGACCTGCAGCAGGAACAGACGGTTTAAGAACGACCGATAACTATGACATGTACAATGGTGCGCCAGATCGTTATGAGTGGAAGTTGATAGGCAAAAAAGAAGTCTATATGCCTTACAATTCATACAAGCTAATGGATACCTCTGCTAAATACGGTGACATCGTACAAGAAGGACATTTAAACCCAGATTTCTTGCGTTATGAACTGCATCGCTCTTGGGTGCTTGAAGCTACTGTAAAAGACGACGCGCGCCATATTTATGCGAAGCGTGTTTTCTACATAGACGAAGATACATGGCAGGCATCAATCATTGATCATTACGATGGTCGTGGTGATTTATGGCGTGTATCAGAAGCACACAACATTATGTTCTACGATGTTGATACGCCTTGGATGGTAGCTGAGACGCTATACGATCTGAATTCAGGAAGATATCTAGTGACAGGTTTGTCGAACGAAGAACCAAAGTTCATGACTTGGGGCAAGAAAGTAGACCGTCGTGACTTCTCTTCTTCTGCATTGCGTCGTTTAGGTCGTTAAAATAGTAAAGTTACAAATAATGATGGCTCCTTTATTGGGGCCATTTTTTTATAAGGACACGATATGAAGTTACTCCAGCTCTGCCTCACTATTAGCGTTTTTTTTGGATTTCAAATAAGCGCAAATCAAGCTGCTACACAACCGACAGCTCCTCAAAAAGCATCCGATGCCACCTTGGAGTATCAAAAAATAGTTAAAAATACACTGCCATTTGCAGATAGAAGAGATTTTGAACTGGCTGAAAAAGGACTGATTAAACGTCCTGAAAAAGTAGAAATCCGTGATGACAACGGCAACGTCGTGTGGGAGCTTGGTAATTATAAATTTTTATTAGCTGAAAAATACCACGACAGCATTAATCCATCATTGGAACGCCAAGCAAGGCTGAATATGCTATATGGCCTGTTCAAAGTTAGTGACCGAATCTATCAAGTGCGAGGCTACGATTTGGCCAATATGACCTTAATAAAAGGCGACACAGGCTGGATAATCTTCGATACATTATTGACGCCACCTACGGCCAAAGCCGCATTTGCACTTGTAAGCCAAGAGCTTGGCGAGTTTCCCATAAAGGCAGTGGTTTATAGCCACGCCCACGCCGACCACTTTGGTGGCATAAGAGGCATAGTATCTCAAGCACAGGCCGACAGTGGCGAAGTGAAAATAATAGCGCCGCGAGATTTTATGGAGCACGCCATAAAAGAAAACGTGCTGGCAGGAAATGCCATGACACGCAGAGCCAGCTATCAATATGGCAATGTACTGCCTAAATCCGAATTTGGCCTAGTTGACGCTGCAATCGGGAAAGGTCTTTCGAACGGTGCGATTGGACTTATAGCACCGACAATGATTATTGAAGATGATGAAGAGACCTTAACAATAGATGGTATAGAAATGGTGTTTCAAAACACACCAGATACCGAATCACCGTCGGAAATGAATACTTATTTTCCACAGTTTAAAGCACTTTGGACGGCAGAAAACGTGATCGGCACAATGCACAACGTGTATACGCTGCGCGGCGCAGCGGTTAGAGACGCGCAAGGTTGGAGTAAGTACATTAATAAACTTATTCATAATTACGCAAAAGACACTGAAGTCATGTTTGCTTCACATAGCTGGCCTCGTTGGGGTAATGAATACTTAATTAGTGTGCTAGAAAAACAGCGTGACCTTTATGGCTACTTGCACGACAAGACGCTTAACTTGGCGAATAAGGGAGTTACGATAAATGAAATTCACAATGAGTTAAATGTACCTGATGTACTTGCTCATGAATGGTATAACCGAGGTTACCATGGCTCATATTCGCATAATGTCAGAGGTGTGTTGAATCGCTATTTAGGCTTTTTTGACATGAATCCGGCTAATCTCAATAAGCTAAGTCCGGCTGATTCAGCACCTAAATATGTCGCAGCAATGGGCGGTGCTGAGAATATTATAACGATGGCAAAAGAAGCGTATGACGCTGGTGAATATCGCTGGGCCGCTGAGCTTTTGAACAATGTTATATTTGCTCAACCTGACAACATACCTGCAAAACTATTGCAGGCGAATATTTTTGAGCAAATGGGATATCAAGCTGAAAGCGCGGGCTGGCGTAATACTTATCTTGCTGGTGCGTTTGAGTTGAGAAATGGATTACCTGATCAAATAAACGCAGCGAAGGTAGGTCCTGACCTCATCATTGCGATGAGTTCTGAGCTTATCTTTGACTTTTTAGGCGTAAGGCTCAATAGCGAGCTAGCACTTGGCAAAACAGTTTCAGTGAATATTGTCTTCCCGGACAAAGATGAAAAATTCCTGCTTGAATTAAAGAATGCGCACCTTAATAACATCGCAGGAGTGCAATCGAAGAGCGCCGACGCAACCGTTACAATGAACCGAAGCGACTTAAACTTAATGCTAATGAAGGCAAAAAGTTTTCCTGAGCTAGTGAAAAGTGGCGCGATTACCTATGAGGGAGACATCAATGCATTTGTTTCTATTTTACAAATGTTAGAAGAGTTTCCTTTCTGGTTCAATATTGTCACGCCTTAGCGAGATTGGTGAATTCATTAGAAATCGAAAAAGCATGAGCGGCAATTAATCCTTGATAATAGATGAGCAAAAACATGAATATAAATAGCAAAACGATTACGCAAGGCTTTGTAGTTGCCGGCTTAATGAATTCTTCGGTTCTGGTTTTCTCACGTTTTTTCACCAACCCTACAATTGCCGAATTTGACCCTGTGGTAATGTCGAATTTCGGATTATTAATGATTTTAATATGGGGGTTCGCTTATATATCAGTTGCAAAAAATTACGCCAAAGTAAAATGGCTCGTTGGCGTTTTTGCTGTTGAAAAGCTGATTTATGGCTGCGTTTGGATAAACTGGTTTCTTAATAATAATATTTACGATGTTTATGAACAGGATATGATGGCGGGGATATTTTACTCAATCTACGGCATTAATGATTGGCTGTTTTTTGTCTTCTTTTCTTATGTTTTCGTGCATGTAATCAAAAACCAAGATCAGTAGCATGTTCGAATGTAAGTTTAGATTGGTTGGGCGAGCAGCAAGGCTTTTGAATTAGCGAGTAATATGCTTAAGGATTCGGTTTAAGGGCAATATTTGCAGGTGCTCTCTTCTTAGCTAAAAACCGAAGTAGTTAAGAAGTATGGGGCATATCGTCACTACCAAAGCTTGGTTCGCTGGCATTGATAGAATGGGAGGCACTGAGAATTATTAATAAATTTCAGCGCCTCCCATGTTTCTCTGAATAATCTGCTTAATACAAAATGATGTCGTTTATTCGGACATTGACGCCATATCAATCACAAAACGATGTGCGACATCGCCTTTTGCTAAGTGTTTAAAAGCTTCATTAATTTCATTGGCGTTGATTATCTTACATTCAGGATGAATGTCGTGCTCAGCACAAAAGTCTAATACTTCTTGCGTCTCTTTAATGCCGCCAATCAATGAACCAGCAATACGGCGTCTACCCGTGACCAGTGGAGTGGTCATTGGCTCTTCAAGCGGTCCAATCTGACCCACAATCACCAAGGTTCCATCAACATCCAATAGACGTGTGTAAGCATCAACATTGTGTTTTACCGGAACAGTATCGAGTATTAAATCGAATGATGAAGCCGCTTTTTTCATCGCCTCTTTGTCGGTTGAAACTAATAAACTTGTAGCGCCGCTGCTTTTAGCTTCTTTTTCCTTTGCATTGGAACGGCTAATTACGGTGACTTCTGCGCCCATTGCCGCAGCGATTTTTACGCCCATATGACCAAGACCACCAAGCCCCACAACACCCACACGGGTGCCTTTCGTAACATTCCACGTTCGTAACGGCGAGTAAGTCGTTATACCTGCGCATAGGATAGGTGCTGCTCGCGACATATCGAGTGTCTCTGGCACGCTTAGTACGAATTCTTCACGCACCACAATATGCTTTGAATAACCACCTTGAGTGATGTCACCCGAGATACGATCTGGCGCTCCATAAGTTGGCGTCATACCATTTTCACAATATTGTTCTTCATGATTATCGCACTGACGGCATTGCTTGCAGCTGTCGACCATGCAACCTACCGCGACAGAATCACCTACTTTGTAATGCTTTACATCCGCTCCTACTTCCAAGACGCGGCCAATAATTTCATGCCCCGGCACTAGCGGATAACTTTGCGGGCCCCAGTCTCCGTTGACGGTGTGCAAGTCAGAGTGACAAATGCCACTGTAGAGGATTTCAATTGCGACGTCGTTGCTTCGAAGTGCTCGTCGCTCGAAGTGGTAAGGCACCATATGAGCATCTGAAGAGTGCGCTGCGTATCCAATTGTTTTCATTATTACCTCTTGTTTCTTGGGTGAATAGTGTAAGTCTATTACTATATATTGCAACGAGACCGCAAATATACAACCATTAACGGTATACTTTTTTGGGTTTGCCGTTTACGAGCGGCTATATCTAATGGAATTAGGTTTTAATTTAGCAGGCGCTCGCAACAGTATACGCCCTGTTTTATTTCAAACACTTATTTTATGCAGAGGTTGACACTCTAAATCTCATCAGTTTGTTAAATCTAAATGAAAGATAACAAAACTAGGATGAGCTTTTATCATTTTTCAACACTACAATGGTTAAATCATCATCAACTTTTTCTTTAATATTAAAACGGTTGAATTGAGTCATGATCTTACTCATTATCTCTTCACAATTATCCCTTGCATTGTCCTCTAGTGTCTTCTGTATAAGTGATATATCTAGAGTTTGTCCACTGCTAGATTTTGTTTCAATTAATGCGTCGCTGTAAAAAAACATAAGGGCATCCTTTTCAAAAGGAACTTTATGCTTGTTATATTTACTGCCTGCCATTACTCCAAGGGGCAAGCCTTTTTGCTCGAGGAGAACGGTTCTGTCTTTCGTGACTAAAATCGTTTGTGTTGTAGAAGCTGCAGCGTAAACCATCTCTTCAAATTGAGTATCAACGACACCATAAAACATGGTCGCAAATTGCCCTATTTGCAATGAGTTTTTCAATTTGTCGTTCAGCTTAGCTAGAAAATGATGAGGCTCAAGCCCAAACATACCATCCTCATTCATCATATTATGAATGCTGAATGTATTAATTGCGGCACTTACACCGTGTCCGGTAAAATCAATCATATATATCGCGTAGCTTGTATCAGATATGGCGCGTACGCCCCATAAATCTCCTGCAAGTTCGGTGCAGGGCTTAAAGAGGCCAGCAATATCAATGTTGTAGGCTTTCTTTACATTGTCTATATGTTTAAGCGATGGCAGCATTTGCCGTTGTAATAAGGCCGCTCTATCTATTTCGTTTTTCATTTCCTCATACAGCGCGGTTAAATCACTGGTTTTTTTGCGTAAGTTTATAAGATTCATTACATTATTTGCTAACACGCTCAATGCTTCTGTTTGTATCTGAGTTAACGTCCTTGGTTGCATATCTAAAACACACAATGTACCCAACACAAAGCCATTATCGTCCTTTAGGGGAAAACCAGCATAAAACTGTGCCGCATGTAGCTCGCCTGTGACGAAGGGGTTATCGCTCATTCGGTCGTCTTTTGTCATATCTTCGATCACTAAAGGATTTCCCGGATCTAAAATAGTGTGCGCACAAAAAGCAATGTTTCGCGGCGTTCCCTCTATATCAATACCTACTTTGGCTTTATACCATTGCCGATCTTCATCAATGAGAGTGACGGTTGATACGGGCATATCGCAAATAGCGGACGCTAATTTTACGATATCGTTATATTCAGCTTCTTCAACCGAATCCAAAATATCGTATTGTCTTAGGGCGGCAAGTCGTCCTTCTTCGTTAATGGGCTTGTTAGCTGCAGGCATTTTAATTGCGACTCCTCATTACTTATTACTACTCTATTGTAAGCAATGTGCGATTGGCCGATTACCTATTCAGTCATCACACGAAAAAATAGTTCTGCCACTATCGACATAAGGCAAAAATAAATCATGAGAGCATACTATAGATTGGATCATAACGTTAAAACTACCTAATTTATTCGTAAGCATCTCAACAGCAGCAGGAACTCGCAGCATGTGGTTTTAGCTATTTCAATTGATCGTTTTTTTCTTCGCTAAAGTACAAAATTTACCCTCAAAAATAAGTAGGGCAACAACTAAGCTTATAGTTGAATAATTAAAAAAATAAGGGAACTTTATGAAAAGTTTATAAATAGTTAAAAGCGCTTTAGCAGTTTCAATGGCGCTGAGTTTTGCAACACCCTCTGTTGCAGCGCAACAAGAAAACCTTCAATTAGAAATCCTCAATGCATGCAAAGACGATAATTTCGTACCACAATTTGCAAACATGGAGGAAACGCGCGCATGGTTTATTTCGCAAGCTATTAATGATGGGCAAGGCTCTGCATCTTTTGGGGCAGGAGGTTCTGCTGAGGGCGCAGGCGGTCCATCGGGACTTGGTCTTGGATTGGGCCTCGGTCTTAATGCACCACAAACTGTTTATGTGAGCTTTGAAACTGGCAGTCCTCAATACACGGCTTCACTTTTTGGATTTACTCTCACATTAAACGATTACGTATATACGCCAGAAGATCGTGACATTATTATTTCAAGATTAGAAGCAGACTACGCGCCTTACAATATCGAGTTCGTGACTGAAGTGCCAAGTGGTGGTGATTATGTGACTTTACAATACAACTCGAATGATGCCCCTGGCGCTGGCACTGCCGGAATATTGCCGTCAGGTGGAATTTTATTTGGTTCAGCAGGAGAGATTGACTTTGGAAATGATAATCGCTCTATTGTTGCTATTAATGACGCGAATCTTTGGCCATTCTTGAATGCAATAGATCCTTTACTAGGATTGCCAGAAGGTTTCTTAATCGAAAATAATACCGGTATTGATGTCATAGGTGTGTTAAACGATGGTCCTAATGCGGTGACGCCTGCAGAAGCTGCGCGCATTGCGGTTATTAATCAGTCAGCAAACACCGGCGCGCATGAATTAGGGCATGGTTTAGGTCTCCGTCACTATGATGCTTACGGACCAATTGGAGGTGGATTGCCGCCCAGAGCACCTGAACCCGCTGCGTTTTATCCTAGTTATGAAAATGGTCAAAATGCTGATGAAACCTACTTTCATCTAATGGCATCAGGTGCTAGCTCAGGCCTTAGTCTTGGTGAAGCTGCAAATCAAGATAGATTTTTATCAGAACGTTCTGCTATTAAGCTTGCGATTAATGAACGCGGTCGCTTTGTTACCGATGAACAAGCAAATTCAGGGCAGGCTAGCTTAAAACGTCTAAACGTAGTTAATCCGATATTAGAGGGCGTTAACGCTGATGGCAGATTTGACGTTCGAAATATCGTTATTGAAGGACGAATTGATGTATTTGATGAAGTGGATTCCTTCACTTTTAATGGTAAGGCTGGTCAAGTGTTTAATGCTGAAATGATCTCAGATGTTGAAAGTAGCTTTGCACCTGGGTTTGACGGCTTATTTGGTCGCCTAAACTTATTTTTAAAAGAAGACGATGGTTCGTTGACTTTCGTAGCAACAAACGACGATGAATTTGAGAGTTTTGATGCGTTTATGCTTGACGTTACTCTCCCTCAGGACGGTGCTTACGTTCTTCAAATGGATGCTCCTGCCGATGTATTTCTTAATGGCGAAGTTGTACCGTTAGCTGCGTTCGGCTCAGCAACTGAGTCAGCATTACGAGTTGGTCAATACATCACGAATGTCTATATAGTAGAATCGAAAAAAGGTAAAGGTCCTAGTAAAATAGGCGGTCCAAGAGGCTAATATTTAAAATGAGTAAATATTAACTACTGTAATGCCTCTGCACTGCTTACTCGCTACAGGGGCTTTTTTTGGTGAACGTGCGTTAAATTTTATAGAATTCATACCCATTGAATAGATTAAAGATGCCGTATATTCTCCCTACACTCAAAGTTTGTAGAATCATGTATTTTAATATTTATTAAATATAACCTTTTTTACGCATACTCAAGGGAGCTTATTGTTTGTATCAAGTAATTTTTGTAGTTCTTTCGATATTGCTTCTGAGTGCCTGTGCAACGACCGAAAATAACGAAGACAATGAAAAATATAAGAATGAGTTGCAGGAATGGATTGGTCATGATGTAAATCAGCTTGTGGCTGCTTGGGGCGCGCCTGGAGATTCCAGAAAAGGGTCTAGTGGCAATGTAATATATGAGTATATCTCGGCTGAAATTTATAAAACGCCGACCAAAGATAGGTTTAGTTTTACATCTTATGCTGGAGCAGCTTCAGGAGGCTTAAACAGAACTGGAGGGCAAACTAAAACGCTTTGGTGTAAAACCTATTTTGAAATAAATGAAAACAATATTATTATAAAAATTGGATTGAAAGGTAATAACTGCAAATTAGAACCTGCTTTGAGAGTTATATCAAAAAGAAATTTATGACATGGGTTTTACATATAATTATTATCGCTTTTTTGTCATCGTTATATCTGGAAGGGCTTACAACACGAGCTACAAAATGAAAGTATTAAATTTAGTGTGATCAGCAGCTTTGCATTACAACTGCATTGTGGCCATCGGATTCTTCGAGAATATAACTCTAACGGTCAGCTCGACGGCATAAGGGGACGTACGCACCCAAAATTCTGCAAAAGCCCATAGAGCTTTTTGTCTATTTGAGTTGGAGTCTTGAGAGGCTCCTTTGAGGCAGTTGGACTAAACCGCTCCGCGGTAGTATTGCCGCATTAAACACCTAAGTGTTCTCACATTCTTTGATCCGCTTCTAAGCTGAAAGAAGGGCAATGTCGCCCTGAATTTACTTAGGAGTGATGT
>Ga0209305_1000382_pt1 | contig 32861 bp, 20 predicted proteins | sample COGITO_mtgs_1103_FD_184792 | JGI IMG/M metagenome (GOLD analysis project Ga0209305, IMG submission 184792) | Pelagic marine microbial communities from North Sea - COGITO_mtgs_110321 (SPAdes) (version 2) | ecosystem: Environmental > Aquatic > Marine > Epipelagic ...
GTGGTGAACGATCTTTCGCCGCCAGATAGTCCGTTGATGTTCGTGACAGTTTTGTTCTTCATCTGCACATTCAACGTCAACGTGCGATTCGTGTAGTCAACGTCAAATCCTCCTCCGCACCCGGGTTTTTTACTTAAGTGAAAACCAAAGTTAGCAGAGACTTCTCTTTTTACGTTCGTGGCTACCTGTTCAAACGCCAACTTCCGTTTCTTCACCAGCTTCGACAAGAGGTTCTTTGGCTCCTTCGTGTTTTTGAGTGACCTCTTTGTCTTGTTGAGTTTACTCTTCGCCTCGTCGAGAAGATCGCGCACCTCTTCGAACGGTTGTTCGTGCATGGCCTCTTCTCTCGCAATTTTATTTTTAATAGACTGGATGTGTTTCTGGGCGGCATCTATGCCCTTGTAAACGTCAAACTCGGCTTTGTGGGCCTCGGCTTCTTCGAGCGATTTGATGCTCTCTCCAGTTTTGTCGCTTTTCGTACATTCAATGACATTCTTTTCACTCTCCACGAATTCCAGCTTTTTTTCGTCGAGCATTTTGACTTTTACGTCACGTTCTTTCATCTTCTCCTCTTTTCCGTAAGAGAGTTTTTTAAGCGTCTCCTCCTCCGTTTCGATTTTTCGAACGCAAGCACCGAGATCTGAATCGTACTTGTCGAGTTGGGCTGATAAGCCCACCTGGTTATCGATGAACGAGTCGAGTGCAGCTTTCTTGGCAACGTAATCTTCTTTTTTCTGCACGTGATCTTCCATTAACACGCGTTTCTCGTCTTCGCTATTTACCAAAGCTTCTTCTTTTTCTGCCAACTCGCGCTCGAGTTCTTCCAAATCCACTTCCGCCACATCTTGCACAGCTTCCTGCACTTCCTGTTTCTTATTTTGGTACTCGTCCAACGTCGTCCGCACGTTCCGCACGATTTTGAGGCGTCCGCTTTCAATTTTGGTCTGCTCAGCTTTCGCATCGCTCAGTGCTTTTCTCTCCCTTTCCATCGCTTTCTGCGCGTCTTTCATTTCGGTTTGAATCTCAACAAGCTTTGACTTAGCTTTCCCGATTTCGGCTTTCTTATCCTTGATCAGACGAACCGGAGAATTGAGCACTTGTCGTCTGAAGGGTTGCACTTGCTGCGTACCTCCAATTTGCCTGTAGCTGCGCATGTCCACGGTCAACGCATACGCCACGTTTTTACTCTTCGGGTGCTTCGGTTGGCCGAATCTGTGGTGCACGATCGACGCCGCTTCCTTATCGCTCGTAGTCAACATAACTCTTTCAACCTGCGCTTTATCAACCAAATAATTGAACACCGCGTTGTTCTTGAAATCTAAAACGTCCAAAACAGTTAAAAGCGAACCATCCGGTGAGTTTTCCTTCGTATTGTATCTTGGCGCATCAAAGTTCATGCAAGCAATCACCGGAACCTTACAATTTGCATCCTTGGCGATTTTTTGAAGAACGCTAACGTCTTTCGGCGAATGGACGAGAAATTTCTCAAACTCACGTCCGCAACACTCTTCAACGCAAAGGCCCCATTTATCTTGCTTAAGCAGCACGTTTGCACCAACCGGTCCAATCGGCGGTCTCGAAAACTTATTCTCGTTCTTCTTAATGACGTCTAAAAGTTTTGGCACCCACTCGCCGAATTGAGCGTTGGCGTCCTTGCTCGCGTTTTCCATCCTTTTAATCGTCTGTTGCTGCTGGTTCACGCTTTGCTCTTTGCCGCGAATTCTATTAGAGATATTTCTAACCTCAAAATCAGCCTTTTTGACGCGCTCATTTACTTCTTTCACCGCCGTTTCAAACGCTTCCTTCTCCCCGCGCGCTTTTTCGTATTTCGCTTTCGCCGCGAGCAACGCCGCGTCGTTTTGACCACTCGCATTTTGTGTCGCCGACACGGCTTTTTCCTTCTCGGTTTCCAACAACCGTTTCTGGTTATCGCGTTCTTTTACCTTATCTTTAACGTTCGCTTCAGCCCCGTCCATCGCTCGCTTTGCGCTGATCATCATACGTTCAGCCGTTTTCATCGAGTCTGTGTACTCCTGCTTCCTCAGCAAAGCTTGGCCAATCTCTTGACTTTTTATTTTCTCTACTTCTTCTCCCAATTCCTTTCTTTTGTTCTCGTATTTTTCCTTCTTCGCACCGCGAGCTTTCAACTGGGCGTCAAACTGTTGCAATTGTGCGTTGGCCTCCTCGATCTCTTCCGTCAACTTGTCCATTTCAAGCTTCATTGCGGCGACTCCGGCCCACGGAAACAAAATACGAGCCAAATGCAACTCTGTCGACAACTTTCTCTTCAACGTGAACATCTGCATCTTCGTTTCCAAATCTGCCACCAACGATTCCATTTCTGGAATAGTTTGTTCTTTTATTTTCAAATTCTCGCCCATCAGATCCAACCTATCTTTCGACGTTTGCAACTCGCTCAACACCGATTCCAAAAGTGTCGCTTTCATGTAAAAGTTGTATTTATCTCGATCCTTCCCGGAGCTCAAAAACTCTCGACTCCCATCTTGCGTCATCACGCAAATAGGATTCTCGCAATTCAAGTTCAAATGATCGCACATCCTCGCCAAATCCTCCGACTTTGTATACACGGTCACTTCCTTCTTCTCGCCGGCGCCCGGTCCGTGTCTCGTTTTCATCTTCATCGTCGACCCGCCCGTATTGACTATATTCTTCTCAATAATAATCACGTCCCCGAATTTCTCCGGCTCGAACGCGTCCGACCCTTCGTTCCGTAACTCGACGATAATCTTCGCGCTGTGCTGCCCGGTTCGAATCAAACCTTTCACGCCGTCTTTACTCGTCCTGTTCGTCTTCCTCGCCGAGGTCCCCAACGCTAACGTCAACGCGGTTAACACCGCCGACTTCCCGGACCCGTTCTCTCCGGTGATAAAGTTAATCCTTGGACCTAAATCCACGAGCAAATGTTCGTGGCACATGAAGTTCTGAAGACGGACGGATTTGATCGTCCCGGGCATGATTTCAACCGCGTCTTCCTCGCCTTTCTCCATCTCATCTTGCGTTCGCTTTTTTCCTTTTTCGCCCATGACGATGATTTTACTCTCTAAATTTCTTTGCCTTTTCTTCTTCTTCTTCTTCAAAGAAACAAAAAAGCCCACCGCGCGAACGCTGCCAAAGTGCGGCTACTCGTATCGTATCACGACCACCGACTCTTTTCTCGACCCCCACGACAAAACACCGCGCGCGCGCGCAAGTCTGAAATGCAAAATCCTTCGTTCTTTTTTTGAAGTCTTCTTCTTCTTCAAATTTATTCGAAGCGAAAAGAAGCGAGATTTCAAATTTTTGAAAAATTGACAAACAAAGAGGTGGGATTTAATTGGTCGAATATCTTTCTCTCTCTTTGGGAAAGAACAACAAACGAAGCACAAAAAAGAAGCGAATGTGCTTCAAAGAAGAGTTGTCGTTTGTTCTCGCTCTTCTGCGTCTGCATCTGCCGCGAAAACTCTCGTTGTTTGCCTCTCTCTCTTGCGTCCCGCGTTGTTGTTATTGTTGATAAAGCAAAAATGACGGTATTACACGCGACGAGTTTACGAACGACGCGTTGGAAAGAGAGCCAGTGCTGCCACTTCAAGAACGATGTTTTAGGAGGGAGGAAGAGGAAGCACCACGTGCACGCGGACGCTTCAAAGTGCGAGCAAGTGCACTCGTATTTACACACGTCTCCGAAGAGCACGATTTTGGAGCGAGCGTTTTTGGAGAGGTACTGGACGTTTATGGTGCACACGTTTTGTCCGAAATGGCTGGCGCCGAATTTAATCACCACGCTCGGCTTGTGTTTCGTGATTCTGAACGTGTCTTTAGTTTTGTACTTTTCGCCGGAGTTGGACGGGTCTTCGCCGAATTGGGTGTACGCAGTTTGCGCGGTGGGTTTTTGGATTTATCAAACCATGGACGGGATGGACGGGAAACAAGCGAGGAGGACCGGGACTGGGTCGCCGTTAGGGGAGGTTGTCGACCACGGGTGCGACGCGTTTAGCGCGTGCGCGTACGCGACTATTTTGTGCGACGCGTTTTCGTTCAACGCCAAGACGAATCGGTTGTTGGTGTGCGCGATTACGAGTTGTGGCAGATGGAATTTTGGGTTGGATACGGTCACGAGCACGTATCAAGGGTTGTTGCCGATTAACGATTTTGACGCGCAAGAGATTCAGATTATCTGTCAGATTGTGTTTTTGCTCACGGCGTATCTCGGACCGAGCGGATGGAAGGAAATTAATGTTCCGGTGCCGACGTTCGTGAGTCCTAGCGGGACGATTCCGGTTGGGTTGCTCTTCATGGGTGTGGCGAGTATTGTTTCGTATACGACGAGGTTTATAACCGTAGTGAAGACTGTCAGGAAGAGAAGACAGGTGAAGAGTGGAAGCGTTGCGACGGGAGAAGGTAAACGCAGGACATCGACGAGAGCGCAGATGAAGAAGAACGGCGGTTTACCACCGCACTGGCCGCAAGACCGTTCCTTAGCCGCGGTGTATTTGACTGTTGTTGTCATCGAGTTGTGTTTCTTCAACGCCGTTTATCATTCGAAAAACTTTATAGCGGCGCACATCTGCGCGTGCGTCATGTTTACCGAAGTCATGGTTCGCGTGATGCAAATAAGAGTGAGCGATCCCAACTTTCGCGTGTTTAACTGGACGCACGCGATAGTCGCGTACGTCGCGTCGCAAGTAATCGAGAAGACGGACGACGTCGGGATGGGTACAGTGATTGCCGTAGCGTTGGCGACCTTTTTCTACCGATTCTTTCACTTGGTCGCTCAAGTTACGGGTTGCTTGGGATTGCATCCGAACATCTTCGTGATCAAAAAAGCTGCCGGGAATCACAAGAAAGGGAAAAAAGGACATTAATGAAAGTAATAACACATCGATGCCACGCACGCGCGCGACAAATAATAATAATACGTATCCGAGTGGTGTGTTCTGTTAAAATAATAATAATAATAATATGAAGTACCGTATACATATAAAATGATCCTACTGTTCGTAAATGAAGAAGGTGACGCTCTCTTACACTCTTTCGCACTCCAAGATGCGAGAAAAGTAAAACGACGTCGCCGTCATTTGTCTTCTCGTCACGCGAAACCCAGCCTTCTCCAACGCCTCTTCGACTTCACCTTCGTCGTGCAAGTACGCTCTGGTCGCTTTACTCGGCCCCGGAAACAATTCCCCAATTCTCTTCAAAATCGAATACGCCAACGTTTTCGGCGCGAACGAAACAATCAACTTCTTCTTACTCAAAGAAGCCAAGTGCCCCACCATCGCGGCCACGCGATCGTCCGGATAGTGAATCATAACGTCGATGCAACTCACCACGTCGTACTCCCCAGTGCACTCTTCCAACCCCAACGCTTCAAATTTCGGCGCGACAGCTGGCGCCTTCGCTCCCGCGGCGATGCTTTGATTATACCTCGTCTCCGCCTCGCCAATCATACTCGCCGAAATATCCGAAGCGCTCACGCCGGCACCTCTGTGCGCCAACGGAATCGCCAAAGACCCAGTCCCAGCGCCGGCATCACACACCGTCATCCCGTCCATGTTCTCCGGCAACCAATCCAAAATCTTATCGACCGTCTTTTGATGCCCTTGACGGATGTCCAATTGTACTTTGTTCACCTCGTCGGTTTCGCCGTAAATTTTCTGCCATCTCTCGAATCCAACTTTATCGAAATAATCGCGCACAGAAGCGGCTTCGTCACCACCGGTCGTCTCCATCATCGACGCGCGTCGTTTCGACGGATCGGTGAGCACTAACGCCGCACCGGCGGCACCAATAGCCGCGACGCCGACAACCGCCGTGGTCACCGCAGATCCGTCCGCGAGGTCCGCGATGGGTAACGCCGACGAAACCAAGGAGGAGGATCTGTTTTTTTTCGGGAAAGATGATGATGATTTCATCGTCGTCGACGCGCGAGAGGACGAGGACGACGACGGTGCGACGAGAGCGGTGGACGCTTTCGCAGATGCGGCGAACATGATGATGCGCTGCGTGTTCTGTTACGGATGGATGATGTTCCTCTCTCACTTTATTCGGATGAGAAAAGTTTGTGGGGAAAAGTTGAGAGATATCTTCGTTTGGGATAAAAACAACGCAGAGATGCAGAGATCTTCACCAATTCAACTGACAGACGATGGTTTTCGATGGGCAGAGAGCAGCTTTTTCTTTTCTGCGAAAGCGAAGGAAATTTTTCGAGACGTGTGCTTTTGTGTGTTTTAAAATATCACGTGTGTGTGTCTCTCTTTCTTTCTCTCTCTCTTTCTCTCTCTCTCTCTCTCTCAATGATCTTCTAAGTCGACTTTCTGAAGTGCATGTTGTAGTTTACCCGACGCATACTTCTTCAGGGCAGCTTTCTTCGCGGCGAGCGCTTTCGGAACCGCCTTCTTCTTGGCCGGGGCCTTCTTGACCGGGACCTTCTTCGGGGCCCGGCTCTTCGGGGGGGCCGGGACACTCTTGATGGCTTTCTTCGGTCGCATATCCTCGAAAAATTCAGCGTATTCTTCGTCCGTCGGTTCTGGGCACCCTTTTTCTCGCAAGTAGTTAAGGCAGTCGGTGATCTCGTAATACCGAGCGTAAGCGAGTATTCGAGCGCTAGCGATGAAATCCCCGTGAAGAGACACTTTCGCCTCTTCGACTAAGTATTTGAGCTCATCGAGTTGGCCATTCGTTACAGCATTTTCCAAGTAGCAATAGTCCTCCTCCAACTCCGCAAACGCCGCAGCTTTCTTCTCAGCCTCTTCTTTCTCCTTCTCCATCTTCCTCTTCAGCGCGCTGGATAGTTCTTTCCCCATTCTTCTTCTTATTATTAGAGTCAAACGAGCAAGTTTTTTTTTATCTTTGGGGGAAAAAAATACGCGATGAGAGAACAACTTGACCGAACAAAACACACACGCGCACACACAAAGAAGAAGAAAAAGAAGAAGACGCGACGAAGAAGAATGAGCTTTTACGCCGCCGAAGAGCGCGAACGACAAAAGCGCGAAGAACTTTCCATGATCGGCGCGCTTCCCCCGATCACACCTCAGAAGAAAGGTAAGAAACGTTTCGCTCTCGAAAATACGCGAAAAGCATCGATCGCTCTCTTTCTTTTCTCTCTCGAAATACACATCGAATGAGGTTTAGGCGAGAAGCGAGAGAATGTTCACGACGATGATGTTGAAAATGTGAGTTCTATGGGTTCAATGACTTTGCCTTTGGTGGCGTTCGGTGATTACAGATACCTCTTCCTGAGTCGGAACCGCTTTCTCTTCTTCTCTCCCTCTCTTCGCGTTGTTTCGCTTCGTTCGCGTCTGACATTTTCTTGATGCCGACATCATCTGCACCTCTCCGTAACAGACGAGCGCGAAAAGCAAGCGCCACCACCGGCGGTGAAAGCAAAACTCGGCAGTATACCGGGCGTTGACTACGAGCTCCTTCTTCAGAAGTTTAAACTCTTCGACCACGACGTACAACGCTACGGCCCGACCGCTGGCTTGACCAGACGCGAACGCCTCGAGTCGGCGATGGCGCGAAACCAAGCGCTCGATGAAAACGCGTTGGCCGTGAAACACGCGCTCGAGAGTAAAATCGTCGACGAGGAGAATCCAACGTGGAAGTACAGCGTTTGGAAGAATAATCCTGGTTTGGATGTGGACTTTTAAATAGTTTGTTTATTAGCTTTTACATCGCGCAGTTTTAAATTAAAAGGAAACGATTTTGCTCGTATTTTCCCCATTCGACCAAGACAGCCCAACGTTTCGAAAATGTCGTCTTCCGCGACGACGAGTTCTCCTCCTCCTCCGTCGTCGCGAGAAAGCGTGGTTCGAGACCAATACGACATCGTTCGAGTCGCTGAATGGATCCACGTGAACGCGTTCCATCGAATCGCGATACAGGTTCCCGACGAATTACTCAAAGACGCCGCCAGCATCTGTCGCGCATTGAAACGCGAGTTGGACGCGCGAACGACGACGGAGGATGACAAAGATTCCACGGACGAGGGGAAGAAGAAACGACGAGAAGTGTTTGTTCTCGCGGACACGACGTTTGGTTCGTGTTGCGTGGACGAAGTCGCGGCGTTGCATCACAACGCGGACTGCGTTGTTCACGTTGGTTTTTCGTGTTGTTCAAAAACGAGCAGGTTGAACGCGAGGATGGTATTCGAGGAGAAGAGTTTAGAGGTGGACGCGTGCGCGGAGAAGATCAGAGAGCACGCGAAGAGTGTGTTAGGGGAGTCCGTGAATGTTGTGGTCGTGTTAATGGAACAAAATCGAAGCTGGTGTTCGGAGCGGATGGAGAAGGCGTTGGCGGTAGGGGAAAGCGAAGATGGTGGGAAGGTTCGGTACGTGGTGTCGTCGATGCCGCCAAACGTGATTGAACCGACGGGAGAGGCTAGGATTGGGAAAGAAGACGAAGAGACCGTTCGCCTGACATCCACGAGTGAATGTGGGACGAACGGAGAAAACGATGACGGTAATAAAATACACGTGACATTAGGCGCCGCTCGATTAAAATACGAACGCGAGATGGACAAAGATTTCAAAGATCCGAATACAAAAGCGTTCGTTTGGGTTGGCGATGCGAACTCACCGGCGTTGACGCACGCTTTGTTGATGATATCGTCGGCGACGAGCGACGCGTCGCCGTTTCGGACGAATTACGATGTCGCGCGATATTGTCCAGAGAAGGGCGAGATTGAAGCGAAAGCGATTGGGACCGAGGCGTGTCGGAGAAACGTGAAGAAACGTAACCATTCGATTGAGCGTGCGAAAGATTCGAACATTGTCGGTATTGTCGTCGGTACTCTTGGTGTTTCGGGATATTTATCGGTCGTATCTAAACTGCGTGAAATGATAGAGTCGAGCGGACGTACGTGTTATACCGTGGCGTGCGGGAAGCCGAATCCAAATAAGTTGGCGAATTTTCCAGAGATTGAAACGTTCGTGCTAGTCGCGTGCGAGTTGTGCGCTTTAGTAGACGGGAAAGATTACTTGCAAGCAGTCATCACCCCGTACGAAGCCGCGTTAGCTTTCGGGAATAAACCTTGGATTGGCGAAATCAAATTAGATTTCGACTCGTTCGAAGAGGAAACGAAAGATTTCGACGGCGTACACGACGTTCGAGCGGAACCAACCATGTCATTTCTAACTGGAACTTTACGCAAAGACGCATCATCCGCGCTCACCGGGGACGATGCGGACGATTACGATTTACACGGCGCAAACCTTTCGTCAACGCTCATGGACGAGGAAGACGACGAGAAGGAAGAAGGGGCGACGAACGACGCCAAAGCGGCCGACGCTCTCAAACTCGCCGAACGCGCCTCTCAGGCGCTCACCTTCCGCCACGAAAACCTCCACCTGAACAAAACCACCTCCACGCCGCGCTCTGGCGCGGAATACTTGCTCACCAAACGAACCTTTGTCGGTTTAGACCCGAAAAAGAAGGTGAAAAACGACAACGACGACGAAGAAGAAGGAGGAGGCGAACACCCTCTCCAAGCCGCCGAAGGCCGAAGAGGCCGCGCCGCCGCGTACGATAGCGTAGATATAAATAAATAGTATGCGAACGATAGCAGTTAGAAGAGAGATGTATGATAATAGAAGAGATGTGTAAAATTAAAGCAAAGAGATATATATAGAGCTCTCGTAAAATTTTTGCAGATGCGAAAGCTCCATTTTAGCAGACCAAAAAGCTCCACAAAAAACAAAATGCCACCGAGAAAAACCGCAGCGGCGAAGAAAGCGGCTGCAGCTGCTGCCGCCGCCGAGAAGGCCGAGAAAGAAAAAGATAAAGAAGAAACTGTTGTCGATGTTCCTCCTCCTTCCGCTGAAGTCGGCGATAAACGAGAGCGAGAGGAAGAAGAACCGCCGGCAAAAGAAGAGGAGAAAAAAGCAAAAGTGGAATCGGAAAATGGCGGCGAGGAGGAAGTGGATCCTCCATCTGCTTCGGCGGCGGTGATGGCAGAGGAAGCGGAGGTGGCGGAGAAGAAATCACCCACGTGGACGCCGGTGAAACTCGGTCCGAAAACGTTCGACACGCCGGAAGACGCGATCAAATACATCTCCTGGTTGTTAAACACGGTCACGATGCATCAAGACTTGAACGATTACGAACGTTTGGTGGTTGAAGGGATGTTGAGGCGAGGGCACGAGGACGCGGAGAAAAAAATCGGCGAGAGCGGGATTAAATCCATACAAGTGAAGGTGCACCAGGAGCATGATTCGAAGTGTTATTACGTGGTGAGGAATGACGGGTCGAGGTCGGATTTTTCGTACAGGAAGTGCGTGGAAGGGTGCTTTCCCGGATGGGATAAAAGCAACGCGAGCAAGAGCGAGTATAAACCGGAAGGGAGAGGAAGGCACGGCGGAAGAGGCGGTGGTAGGAGACACCATGGCGGCGGCGGCGGTGGTGGTGGTTACAGACGCTACTAATTTGTGATACTAAAGCTAGTCGTTAATACTTTTTATATGCTACTATATATCTAAAACGCGTGCTATTTAGTGCGGGACCATGTCCATGGCTCGAATATCAACGATTGTTGGGAGTTTTTGACGGTGCCCTCGAAAATGCTCGCGATCGAGCTGGTTATCTGCGTGAACTTTATACTTCGCGTCGTCCAACAACGGTATCTTTCCGATTCGTTTCTCTTCTTCGCGAAAGAATTCTTTGCACTCTTCTTTCATGTCTTTGATACTTTCGCGAGACATTCCAGAAGTGTCGAATTCACATTTCGGGCCCATTTGTAAAAAATCATCGCGGAGTTGGCGTTTAGCTTCCCTCAGTCTCATCACTTCCGCGTTATCTACGTGAACTAAGTTATTTCTCATTCGGTGTTCGCGAACGTGCCTTCTCGCGTCGTTAAAATCCGCGGAATGGTGTTGTCCGGTGGCGATTCTTTTCGCGAGAGCCTCCATCAATCGTTCGGTTTCTCTTTCGTACTCGGCGGACCCGACGCGTTCGTGCGAAGGAAAAATACCGCCCGAAAACGTCGTCTCGCGACTGGAATGGAACTTTTCGCGACTATTATAATCGCCTTTTTTCGCCGCGTCCACTTCCAGTCGAGCGTTTTTCATCGACTCACTTTCTCCGATTCTCTTTTCAACACCTAATCCATCCATCATCGTCCTTTTCCTGTACCATAAATACATAATCGTCCAAAATAAGACGACGCTTATAACCACTCTCGGGACAACCAAGCGTCGCGTCCGTTTCTGCATCTTCTTCCTCGACTCGACGTAATAACTTTTCATATCCGAAGCTTTGTCCCCTCCTCTTCCTCCTCTCCCGTACGTCGACGACGCTCCGCCGTTCCTATTTTTACTACTTATCCGTTTCCTATGACTATATCTACCGTTACTCCCTACCGCTCTCGCGCATTCGACTAAAGACATTCCCATCCGTGTACACCGCTCCAAAACCAAACGCATCTTCTCCGCGCACTTCGTCAAGTCTATTTCGATCGATTTTTCCGAACTCCCAATGATGGTTCCAAACAAAAGCATTTCCTCATCATCACCACCTTCCTCCTCCACCTCCTCGTCGCTAAACGTCCCGTCGTCAAACGACACCACTCGATTCTTCTTACCAAGTCTCGACTTCGTATCTTTATCACCACCACGCGTGCCGTTCTTACGCAAAGAAGACGACATCGCCGGTTGCTTTCTCGGTGGCGCCATCGAATCATCATCATCAAAATCATCATCTTTTTTACCTCGCTTCTCTTCGTCTTCTTCTGTATTCTCATCCTCCTCGTCCTCAGAAGAAGAAGAATCAGTCGCGCTTCGCCGAAACTCGAATTCGAACCGAGGCACTCCGAGTGCCTTTAACGCGCTCAGCATGCCATGTATATACTCGCTCTATAAAAATCTCTCTCCCTTTTACACTTTTTTGTGTGATGTTTTTTTTTCAGTCTTGTTGTTGTTTTGAAGCTTTTTGAGCAGCTTGAGCTCCTTCTGAGTCAGCATAAATTATCTTCACAGGAGCGAATTCATACGCATAATAATACACACACACTTACGCGAACGAAAGAACGCATTTGCAACGCATCACACGCATTTGCACATACGCATACACAAACAAATGAAAGAACGCGTTTCGGATTTTTTGAATTCTTTGGAGAAGAGATACAAATAAAAAGCGATACAAATTGGAGAATGATGTCACGGATTGGGTGTTTTCGTCGGGGGATGCCGTCTGGTTCTTCGTGTTCTTCCTCGTGTTCTTCTGCTTTTGCGGAGGGGATTTACGATGTGCGGCGACGAGTGCTGAGTAGTAGTAGCGATGTGGTGTATGGTGGCGCGGCGATGGCGTCTTCTTCTTCTTCTTCGAACACACCAACCGACTACGCGAAGCAAGCGTTTAACAACCCTTTAATCAAGCACGCCGGGGAACAACTGTTGTATTCTCGACCGAAGACGATAGCGCTGAGCGGTCCGGCTGGGTTTTTAGGGAGCAACGTCGTGGATGCTATTTTGGACGCGCACGAGTTTCGAAGGGCGAACGGGTTAGATCCAGGAGAGTTGTTATTGTTGTCCTCCAGTCCAGGGACGCTGATGGCGCGATTGACGAGTCAGTTGGGAAGTCAAAGGTTGAAGACGGTGAGAGCGACTCGGGTGGATTATTATCATCAACACGACGTGGATTCGTGGCACGACCAGCTCGGGTCGCTCGGATTGGGTGGGTGTAACGCGGTGTTTGCAAATTTAGCCGGTTTAGCCGGACCGGTTCCAGGGAAGCCGGATTCGATGATGGCGGTGAATTATCGCGCGCCGGTGGCCGCCGCGAGGGCGTGCGAGGCGTTGGGATTCGGGCATTTCGTGCAAAGCTCGACGCAAGCGACGAAAGCGGAGAGAGCCGGGCAGGTGCCGTATTCGAGGTGGAAATCGATGACTGATTATTCATTGGCGAGGTTAGAGAAGTTACCGGTATCGATCACGAGTTTAGGATTGTTGTACAGTTCGAAGAGTGGCGCAGTCGGGCAGAGAGGGGATTTGTTGAACATGACGGATTTGACGCTGTTGCCGTTGACGCCGATTATGGGCAACGGAACGGCGCCGCTGCAACCGCTGGAGGTGGCAGACGCGGCAAATAGGATTGCTTTTTTGTGTTTGACAGAGTTTAGTTCAAGGGCGACGCAACGGTACGATTTGAGGCGAATGCCGAGCGGTGGGTGGGGTTCGGGTAGCTCGAGTAACAACAACACGACAACAGTGAGAGTTGGGAGCATTAATAACACCACAGGAGACGTGGCGGCAAATAGCAGCAGCAGCAGCAGTAATAGTAGCATTAGTAGTAGTAGTAGTAGTAGTAGTACCGCAACGTACGACGCGGACGACGGCATGAACAAAATGTGGAACAAAGACTCGTGGAAACAACTCGTCACGAATAATCAGAGGCATTACACGTTGCGAATGTACGACGCGGTCGGTCCGGAAATTATGACCATGCTCGAACTCAACGAAAAGTTTGCGAAAATCAACAGCACAAAATTGACGCCGGTGTTTGTCGATTACAGAAACTTTGAGCGCGTGCTAAACGTCGCGTCGTTGGGGAACTTGAACCGACAATTTGTGAGTCTTTTGCGCTCGGAGCAAGCGACGGAGAAACCAATCGTCGGGAACCCGAGCGAGTTTGAGCAATTACTAGGGAACGACGCTCGATTACTTCGATTGGATGAAGTCGAGAGAAACTTTCGACGTCGGTTTCCGTATTGGAGCACGTTGAAGTGGGCGTTTACAAATTACGGCGTCATAGAACCTGGAATTTCCTTAGGATTAGAGATTACCGTGACGTACTTGTTCGGTAAACAAGCTGGGAATCCGGACAATTGGATCAAAACGAGAGGTGGTATTGGCTTGGTGGCGTTATGCGCCATCGCCGGAGGGTCGGCGTACTTAGGTGCCGAGTTTGCAAACGTCATCGTCGCGTTTACGCCGCCTTCCTTAACACCACCAACTCCTCCTCCGACGTCTGCATGAATGTATTTATAAACGAGTGCTCGGCGCTTCTATACCTAAATGTATTTTTATTCTCATGTGTTGTACACAACCTATAGGTACAAGAAAATTACTAAAGTACTCTAAAGCTCGTCACGATATCGTCCAACGATTGCGCCTCCTCCCCGGTACCGCGTTCCAAGTCCGTTTCAACCGTCAAAGTGAACAACACGTTATCGTGCACGCACACCCTCGTCCTCACAATTCTATCCACAAATTTCACCTTCTTCGTATAACTGACGTCGTAATACGTCGTCCCGTCCACGGTACCTTTTTTCGATTCTTTCAAAATCGCGTTTGCGCCTTTATTCCTCTGATTCTCCCCCGCTACCAACTTCTCCGCCACCGCGTCGACGTCGCCCAAGTCTTCCGTCTTCGAGAAGAGCGGTTGCTTCGTGTTCGGATCGATCGGACTGCCTTGTTTGCTCAAAGTAATCGTGTTCCCGGCCAAACCGAACCGGGAATCTCTAATTAGAAGTTCTAAACCGTTCGCGCCAGATAAGCGTCCTTTATCGTAATCGACGTCTACCTCTTTGTAAAACCCAGGCGCTCTCAGCGTGAACGTTTTGAACGTGAATTCGTTGAGCGGTGGTGCAGTTTCATCCTCCACGTCTTCGGATGCCTGGACGTCCTCCCGAACAAAACTTTCCGCGAGGACGCACGCTGCCGCGCTAAACAACACACTCCTCGCAACACCAACCATCACCGCTCTTCTTCTTCTTACTGGCGGATTGAGCGCGACATCACTCGTGCTCGCATCCTTCTCGTCTCTCTGTTCTTCTTTAACTTCTTTTGGATAATGAGATACAGTTGATGATTTCCCAAGCGCGCCGCACATCCCGCCCCCGTTGTGACGCCGAATAAACCTTCTTCTCTGCGGCAAAGAGGAGGATGAGGCCACTTTTACTCCTCCTCTTCCCCCTCGCGCGGGTTTGTTTTGGCAGGGTTTGAGCGTCGTCGTTAAAGCGTTCATTATTTGTTGCAGAATAAGGAGCTTTGTAGGAAAAATTGTGTGGAATATCTCGGAAAAATTGTATCCAAAACGCCTTTTTTTCAGATTCGTCCTAAAAATACACGCGTTGACCACCGCTCGAAGAGAGAGAGAGATGTGCCCCGAGGACGAGAACGAGAACGAGAAAACGCCGGGGCCGCTACTGCTGGTGACGAGGAGCTCGGAATCGGAGGAGGATGAATCGTTCGATCTCGTTTGGCAACGCAAACTCGCGCGAAGAGCGGAAGAGAAAGCGGAGAGAGAAAAGAAACGAAGAGAGAAACTGGAGAGGAAGTTGGTAAAACAGAGCGAGGAGAACGAACGGTTGCGGTGGGAAGTCGCGAGAGCGAAACGAGCGATGCGGACGATGGCGAGAGAAATAGAGAAGCGGGGAAACAGCGATGACGAAAAAGAGGAGGAGGAGGACGAAGGGAACGATCATCGCGAGGAAGAAATGGTGGCGGTGCTGGAAAAGTTGGCGGCGTGCGATGAAGACGAGGACGTATCGACGAGCGGCGAAACGAGGGAAGGTGAGGGAGAGCAAGGAAAGGTAATGCTTGTTCTCGATGACGAAAAAGACGCCGAATATTTTTGGTCGGTAAACGAGGATGGTCGCATGAACGAGGATGCTCGACCTGGGCGCGATCGATGCGTTGTTGTGTCTGCGCGAGAGGAAGGATTCGGTAAACGCGAGAACGACGACGACGACGAGGAGGATTTCTTCTCCTCTGAAAGAGCTCAACGTGTCGAGCAGAGTAAAACTGCCGAATCGAAGAATAAATGTGAAATTGCAGTATACAAAGACCTAGACGATGAAGAGAGATCCTTACTTGGTGGGCGAGATGCAATGGAGATTGAACCGATGCGCTCGAGCGATTGCGCGACTCACATTCTGTTACTCTTGTGCGAGATCGTGAGATTTTTACGGATGGAATGTTTGCCGTTTGACGACGACGGCGACGACTACATAGGCATCGAGGACACAATGACCAACGGTATCGAGCGAAACAAAGCAGAACGCGTACCTTCACTGGATTCGAGAAGATTCTCGAGAATGAACTCCACAGTGCTCTCGCGTTCGTCGATACACGTGCGAAGTAATAGCAACGCGACGAGTGCGAATAGGCGCATCTCGACTATTTACGATAGTAAACCGAGCATCTGTGGTGGCGTGCATAAACGCTCCACATTTTTCCGCAAGCAAGGAGAATTGAACTCTGCAAATTCTTCGCCATCGATTCAATACGACTTGTTACGGTTCGTTAAATCGTGGTTCATCAAGTCCCACGGGTCTCACGAGCTCGCCACGTGGCACTTGCGAGCGTTCGCGGTGACGTTGCGAAAACTCAGAAAAATCAATATTTGTAACGCCTCGACATCTTCCATAGCAACAAGTCACACGCCGTTGGCGAGAATGTTTTCGCGCTTGATGGGATGTTGTCAGCCTTTACGCGCGGACGAGCGAGTGTTTGTAATGACTGCATTTTCTGCGATGCTGCCTCCAGAACGAAGCGCGATGAAAGTACCGCTCTGTAAAAAGACCCAAACGCCGATGGTTTTCCTCGACGAAGCCGAACGAGGTATTCACTACGCGTTTCGACGGAACAAGATACCAACGCAACTGCGAAGTGCGTTGCGGAACCACTCGGTATCGAGCGATGGCTATAATTTTCAGGATTTGCAACAAAAATATTTTGCCGGGTTGAACGACGATCGATACGCGATTGATGTAGGAATAGCGTTGGATCTCGCGTTGACTGAACTCATTCAACTCAAAAAGATGGCTAAAGTCAAATTTTCGGAAACATTCGATGCAGTCTTTCGACACAGAGTTTCTAAACCTCTCATGCACCGACCAATCGTGAGAACTTTGCTTAAAGAAGCTGGCGCGAGCGGTGAGGAAGCCGACGCACTCGCTGCGGAAGTTTTCGAGGCGTGTCACGAAGAAACGAAACGCACGATGTTGAAACAGCGCAATGGTATAGTCGATACAAATTTAAAAGGAGTAGATGCGGAGTTAGCACTCGAAATGGGTGTGCTATCGAAAGGTATCTTTGCGAAGTGTGCGAGTGAAATCGTCCCGGGCATATGCCTCAATGATACTGCCAGCGAAAACAACAGAGACGAAAACAACGAAATAATACCATCCAACAGCAACATCAACGATACAATCACGAACGAGCACACTAGCCCCATACAGTTGGATGGCGGAGAGAACTCTTCAACATCATCACCACTGTCGATGGCAACCGTCGCCGCTGCCCCCGCGTCATCGGCATCCATCGAAGTCGTCCTCTCCTTGGACGCGCTCGCGTACGCTTGGAACAAAACCGAAGCTTTCATCGACAAAACGCTCGCCTCTCGTGCAGAGACAAACTTCATCGGCGACGATGTCGTTGATACCAGTCGCTCCTCTTCTACATCGTCCTCTTCGAAAACATTCGCGCTCTTCAAAGCCCAACCGGCGGACCCTCAAAAACGTCGAGACGTGAACGAACTGTTCGAGCGGGCGGAAAAACTCCGCCGCACGATGTCGTACGCCTTGCGCGCAGCTCGAGCGCTCTCTCGCGGCACTACTCGCAGCGCCTCTTCCTCCTCCTTTGCTTCAGGGGCATCCCCTCCCTCCTCCGCCGCCAACGCCAAATCCTCCTGCGACGAAAACGTCAAAACCGCGTGGTCCACGTACTGCGGGGCGACGTGCGCCTTCGAACGCGCCGTCCAAGCGCACCGCGCGGCGTTAGGATTGGGGCTACGAGACGATGATAGCACAGGCAATAGTAGTAGTAGTAGTAGTAGCAGGAGCAGCAGCAGCGCGTCGTGCGGGTCGTTTTGGTTTTAGTGTGTTCGCGTGCGTCGTATCGGCAGTGTTTGTTTATACTCTTTCTCTGCCCTTTTCTTCTTCTCTCGTATTTTTTACCCAAAAATCCTCAAATCAGAGAAAAAGGGAGACACGCGCTGCTTCCTCTTCCCTCGACACTCACTTTAAGCGCGAGTATTTCGTGCACTCGTCGCATATTAGCGAAACCGTTCGTTCGCGTTTGATTCGTGAACTGTCTTATTCTCTCACTCTCTTACTCTCTGGGTTTAGGGAAAAGAAGGAATTGGCAGGCGGCAGGCACCCTTCACCGCCGCCGCAAATTCGTACATTGAATAGGAGAGGAAACAGAGCGAGCGCATTTCACGTTCCAGGAGTGGGAATTCGAGAGGGTAAAGACAAAGCGCGAGAGATGAAGAACACGAAGTTTGCGAAAGCGTTGGTCTCCTCCGACCGACACACGCGCGATAAAACCTTCGAACGATTGAGGAAGTGGCTGTGCTCTCAGAAATCGCTGGACCATCTGTCCATGAAGAAAGTGTGGAAGGCTTTGTTTTACGCCGTGTGGCACTCGGACGGGAGAGAGGTGCAAAGAGAATTGGCGACGTCCATCGCGTCCGTGATGCACTCGTTGAAACCACAGATGGCTATTTTATACGCTTCGGTGTTCTTTTGGACGATGCGAAACGAGTGGGCCGGCATCGATAAACACCGGTTGGACAAGTATTGCGTGCTGGCGAGGCAGATGCAGAAGCACGTGTTTCAGTATATGCAACGGAGAGATTGGGAAACAAACGTGAGTCAGAACGTGGCGAATAGGGTGTACAGAGATGCTTTGTTTGGGGAAGATGATCATATCACCGCGATCGATGTGGGGATTAAGTTACACGTGGCGGAGGCGTTCGGCGAGGAGATTCGAAGGTTCGACTTGAAGGAGAATGATGAAAAGAAGAAAAACAAGAGCAAGAAGAGCAAGAAGGGCAAGCGCAGTAGCGATGGAGAGAGTGATTCGGATGACGACGACGATAAAGAAAACGTGGACGTCACCGATGATGAGGACGATTTCGACGCCGGGGAGGCGCCGCCGCAGGAAATTATCAAAATGCTTCTCGTCGCGTTCATGCACGGCATGCGACATGAAACATCGTTTAGCTTCCTCAAACGGTGCGCGAGCGATGTGTTTGACGTGTTTTGTCCGACGAACGTGGATACACGAAACGCGCCGAGGAACAAAAATGGGTGGGTGTTGAACGCGACGCATATTAAAGACTTGGCGAGGGTGGCGATTGAGCTCGGCGCTGGGAACGGTTGTCCAGAGACGTCCCGAGAAGCGCTGTACGAGTTACACACGGACTTAAAGAAAGCAACTGTGGTGGCAGAGAAAGCGCCGTCGATTGAGTTGAAGAGGGATCAAAAGTTGACGATTAAAGTGGCGAATAGAATCATGAGCGAAGAGAAATCTTCGTCATCGAGTTCGTCATCGTCGTCGGAGGAAGAAGATAAAGAGGAAAAAGCCACCACTAGCAGTAACAAGAAAAAGAAGAAGAAGAAACGCGCAGAGATTCGCGTCATTGACGATGAAGACGAGGAAGAGCAACCGGAGAAGAAGAAACAAAAGAAGAACAAAAAGAAAGCTGAAAAAATATTCGAGGAAAACCCGTTCGAGAAGGCGCAGCAAGAAAAACACGCGTTGGCAGTAAAAGTAGCACCGGCAGCAGTAACAACAACAGAGGAAGATGCTGCTGATGACGACGAGAAGCATCCGCCGATGAATGGTCACGTCATCTCCGCTCGACGCGCGTTGAACTTCAAACCGAAGAAGTACCAAGATAAAGGAAACAACGATTCCCCTTCTTCCTCGCCGTCCGCCTCGCCGTCAAAAAGACTATCGTGGAACCTCAAAGGCATCACCCGGTCCTTCCCGTCCGGCGCTATCGATACTTCCAGAGGTGTCCAAAACATTAAGATGTCCACACCAACGAAAGGATTACTCAAGCCAATCCACGCGATCGGTAAAGGCTCGCCCTCGGCGTTTGTCAAATCGAAATACTTCCCCGGCCCGCCGGCTTCGGCGCCCATGCAACGAAGAGCCCAGTCCATGTACTCCGCACACGACGAAGACAGCGACGACGACCAACGAGAAGACCACATGATTCTTGGCATTAAGAAGAATACCGAGAAACATCAAAATCAGTCCTCGGGAACAACCGCCGTCGGGGAGAAGAAGAAAAAGAAAAAGAAGAAGAAAAACAAGAACAAAAAGAATAGCAACAGAAGGATGACGATGTGATGACACCTATTACAAATTAAACATATAGAAATATAAAACCATCGTTCATCGCGTGCGAATCCTCCATCTCGGAATCTATCGAGATCGATGCATCAAGAAAACTCGCTCTCTCTTTCCCGCGTTCGCTCGCGTACGTTTACCGCTACACTCTCCTTTTTCGCTTGAATTTGCCTCACACTAAAAATTCAAAAAACACCAACCTCTCGAGCATCATGCTCCGAGAAATCAACCACGAGCTGGTGAACGCCTCGTCGATGGACTCGAACGCGTATCACCAAACGAAGCGCGTCCTCTCGCGTGAAATCGCCGGCGTCGTGTCCGGTGACCATTGCCGCGCCGCAAAAGTTTGAGAAGACGAAGAAAAAAAGTTTTGTCGTTTCCAATTCTGAAGCCGATGGGGGCAAAAGAGACGAAGATGAATTGGAGTTAAACGGCGCTTCGATGGTGCCGAAACCGGTGCATGCGTTCGCCAGAAAAGTGGTTAAAGTCGTCTCATCGTTCGCGAAGAATGGCAGATATACCGCAGACGAGGAAGAGACGGAGGAGGATTTGGTCAATCCTTCGCCGTTGTCTTGGCATAAAAACTGTAAAACGACGTTTGGCATCGCGAGCAACAGTGAGAAAGGGACGAAAATTTCAGTGTTTGATCGAAGGCGGAGCGTAATGGAGATTTTAGAGCAAATGTCGTCGTCGGGTGGTACCGTTCCTTCGGCGCCGTTTTCTCCGTCGGCGTCGAAAGTGACCAAGAAAAGAGGCGCTGCTGCGCCCGTGAGTTTACTTTCCGCGCCGTGTTCGACGCCGAGCGTGGCGAACGAGACGACGGTGGCGATGGCGTTTCGGCCGGATCATCCGAACGAGATCGCGGTGACTACGAAGGAGAGCGGTGGGGTGAGATTATTTTCGAAGGTTCTCTCATCCTTTGCGTCTAATAATAATAATAGTAGTAGCGCTAGTGATGTAACGACGTGGAAGATTGAAAGATTGCCAAACGACGAGACGGAGACGCTGTTGGATTCGGCGGTGTCGGACGTGATAGGCGTGCGCGTTCTCGATAAACTCGCGTGGTCGCCAGATGGGTCGTTGTTAGCGACGGCGAGTTCAAGGGGGTCTACCATTCGTATTTGGGACGTGAACGCGAAGAAGAGTACGGCGATGTCCTCCGGGAACATGAGCGGTTTGTCCTCGGTTATTCGATCGATTAAGCGAAGAAAGACGTTTCGAGTGCCAAAATCGAAAAGTGAAATTATGAAAGCGTTCTCCTCGATTGATTCGTTCAAGGAAACGCTCGTGCCGATTGAAATCGATACAAAACGGAACGGAATCATCTCGTTGGCGTTTAGTGGGTCTGGTCGACACCTCGCGTCGGTTTCGAAAGATGGCGCCTTGACAATTTGGACGAAGAAATCGGGCGTTTGGTCGGAGAACGGATTCTCGTCGACTGGGAAAGTGACCGCGTTTGCGTGGGGGCCGTCGCCGAAAGCGGCGGCGAGGCGTGGAAACAAGAGAATTCGAGAGTACGACGAAAACGAAATTGGCTTGTGCTGCGTCGAAACCGCGATAGGAGGTGTTGCTTTAAAAAGCACGGACAAGAGACACATCTCGTGCGCGGCTTTACAAGTCGCTCCAGACGGGGCGACACGAGCGGCGCTGCCCATCACCTTTCCAAAAATCCCAGGTGAAGGTGATTCTTCCGAAGCGGCGGCGATTACGTCGTGCGCGTGGGATGATACGGCGTCGCGATTGGTGTTTGGACACGCGGATGGGAAAGTTCGAGTGTACGCGACCATCGTTCACCCGGTGTTGACTGTCAGAGCTATCGGTACGTTTTGCAGAGAGAAAGAAGACGAGGAAGACGCGCTCGCGGATGACGAGGAGGGGAAACCAATAGGGGCGAAAGCTATCGCCGCTTCTATGCAATTCTCGTCCGGTGACTCGTCGGCTATGCGCAGATTAAACGATCGGGCCATCGTAGATAGAATCTTAGCAGTATCGTGGGGGGACGGCGCGACGAGTTTTGTTCCAATGGCGTTCTCCGCATCTTCTGCGGTGTAAAAATAATGATAAACAAAAAGTCTATATCTTAGCTGACAGAATACAATTACTCAAACGCTTGAGAAGCGCTGTGCTCATTTCCAACCAGTACGCGTCGCCGAAAACCATCTTGGGACCTTTCACGGCGATAACGAGAGCAGTTTCCAAATCACCAACTTCGTATTTCTTTTTCGGATAATCTTCCTCGCACACAATCTCGCAGCATCTCGATATCTCTCGCGTAAACCTGGTCCTCTTCTGACTTTCGAACGCGGCGCGCAAACATCGCTTACACGCCCATGACATTGCTTTTTCACTTCCATTCTCAATTGCCGAATCGACATCTTCGAGCAATGTAAGGTTTGATGTTCGCACAGGTGCCATTCGTGATGACGACTTTGGAATATCCTCGCCGCTCACGCAAAGCGAAGATGTGGCCAACGTAAACAGTTGCTCCGCGTTCAGTTCGTCGCGATTTTTTTCAAAGCGGACGTCGACTTTTTTAGCGAATGGGAACTCTTGTGCGCGGACATCTTCCAGTTCCGAGCGTAAATCTTGCAATTCTTGTTCATTCGGTCGTTCATTTTCAAATACGACAATCAAGTCGCAATCGGATTCGAAATCAACCGCGGCGCCTCGAGCGATTGAGCCACGCACGCAAATCGACGAAATATTTTTCGTTCGGGCGACTATGCGATCGGACAAAGCTTTTACGCACACTTTCCATTTCTCTTGTACATTTCTTTCAAACGTTTTGGTTTCACAGAGCTTCGGACACTTGCCGTCCTCATCTAAATCAATGACGGCAAGATTAAATCTCGACGGAAAATCCGGATTAACCATTCCCGAGGAATACAAACGACTCAGCGCCTTCGTGCCTTTGTCTCGCGTTTTTGCCCATTTTGCGAAACGCAACGCGTAGGATGTATCCGTATTTACACCACTTGATGCGTTGTAAATATAACGACGCGTGATTGATACCGAATAATTCGTCTTATTCGACGATTCAACGTGATGTAGCCATCGCGGTGGGAAAATCAAAACATCGCCCTCCGAAAGAGTTGCCTCATACGCGCGTAATCCATTTCTAATGCGCTCATCATCGATGGAGAGCTGTGAACGTCTTCTCAATGGATGCCAATCGGGATATAAGTAACATTGCGAGAGCCCAGAAAATGGCGCAAACAATAAAAAAGTCTTCTCGCCTTTCAATTGCGTCAGAGTCGAAATCGAGGCGTCGAAATGGAGCGGCGATACGCTCCCTCTTTTTGACAACCAAAGTCGGAGAGGTTGCGACTCCACGAACTCCTCGCTGTTTTCAAACGACGTAAACACGCGCGAGTAGTCATGTTCCATCTCGTCTTTCAAATTAGATGGCAATTCGGATTGGATATACGCTCCGTCTCCTGAATACTCCAACACGCGCGATAATCCGTTTGCGAATGGCATTTGTTGCGTAAGCGAAGGCGGTTGAAACTTTCGATTCCGTATCGCTTCGTGCGATTGCTCTGCGTACACGAATGCCTTCGCGTTCCTTCGTCCATTGTTACCACTTGAAACTCCATCCTCCATTCTCACTCTTACCGTGGTCTGAAACAACCCTCCCGTCCTCTTCTCTTCCTCCTCGTGCGCTTCCAACAACTTGCGCAACGTCCACGACGAAGCGCTTCCTTGCCGCGATTTCTCAAACGCGTTTTGAATGAGCACCGGTTCGTGTAAGCATCGAATAAATTTCTCGTCCAAGAACTCGCTCTTATTATTCGCATCGCTCAAATCAATGGTCGCGACGTGCCCGTAAATGTTCATCTTCGAACCGCTGCCGTTCTCGTCCTCAAAGTCACCTTCTGCCGTTTCCTTCTCATTCTTCGCATCCAACACGTCCAGCTTTGCGAGCACGCGAACGTAATTCGCCGCGACGTACTCTTTCACACCACCATTTCGATACGCACCACTCTCGCCTTCATTTATCATCTCTCGCTTGCCAACTCTCCTTCGTATTCTGTCTCCTCTTTTGAGGTGTTCTCGTTGCCCTTCCTCTCGCGCATTCCAAAGCCTTTGATTTCCCGTTAGGTGTTTGGAAAGATGAAACGAAGAAAGACATCTTTGCGCGTTGTTCATCTCAGATTATCGTACTCTCGCGAAAAAGTCTTAAATCTCTCTCTCACTCGCTCGTGGACGCGTTCTCGTCGAGTTCATCTCATCTGCGTTCAATGAAAAGGGTGCGTTATGGTATCACTGCGATGTGTTTTCTTTATGAAGAAAGTTTGGATAAAATGGAAGACATGTCTTTCGTCATTCCATCCGAACAACGCGCGAAAAGTAAAGCACAGATACAGAAGTTGATCAGGAAAAGGTCGCCACCCCGAGGAAGAGAAACACGACGAGTCACACTTCTACGCGCGAGAAACGATGGGGACGACGATGCTTTCGACGACGAATGTTTTCTGCGTAAAGATGACTGCGTCCAAAACGTCATCACTCAAAGAGAGTTCACGACGATATAGACGACGACGACGACGGAATGATGATGGATTCGCGACGACGACGACCAGAGCGAAAGCAGACGGCTCCAAGGAGAGCAACATTTTCGATAAAATCGCCAACGAGGCGAACAAAATGCTCGACGTCATGGAAGGCGGGCCAAAGTTACGGAAGTGGTACGGCGAGGATTCCTCGGTCGGGAAAGATGGCGAAGTGAAAAGAGAGAGAGAAGAAAAGGAGGAAAGTTTAAGGAAAGAGGAACGAGAGATGCAAATGAAGATGGACAGTGAAGAGAGCGCGTACGGGAACGAAGAGGAAGAGATGAGTTCTCCGAAGAGAGCTATTTATGTGCTCGATTCTGGATCAAAGCTCGGCGACGCGGTGGTCATGCAACTCGTGCTCGCGAAGTTGGACGTGAAGGTGGCGTGCGAGAACGTGGAGGCGGAGAGCGCGAGGTACGGGCCATACGTCGACGTCGCGGATTTAGGGGACGCGAAGGCGTTGCGTCGATCGTTGGCTGGTGTGAGGTCGGTGATTGTTCCCGCGGGTAAGTTTGACGAGTCGTTCGCGAAATCGTGCAAGGAGAGCGGGGTGAAGCACATCGTGCTGTTGTCGACCGCGAAAGCGAGTAAAGGGAACGTGTTGAGCATGTTTTTGGACGACGAAGGCGCACGGGCGAGAAAAGAGGAGAAGAGAGAACAATTGGCTAGAAGTTTGGGGATACCTTTGACGATTATTCGCCCAGTGGACGTGGTGGATGAACCAACGAGAGGGAAGACGATGGCGTTCTCCAAGGAAGACGGACGATTGAGCGGCACGATTTCAATCGAGGATGTCGCCGTGTGCGCGGTCCGAGCGTTAGCGCAGCCGCCGAAGAAAGGTAGCGACGCGATTGCATTCGAGATTGCGACATCTAACGAGACCGGTAAGACGGATTGGAAAGGGCAGTTTGCGATGTTGAAAGCTTAAAAGTTAAAGTGCTTGTAATTTATCATTTTCTAGCTCTAGCTCGGGTTGTTGTTACTAAAAATGTTTACTATTCGTATAAATTAAGTTTAAGGGTTTGCTATCGTTATCAACTCTTGCGGTTTACACGGCGCGCGACACATCGGGCACTCTGGTTTCTGTTGGCAACACTCCACCGCGCACTCCCAACACAAACAGTGTCCGCACTTCAACGCGGTCGGGTATTTCGTAGGGTTCAAACATAACGGACACGGTATATCATGCCAGGTGTACCGTTTGGCATCTTCGTCGTCGGCTCGATCAAAGTCGTTCGATAATCCGTTGCCGCCGAAACTTGGAAGCATGTTTGCGTCGTCAATGACTGAAACTGGATTTACGCTTCCTTTTCGTCTCTCCTTTGCTTCGTCTCTCGATCTATCCCCACATTTCGTCACGCCGTCCGCCTCAAAAAAGCCAAACTCCTCCGCCGCTTTCGGTCGTCTTCCTTTTGTCGCTTTCCCGCTCAAATGTAACTTATACCTACGCTGTCCTTCATTAAATACTGCGTATGCTATTTGCAACGCGACCAGCTTCGACAGCAAAGAATACTGCGCCCTTGGCTCTCCCGGATTCGGGTTCACAAACACCCTCTCCATCCCGGTCGCCCAGTTCGTCCAAGAAACATACTTTCCGAACGCGTAAAAGAGCATCAACTGCGTCAAAGGTCCAAATCCTCCTCGGTCGTTGACTCCTTTGAGCGCTGGATTCGTCGCAGTTGCATTCTGCGGCGCGTTTCCGAACACCCACGCGTACGCTTTTAAGAACTGTTTTTTCAAAGCGCTTTTGTTCCTCTCCTTCTCCTTATCGCCGCTGCTACTCGTACTACCACTACTATTACTACTAACACCTAACAAAGACTGTTTTTCAAACGCCCCAACTCCGGAAACAGCGTTCCTGGACGCATTTTTCAACCGTCTCCCGATCGGTTTCGCCAACGCCTCCAACGCGACCAACGCCCACCGTCGCGAGGCGCTCGGGATGTCCCCTCTCGCGTCCGCGATGAAAAGATCCGTGTATTCTATAAATCCGTGTAAATGATGAACGAGAGAGTAACAGAGTGCATATAAAAACAGAGAGGGAGAGAGAGTCAGTATTCAATCGCGAGTTCAATACAATCAAAGAATCAAAAGAGAAATTTTAGTTCCTACCTTCCCCGAGCGTTTGCGAGTTGCACCCGGTGGTGAATGCAAAGTACAAGAAATCACCGAAAGATTCGATGGCATCGAGTTTGTCGTTCCAGAACTGCGGGCCGAATAACAGCCGAACGGAATCAGAGACGGATTCAGATATGAGCTGTTAAAGTGCGTACGCACAGAGAGAGGGAGAAAATGGATCGAAATGTCAGTCTTTTTTGCACGTGAAAGCGCGTCATTTGATTTCTATAGGGGATTTCATTTTTCCAATTCAAACTTTTGCACCCGTACCTTTCGATAGTAATCGTCCTTCTGATGCGCTCGGACTAAATCTGGTTGCGCCGCGGATGGGAGATGCGGGATTGCTGCCGACGCAGCGGGCATCGCACCATCAGCGCCGCGCGTGCTAATGCTCATGATGACGCTTTTAGGCTCTCAATTGCTGTCAAAGAAGAAAAAGTGGCGTTTTGGAGAAAAACTTTCCCGAAAAGCACACTCACGCGTCACAAAATCAATGACAACATATTCCAACGAAGAACGACCTCGCAAACTTTCATCCGCGGTAAACCTAGACCAAAACGAATCGGTCGAGACCACGAGAGTTACCATCGAAGAGAATTGCACGTGTTACGCGCACTACTCCGTGTTTTTGTTTGAAAACGACGGGGAGAAATCCCCTAGTAGGAATGCCCTACGATTTAGCACCAATGAAGAAGAAGGCGAGGAACAACTCGCGCTGGCGATATATGTGGGCCAACCGAACGCGCGACACGTCGCGTGCAAAGGCGTCGATGAGTGCTTGCGATTGATGAAAAATGTCGGCGAGAAGGCGTCTTTTGTGATACCTCCTTCGTTAGGGTACGGGGATGCTGGAAATATCTCCTTCCCTTCGATACCGCCGAAGTGCGAGTTACTCGTGGAGATTGAGCTGTTGCACGTGGAAGGGACGAAAGAGACGCCAGATACCAATCGAGCGGATTTAACGTTCGAGAAACGGATGGAGCGGTGCGAAAATTTGAAAAAGAAAGGGAACGAGAAGTTTCGAGATGGATCGAAGAAAGCGGCGGTGCGGTTGTACGAGAGCGGTTTGTCGTACATCACGGAGGATTTGATGCAACAGTTGGTGTTGCCAAAACACGTGGATTTAGCGGAAGAGTTGAGAGCGACGTTGCGATTGAATATGGGCGGGAGTTTTTTAGCGTTGAAGGAGTACGCGTTGTGCGTCAAGTATTGCGATTTGGCGAGGGGCGAAGGCGTCTGGGGCGACGCCGTGAATCGGTGTCACTTTTTTCGCGAGAAAAAGGAAGATTCGTGTTGGTTGACGAAACCACAACAGGTCAAGGCAATGTTTAGGAAAGCGCAAGCGCTGGAGAGCATGCCCGGAGAGAAATACGAGGAAGCGATGAGCGTACTACAGGAAGTGCACGATAGTTTGGACGCGGAGTTGGAAAGGCGGTATGTTAAAGCGAACGGGCGTCGCCAAGGAAACGCGGAAACTGTGTTTTTCAATGCCTTGGATCCTGAACACCACGAGGACGCAAAAATGTTTGAGATGTTTCGGAGCGATTTCTTACTTTCTGTGGAGAAAATCAACAGAGTAACCAAGTTGATTGAGAAGCGAGAGAAGATGTCTATGGCTGAGTTTTGTGGAGTGTTCGAGAAGAAGACTTGAGCGAAAAAGGGGGTGTTGATTTCGAGGCGTAACTGATAAATAAAAAAAGAAGGAAAAAAAGTTTTTCTCGTCACAAACATGGCTGAAGAAAGTAACAGAGAAGAAACAATCACTGGCGCGACGGCGGTATGGAGGGTGGCGGAAAGTCACGGCGTCACGCACGTTTTCGCCAATCCTGGCACGACGGAGATGCATTTCGTCGGCGCGTTTGAGTCTGTTCGTAAAATCGAGCCAATCTTGACTTTACACGAGACCGTTGCCTCTGGAGCTGCAGACGGGTATGCTAGAGTGAAGAAAGGCTCGAATGTGAATATTCCAGGCGTAACTTTACTCCATCTCGGTCCGGGATTGATGAATGCTTCGGCAAATCTACACAACGCTCATCGCGCCGGATCGTCTGTTGTAAACGTAGTCGGCGATATGTCCACGTGGCATTCTGGCACCGATCCAGTCCTTGAGAGTTCGATCGCTGATATCGCGAAGATTAACGGCGCGGTTGTTTCGTCCAAAGTCCCCGCAGCTATTGCGGCGGATGCAAAAGAAGCGTTTGTGACTGCGACGAGAAACTCGACATCTCCGGGGGCGTCGAAAGTGGTTACTTTAATTGTACCCCACGATCGAAGTTGGGAGCGCGTTTCGAAAGTATCCGTCGAAGATGTGATTCGTGGAGATGCTTCGCCATTAGAGCAACTGAACGAGGATCGTGAACAAAAGAGTCAACACCTCCAGTCACCAGAGCAAGCAACGACGAAAGGAAGTGTAGCCGAGCGCATGCACGCGCAACTCACAGAACTTCTAGATGAAAAAGAAGTTCCGCCACCATTTACGACCAAGACTACCTTTCGTTCCATCGGATTAACATCGCAATCGAGCATACGCTACGCCTCAATGTTACGCGAAGAATTCAAGTTGGATATTCAACCGACGATCATGTATGACTATAGTTTAGTTTGGGACTTAGTTTTATACATCGAAGACCGCTTGGCGATTGAGAACAAAAACAGCGGGGGGGAGAATAGTTTCTCTCCTGCGTCTTCACCCACGCGAGAGAGCGCTGATGTGGGTAAGAAAAATACTTCACATTCGCATGGTCTTTCTGAACCGGTACAAAAGGCCATCAACGCGTTTGGTAAGTCGTTCGTAAAAAGTATTTTGAAATCTGAATCCGGGAAAGTGGGCGTCTACTTGGGCGGCGACGCGGGAATTAGAGAAAACTTGGAACGTGTCTGCGGAATTTTTCGCAAACTGGGCATCTCCGAAGACTCAATTTACGTCGAAAATGCGTTCTCGCGCATCGATCGTGGTGGTGATCTCATGGTGAAAAGATGTCCATACTTCCCGCGCGACGCGATGGCGACGTTGGCCAGTTTTGAAACGCTCGTTCTCGTCGACGCGAAGAAACCGGTCGCGATGTTTGGCTACAAAGACCAAAACTTCTCCTCGCTCATTCGCCAAGGCGAGGACGATGTTTGGGAAATCGAAGCACCGCCTGGTGGCAAACTGACTGACGCGTTTGAAGCGATCGAAACTGCGTTAGAAAAGAAGGCAAATGCGTGGAGAACGGATGTTGCGGACGCTAAGAACGATAAACACCGCGAAAGAGTCACGCGTGCGGCGAAGGAAAATACGTTGCGCGAGACGAGCGGAAAGTTGACACCCGCCGCAATGTGCGGAACGATCGCAAAATCGCAACCGGAAAACTGTGTTGTTGTTGATGAAAGTTTAACGTCAGGTTCGATGTATTGGGACGCGACCGATGCGTTCTCGCCTCAGTTTACGCACTTGACTCTCACCGGTGGAGCGATTGGTTTCGGTCTTTCCGCCGCAGTCGGGGCGGCGGTCGCTGATCGTTCGCGCAAAGTCATCGCGTTTCAAGCCGACGGTTCAGGTTTGTACGATTGTCAAGCGCTATGGACTATGGCCAGGTACAATTTGAACGTGTGCGTGGTCATTTGCAACAACTCGAGTTACAACATCTTAAACATTGAAAATGCGATGCAAAGAGTTGAAGATGCGAACAAGACAAACGTGTCGAAATCGTTGACGAGTCTCGGGGAACCAACCATCGATTGGGTCACCATGGCGAAATCGTTCGGCTTCCGCATGGCTACTCGATGCGACACGATTGAAAGTTTCCAAATGGTCTTCCAAGAAGCGATGGAAAAGAACGGCGATGGCCCCATACTCGTGGAGGCTGTTTTATAGTCAGCGTACTGCAAGCGTCTCTCTCGTGTTCTCTTTGTCATTCAAAGAATTCTACTAAATCCTACTAAAGCATTGCTATTTCTTCGTCACCTTCACATTCAGTGGGAGCAGTGGGAGTCGCCGTCGTCGTCATCGCTGTTGCAAATGTTGAAAACGGCGCTCTTCGTCCTCCTCCTCTCGCCGACTTGTTCCTTCTGTCCATTTGCCTTTCATAAAACTTGGCAAAGTACTTCTCGTCTGTGATCATTGACTCGTCGAACTGTTTGATCAGACTCGTCATCTTTTCGACGTCCGCCATCGCCGTCTCCAACTTCACCTGCTTCGTCGCCGCGTCTTCGACGTGATCGTGAAACGTCACCATGTTTTGGTCGTCAATTTTCGCCGTAACGCCGCCTCGGATATTCGATCGAGCAACCATTTCGTTCACCAACATCTTCGCTTCGCTTTCGCCGCCGTCCAGATGCAACTCGCGCGCAATAGCCCCCAAACTTAACGACGAGTACGTCTCTGCCACTTTGCGGACTTGCGCGAGTTGGACAGATTTGTGCGCTAACAAGACCAAGTCTGCATTTTTGTCGTTTTCGAAAATGGCGGAGTACTTCTTCATGGTTTCCGTGAAACGTTGCAAAGGCGTTGACGATGATTTATCACCACGAACACTTTTGTTCGACAACGCTTCCACGAGAAGTTGATAGGGACTATTGTTTTGCTGTTGCTGTTTCTTTTCCTCGTCTTCTTCTGCATCTTCTTCGCCTTCCCCTCTTGGCGCCGGCGGCGGCGATGAATCGATGTCGTCGTCCAAAGCGTCTCCTTCCTCTTCAAACTTCATCTTCATCTTTTGCGGAGTCGTCTCCTCTCTAGCTCCTTTTGTTCCTTGTTGATGATGATATTCGTGTTCATCCTCGTTCTTCATCTCGTCGTCCTGCGATGAATCGTTCGATTGTTGTTTTCTGTTTGGATCTTCCGCGGCGCCAAAATCACCCGCGGCTAAAATGTCCTCCAAGTCCACATCTGCGAACTCGTTCGACTCGTTTCCAAAACTCCTACCTCCTCGCTTACCACCATAATCACCACCGATAAATGGCGTTTGCTGCATCAACGCTTGTCTGACCACATTCGATGTCTTCGCGGGAATCCCGCTCTTCTCGGACAAAAACGTCGACGTTTCACCCGTTCGAACGATGGACGCCAAGAGCAATTTGTTATAACTCTCCATCTGGACTCGTCCGCACTTCTCTTTCGTCGGCATCGAAATGCAGTGTGAAAAGAACGAAATAGCTCGATCGTACTTTTCCGCGCACAAGCACGACAAACCGGCGTAATAGCAATAGTTTGCAAAATCTTTCGCCTTAAATCCAGTTTCGGACGGATCTTCCACGGCGAAGAGAAGTCCTCCCTCGTACGCCTCGTTCTCTCTCTTCAGTTCCACGCACGTTTCGTAACACACCGCGTGCAAAAACGTCACCTTACCTCTCGATACCACGTTTGAATACGTTTTCAAAGCGTACTTCAGCGGCTCCAAAGCTCGTTCCAAAACTCCCATCTCGCGCAATGTCTTCACGTACGACCTCGCGACCACCGCAAACGCCTTCTTCGCGAGCGCCGAAGCGTTGGCCAGATGCGCTTCATACTCCTCCTTCTCCTTCGCGAACAACACGCACTTTTCCGCCAACTCGAGAAATTTCATCGCATCTTCTTCCGAGATCGCCTTCGTTACCAACGACGCGCTCCCGTCGTCCTCATCTTCGCCGCTCTTTTTAGCGTAAGATCCTCCTCCTCCTCCTAAAAAATCCATCGTCTTTTTCTTTCTGATTTTCGTCTGCGAAATTTTCTTCTTCGTTGCCGCTGCGGTCGTCGTCCCGGTGCGTTCGCTCTTTTTCTTCTTCTCTTCCTCTTCCTCCTCCTCTCTCTCGTTCTCTTCCTCTCCTTCCTCTTCCACGCCTCCTCTCGCGAAATCGACCACGGATTTCAACAGCATCGCGCGTTCGCTCATTCGCAATCGCGCGAAAACAGTTGACGAGGCTAAAATCAGATCCGGTCGAGATGCGAAGTGTTTTCTCACGGAAAGTTTCGAGAAGATCGCTTCGTTTTCCTCGAACGAATTCGAAACCAGGTCTTCTAGAACCGGAACGTGCAGTTCTTTCATTCTTCTTCTTCTCCCTTTGCGGGTGCGATGAATACTCGAACGACGGTTGAGAGAGTTACGCTACGGTCGAGAGGGTATTCTTTGAAGAATTTTCTCTTGAATTTTCT